>Ga0208564_1003374_pt1 | contig 11706 bp, 10 predicted proteins | sample AD_UKC073_MetaG_FD_184439 | JGI IMG/M metagenome (GOLD analysis project Ga0208564, IMG submission 184439) | Active sludge microbial communities of municipal wastewater-treating anaerobic digesters from USA - AD_UKC073_MetaG (SPAdes) (version 2) | ecosystem: Engineered > Bioreactor > Anaerobic >... | reverse complement strand
AGGCGCGGAAATCGGGCCACAGGGCCCACCGCACGGCCCAGATGGGCCGTGCGCAAGGTCGTACAGCCCGAAGAACCGCGTCATCAATTGGTGTGCGGGAAATTACGATGGCTTGTTCAGCGTAGCCTTAAATAGCTGCCAGCGCTTGTCCAGCAAGCGCAGGGGCCTTGTTTTGATCAAAGGATGGACACCATGAGCTACCGCTTGGGCGTGGATGCCGGAGGCACGTTTACCGATTTCGTTCTGGCCGACGACCGGGGCCAGATTCACTTGTTCAAAGCCACCTCGACGCCCGAGGACGGCACCAAGGCCGTGGCCGAGGGCTTCGCGCAGATTGCCGACAGGCTGGGCGTGCCGATGGCCAAGGTGCTGGGCGATACCGACCTGTGCGTCAACGGCACCACGGTGGCGCTGAACGCGCTGATCCAGCACAAGGGCGTCAAGACGGGGCTGATCTGCACCGCCGGGCATGAGGATTCGCTGGAAATCCGGCTCGGCCACAAGGAGGACGGGTACCGCTACGACGCCGAATACCCGGCCGCCAGGATTTTGGTGGATCGCCACTTGCGCGTGCCCATCCGCGAGCGCGTGCTCGCAGACGGCAGCGTGCGCACGCCACTGAACGAGGACGACGTGCGCGCCGCGTGCGAGCGCTTCCGGCGCGAGGGCGTGCAAGCGGTAGCGATCTCGTTTCTGTGGAGCGTGGCCAACGACGCGCACGAAAAGCGCGCCGCGCAAATCGTGCGCGAGCTGCTGCCCGACGTTTATGTGTCGGTGGGCACCGAGGTGTTTCCGCAGATGCGCGAATACACGCGCACGTCGACCACGGTGGTCAACGCCTACCTGGGGCCGGTGCTCAACGCCTACGTCAATTCGATCGACGCCTTCTATCAGAAAGAAGGCGTGAAAGTGCCGGTGCGCTACTTTCAGTCGAACGGCGGCATGGCGGCGCGCGGGGTGATGGTGAGCCGCGCCGTCAACGCCATCAACTCCGGCCCCGCGTCGGCGCCGGTGGCCGGTCGCTACATTGCCGAGCCGCTGGGCCACAGAAACTACATCACGGTGGACATGGGCGGCACCTCGTTCGACATCACGCTGACCAAGGATGGCAAGACCAATACCGCCAAGGACACGGATTTTCTGCGCTACCGCATCGGCACGCCGATGATCCAGGTGGAGACGCTGGGCGCGGGCGGCGGCTCCATCGGCTGGATCGACACCATGGGCGTGCTCAACGTCGGCCCGCAGTCCGCCGGCGCCGTGCCGGGGCCGGCCTGCTACATGCGTGGCGGCACGCAGCCCACGGTGACCGATGCCAACGTCACGCTGGGCTACCTCAACCCCGAACATCTGCTGAGCGGGCGCCTGGTGATCGACGCCCAGGCTTCGCGCCAGGCCATCGACACCCACCTGGCCAGGCCGCTGGGCGTGAGCGTGGAAAAGGCCGCGTTCGGCGTCTTCAGCATCGTCAACAACAACATGGTCAACGGCATCCGCCGGGTGTCGATCGAGCGCGGCTACGACCCGCGCGACTTTGCCCTGATCGGCGCCGGCGGCGCCACGGCGTTGCACATCACCGCGCTGGCCCGGGAGATTGGCATCAAGACCGTGCTGGTGCCCAAGCTGGCGTCGGGGCTGTGCGCGTTCGGCCAGATCCTGTCGGACATCAAATACAACTACATGGCCGCCACCCCCATGCGGCTGGACGAGCGGGCCGATCTGGACGCCATCGAGCGCCGCTTTCAGACGCTGGAAAACCAGGCCGTCGAGGCGCTGCACAGCGAGGGCCTGGGCCGCGACCGGGTGGCCTTTCACCGCAGCATCGACATGCGCTACGTCGGGCAGGTGCACGAGTGCACGGTGGACATCGGCAGCACGCCGGTCAGCCGCGCGACCATCGGTGACATCAGGCGCGCCTTCCACACGCTGCACAAGCAATTGTTCACCTACGACGAGCCCGACAGCGCGATCGAGATCGTCAACATCGAAAGCACCGTCAGCGGCAAGACCCCGCCGCTCGCGCCCGCCGCCTTGCCCGCGTCGCGCGGGATCGACCAGGCGCTGAAAGGCCACCGCAACATGATCTTCCAGGCCGACGGCCTGCCGCACCACACGCCCGTGTACGACGGTGAAAAGCTCGGCGCGGGCGATTGCATCGTCGGCCCGGCGGTGATCGAGGAGCCCACCACCACCATCGTCATCCAGCCGGGTTGGCTGTCGACGCTGGATGCCAGCGGCACCTACGTCATCACCGCGCACTGAGCACGCGGCACCGCAGCAGCCAAGCCATGAGCAACGCAAACGCCCCGGCGGACGTTTTGTGCGCGCAGGACATCGACGTGGCCTTTGCGGGCCTGCGCGCGCTCAAGCAAGTTTCGCTGAGCCTGCACAAAGGGCAGGTGCTGGGGCTGATCGGCCCCAATGGCGCCGGCAAGACCACGCTGGTGAACGTGCTGACGGGCTTTCAGCCGCCGCGCGCGGGCAGCTTGCGGCTGGGCGCGCATGATTTGCGGGCCTTGACCGCCGACGCCTTCCGGCGCCTGGGCATTGCGCGCACGTTTCAGGGCGGGCGCCTGTTCAAGGCGCTCACGGTGCTGGAAAACCTGGAAGTGGCGGGCGTGGGCCTGGGGCTTTCGCGCCGCGCCGCGCGCGCGCAGGCGCACGACGTTCTGGCCGGCATGCGGCTTGAATCCATCGCCAACCGCCTGGCCGGAACCTTGCCCTACATCGACGAGCGCCGCGTGGGCATTGCCCGCGCCGTGGTCGGGCGCCCGCACCACCTGCTGATGGACGAGCCCGCGGCCGGCATGAACGAGCACGAGGCGCACGAGCTGCGCGATCTGATCGCGCGCCTGGTGCGCGACATCGGCTGCGGCGTGCTGCTGATCGAGCACAACGTGCGCCTGGTGATGGACACCTGCGACCCCATCGTCGTGATGGACGCGGGCGAGGTGATCGAGCGCGGCGCGCCAGCGCAGATCCAGGCCAGCGAGCGCGTGCGCCATGCCTACATGGGCACCGCCGCAGAGGCGGAGGCGGTGGTCGCATGAGCCTGCTCAGAATCGAGGCGCTGACGGTGCGCCACGGCGGCATCACCGCGCTGGACAACCAGACGCTGGAGGTGGCCGCGGGCGAGATCGTCATGGTCACCGGCCCCAACGGCGCGGGCAAGTCCAGCCTGATGTCGTGCATCGCCGGGCATGTCAAGCCGTGGCAGGGCCACGTGGTGCTGGACGGGCGCGACGTCACCGGCCGTGCGCCCGAGCAAATCGCCGCGCTGGGCCTGTCGATGGTGCCCGAGGGGCGCCACGTGTTCGGCGCCATGACGGTGCTGGAAAACCTGCGCGTGGGCTGCGGGCTGCGGCGCGACGCGGCGGCGGCGCGGCGCGATCTGGATTACGTGATGGACGTTTTCCCGCTGCTGCGCGAGCGCGCGCAGGCCCAGGCGGGGCTGCTCTCGGGCGGGCAGCAGCAGATGCTGGTGATCGCGCGCGCGTTGATGACGGCGCCGCGCCTGCTGGCCATTGACGAGCCATCGCTTGGCCTGGCCCCGCGCGTGACCGACCAGGTGTACGAGGCGTTGCTGCGCTTGCGCGAGGAGCGCGGGCTGACCCTGCTCATCGTCGAGCAGAGCGCCACGCGCGCGGCGCTGGTGGGCGCGCGCATGCTGATGCTGCGCGAAGGGCGCGTGGTGCTGGCGGGCGATCCGCGCGGCATGAGCGCCGAGCGCATCGAGCGCGCTTACTTTGGCTATGAGGAGGCGCACGCATGAGCACGGCGCTGCAATACCTGTTTGACGCGCTCAGCGTGGGCAGCCTGTATGCCCTGGGCGCACTGGGCATCGCGCTCATCTTTGGCGTGATGCGGCTGGTCAACTTCGCGCATGGCGACGTGATGACCTTCGCCGTGTTCGTGCTGATCGCCCCCACCATCGAGGCCGTCACGCGCCTGTGGGTGGGCGCTTGGCCCACGCCGCTGCTGGTGCTGAGCGTGCTGGCCGTGGGGGCCTTGCTGTCGGTGCTGGCGGAATGGGTGCTGTTCAGGCGCTTGCGCAAGGCCAGCCCGGCCACCGCCATGATCGCCTCGTTCGCGCTGGGGTTCGTGATTCAGAACCTGTTGCTGATGCTGCATTCGAGCCGGCCCAAGGCGGTGAACCTGTGGCCGCAACTCAACCAGCCGGTGGAGGTGCTGGGCGCACGGCTGCCGGCGCTGCAGTTGTTGACCATTGCGGTGGCGGCACTGCTGCTGGCGGCGCTGGCGTGGATGCTGCGCCACACCCGTGCCGGCATCGAGATGCGGGCCGCCGCGGAGGACTTTCAGATGGCGCGCGGCCTGGGCGTGAAGGCCAACCGCGTGATCATGCTGGCGTTTGCCCTGTCGGGCGCGCTGGCGGCGCTGATCGGGCTGCTGATGGTCAACCAGACCGGCCTGGTCGACATCCGCATGGGGGCGCCCATGATGCTGGTGGCCTTTGTCGCCACGGTGATTGGCGGCCTGGGCAGCTTGCAGGGCGCGGTGCTGGGCGGCTTGCTGATGGGCGCCGTGAGCACGCTGCTGCAAGCGCTGCTGCCGCAGGACGCGCGGGCGTTTCGCGACGCCTTTCTGTACGCCAGCGTGATCGCGCTGCTGCTGTGGCGGCCCCAGGGCCTGTTCGTGACCGGCGCGCAGCGCCAGCGGGTGTGAGCATCGGCATGACACGCATTTCATCGATCCTGGCGTGGCGCGAACGGCGCCTGGACACGCCCCTGGTGCTCAGCCTGCTGGTGCTGGCGCTGGCCGCCGCCATCGCCGTCAGTGGCACGGCAGCGATGCAGCGCACGGCGTGCGAGGTGCTGATTCGGCTGGTGGCGGTGGTGGGCATGTACGTGTTCATCGGCAACTCGGGCGTCATCAGCTTCGGGCACATCGCCTTTCTGGGCGTGGGTGCCTACGCGGCGGCGTGGATGACGATGGAGCCGGGCATCAAGCAGCAGTTGCTCACGGGCCTGCCCACCTGGCTGGGCGAGGCCTCGCTGCACTGGTTGCCCGCCAGCCTGCTCGCAGGCGTGCTGGCGGCCGGGGTGGCGCTGGTGGCCGGGGCGATGATTTTGCGGCTGGCCGGCATCGCGGCGTCGATCGCCACCTTCGCGCTGCTGGCCATTTTCAACGTGGTGTATTCCAACTGGGACTCGGTCACCGCCGGCACCAGCTCCATCGTCGGCATCCCGACCGCGGTCGGCTTGTGGCAGGCCTGCCTGCTGGCGCTGGCGGCGATCTGGCTGGCGCATCTGTACAGCCAGTCGCGTTTTGGCCTGGCCCTGCGTTCGGTGCGCGAGGAGCCCGTGGCCTCGCGCGCCTGCGGGGTCAATGCGTGGCGGCAAGGGCTGGTCGCGTTCGTGATCAGCGCCGCGCTGTGCGGCGTGGCGGGCGCGCTGGATGCGCAGTTCCTCGGCGTCGTCAGCCCCGACGCGTACTACCTGGACCGCACCTTTCTGTGCCTGGCCATGCTGGTGGTGGGCGGCATGGGCACGCTCACCGGCGCGGTGACGGGGGTGCTGCTGCTGTCGATCGTCAAGGAACTGCTCAACCAGCTCGAATCGGGCGTCACGCTGCTCGGCCTTGGCATCAAGCTGCCCGCCGGGGCGCAGGAAATCGCGATCGGCCTGCTGATGATGGCCGTGCTGGTGTGGCGCCCCGGCGGCCTGCTGGGCACGCGCGAATGGGGTTGGCCGGGGCGCCGCGGGGCGCGCGGCGGCGAGGGGGCGGTGCCGCTGGCGCGCGCCGCTTGAGCATGTGGGGTGTGTCTGCGTTCATTTGAAAGGAATGCGATGAGAAAGCTGAATCCATGGGTGGGCGCCGTCGCGCTCGGGGCCGCGCTGCTGACGGGTGGCGCGCAGGCCAAGGACATCGTGGTCGGGTTCGCCAACGCGAAGTCCGGCTGGGTCGAGGCCTACGACACGCCGGCGCGGCGCGCGGCCCTGATCCGCATCGACGAAATCAATGCCGCCGGCGGGCTGCTGGGCAACAAGATCAAGGTGATCGAAACCGACACCAAGAGCGACCGCGCGCAAAGCGCCAAGGCCGGCCTGGAGGCGCTGGACGCCGGCGCCGATCTGCTGGTGGTGAGCTGCGACTACGACTTTGGCGCGCCCGCCGCGCTGGAGGCGCAAAAGCGCGGCAAGGTGTCGTTCTTCCTGTGCGCCGAGGACATCAAGGCGGGCATTCAGGGCGTGGGCAAGAACGCGTTCAGCGCCTCGGTGCTGGCCGCGGTGCAGGGCGCCACCATGGCCGAGTGGTCGCACGCCAAGCGCAACGTGCGCAACGCCTACGTGCTGCTGGACAACACCATCGAATACGACAAGGGCATCTGCACGGGTTTCGACTGGATGTTCAAGCAACTGCCCGGCACCAAGGTGGTGGGGCAGGACACGTTCAAGAATGGCGACGCCTCGATCGCCGCGCAGATCTCCCGCATCAAGGCCCTGCCGCAGGCGCCGGACGCCATCATGCTGTGCTCGTACATCCCCGGCGCGGCCAGCGCGGTGCGCCAGATCCGGGCGGCCGGCATCAACGCGCTGATTCTGAACGGCGCGGCGGTCGACGGCAGTTACTGGCTGGACTCGGTGCCGGGGTTGTCCAACTTCGTGGTGCCGGTGCAGGGGTCGATCTACGGCGATGACCCGAACCCGAAGGTGGAGGCGTTCAACAAGGCATTCGCCGCCAAATGGGGCGCCCGCCCGTCCAGCACTTACGTGTATCCCGGCTACGTGCTGATCGACCTGTGGGCCAAGGCGGTGGAGCGCGCCAAGTCCCCCGACGCCGCCCAGGTGACCGCCGAGCTGGAGAAGATGAAGGACGAGCCAACGCTGTTTGGCCCGCGCACCTTCACGCCCCAGATTCACCACCAGAACCAGGCGCGCCTGCTGATCTCCGAGATCAAGAACGGCAAGCCCGGCATCGTCGATCAATGGACCATCTCCAAGCCCGTGCCACTCGAGTTGCTATTGAAAAAATAGCTGTCCGCGCTTGTCACGCAAGCGCCAGAGCCTTGTTTTATGGGAAATACCGTGACCATGCTGACTGCTGCATCAACCAATGATTCCTGGATGAAACGCCGCCACGCCGCCGTGGCGCGGGCCGTGGGCAACGCCCATGCCCTGTTCGCCGCGCGTGCCGACAACGCCGAGCTGTGGGACGTGGAGGGTCGCCGCTACCTCGACTTCTGCGCCGGCATCGCGGTGGTCAACACCGGGCACCGGCACCCGAAAGTGATGGCGGCGCTCGCCGCCCAGGCCGAGCGCTTCACCCACACCTGCTTTCAGGTCGTGGCGTACGACGGCTACGTGCAACTGGCCGAACGCCTGTGCCAGCTGGCGCCCGGCGCCTCGCCCAAGAAGGCGTTTTTCATGAGCACGGGCGCGGAAGCCATCGAGAACGCGGTGAAGATCGCACGCCACGCCACTGGGCGCGACGCGGTGATTGCCTTCGAGGGCGCGTTCCACGGCCGCACCCAGCTTGGCATGGCGCTCACCGGCAAGGTCGCGCCCTACAAGCTGGGCTTTGGGCCGCTGGGCGCGGACATCTACCACGTGCCCTTTCCCAGCGCGGTGCACGGCGTGTCGGTGGACGATTCGCTGCGCGCCATTCAGCGCCTGTTTCGCTACCACGTCGATCCCGCGCGCGTGGCCGCGCTGCTGGTCGAGCCGGTGCAGGGCGAGGGCGGCTACCTGCCCGCGCCGCCGGGCTTTCTGGCGGCGCTGCGCGCGCTGTGCGACCAGCACGGCATGGTGTTCATCGCCGACGAGATCCAGACCGGCATCGGCCGCGCCGGCAAGCTGTTCGCGGTGGAGCACTTCGGCGTCGAGCCCGACCTGATCACCCTGGCCAAGGGCCTGGGCGGCGGCACGCCGATCTCGGCCGTGGTCGGCAAGGCCGGCATCATCGACCAGGTGCCGGCGGGCGGTCTGGGCAGCACCTACGCCGGCCACCCGCTGGCCTGCGCGGCGGCGCTGGCGGTGCTGGACGCGATGGAAAGCGAAAACCTGTGCGCGCGCAGCCTGCAACTGGGCGAGCGCCTGCGCGCGCGCCTGGGCGACATGGCGCGCCAGCACCGCAGCATTGGCGACATTCGCGGCCTGGGCGCGATGACGGCGGTGGAGTTCTTCAAGGGCGGCGACAAGACCCAGCCGGCCACCGAACTGGCCGCCGCGCTCAAGACCGAGGCGGCGCGGCGCGGCTTGCTGCTGCTGACCTGCGGCAGCTTCGGCAACGCCATCCGCGTGATGGTGCCGCTGACCATTCCCTTCGATCAGCTGGACGAGGGCCTGGACATCTTCGCCCAGGCACTGGCGGCGGTGGATGCATGACGGCCGGCTGCGCCACGCCCGTCGTCTGTCGCCGCGCTGCCCCCGGGTGGGGCGTGCGTGTCGACGAGGAGCCGTGCGACGGGCTGCACGCATGACCGCGCAGGTCATCGCCACCTGATCATGCATCTACCGAGGGAATACGCGCGCGCCGCGTGCGTGCCAGCCGTCTTAGGATGCGGCGAGGCGCGGAGCTGAAAAGGCATGCCGCCAAAGGAGCAGGGTGATGCATCAACATTTTTCGACGCACGGGTTGGCACCCCACCATGAATTCAGCTATTGGCGCGACGTCATCGACGGCACCTATTTCCACTTGCAGCTGGACTTCAAGAACGACGACCACTTCGATGGCCAACTGGACAAGTGGGAGCTGCCCACGGTGTGCCTGTCTCGCCTGGAGTCGTCCCCGCTGAAGTACAAGCGCTTGCGCCAGCAATGCCAGCACCTGGATCGCCAGGTGCTGGTGACCGTGCCGGTGACCAGCGAAGTGGAGTTTTCCCAGCTAGGCCGGCACATGCGCTGCTTGCCTGGTCAGTTTTTGCTGGAGTACAGCGACGAGCCTTACGAGTTCAGCTACGGCCGAGACAACTTGCTGTGGGTGCTCAAGCTGCCCGAGTCCGCCCTGCAGGCGCGCCTGGGCAACGCCAGTCGTTATTGCGCGCGCGCTTACGATGCTCAAGAGGGCGTCGGACAGTTGTTTCGGGACTATGTGCAGCTGCTGGCCGCGCACTGCGCCAATCCTTCGCCGACGGCGCAGGCGCTGATGGGGGCGCAGGTGGTTGACCTGCTCGCGCTGGCCCTGCGCGAAAACGGTGAGATCGAATCCGACCACACCACGGTGGTCCGGTCGGCGCACCTGGCCCGGGTGGAGGCTTACATCCGCGCGCATTTGTTTGAAGCCGACCTGACGCCGGCCCGCATCGCACAGGCGTGCGGCATTTCGTTGCGGTATTTGCATGCCCTGTTCCAGCACGAGGAGCGCAGCGTGGCCGAAAGCGTGCGCGCGCGGCGCCTTCAGGCCGCCTATGAGCAGATTCTGACCGGCGCCTGCGAGTCGGTGGCCAGCGCGGCCTATGGCACGGGGTTCGGCGACCAAGCCCAGTTCAGCCGGCTGTTTCGGCAGGAATTCGGCATCAACCCCAGCGATCTGATCAAGCGGCGCAAGTAAATCGGTTGCGGCACAATTTCCCCTTCGCGGGCGACTGCAGGAAAGAGGGATGAAGCCATGGCAGAAACTGAAACCATCGTTCTGGCCGGCGGCTGCTTCTGGTGTCTATAAGACTAGTTATGTGGTTTTATTGCAACAAAACTCTTGTAAGTTGTTGATCTATAAGACTACAGATTTTTGGTTGATTTTTATTGGTTGTTATATTGGTTGATTTTTCAAGGTGCTATCCCCTTGGCTGTTGCCGGTCCCCAAGGACCTCATGAGTTAGAAGGACACAGACGAGCTGGTCCAGCTTCATGGTAGGTAGCCATGCACTACGTGAAAAAAGCTGCTCTACGACCGTTTAAACGTGCTCTGTGTGGGTGTTCAGTCAACCTGCTCTAAAAAGAATGGAAGTCAAATGACTTCCATTTTTTTTGGAGTAGGTGCCCTCGGCAGAGATCAAACAAATTTAGGTTTGCTCAAATTATTATTATTGAAGCGATTTACGTTCTGGTTGATCAATTCGGTTTCTGCTGCTTGTTCCTGTTGTGCTTTTAATATTGCGATCTGCTGTTCAAGTTCAGCAATTTTCTGTTTGAGTAAAAATATCTTTTTAATATCCGATTCTTTGAAGTGATTCAAACTTCCAATTTGCAGTTCAAGATTTAATTTTGAGAAAAGCACTTGATTGATTTGAACAGAAATCAATGCTGCTCTTGATCCAGTAGCAATCTGACCAAATGCAGAAATCGTAGGTCTACTATTGTGACCACTAGATTTTTTCTGTTCCTGCTGGTTGGACTTCACAATAATAGGATCACTAGGTTTGCTCAACTCTGATTTTTTATTATCCAACTTCTCAAATGCTTCTTGCTTTTTCAATGATTGAGTGACTTCTTTATTTCGTTGCTCCAACATGATTTGCATAGCTTTCATTGGGTCAGGTGGTTGACCTGAATTCTGTTGTTGCTGATTCTGTTGCTTTGTTTGTTGGTCAGGTTTTGAAGGTGCAGTTTTTTTAGACTTCATTGACTTTGGTCCAAAAGTACGAAGCTTCTTTTCTTTTTGCTGATACTGTTTTTTGAAAAACTCAAGACGAGTCTGTTTCAAACGATCAATTTTTTCCTTGTTATTGTTGAATTGATCCTGAGTCAAATCTTTGGAATTATTTTGTGATTGCTGAAAATCTTTGGACTGCTCCTTCAATTTTTTATAATCAGCACCTTCTTCAAAAACAGAACCTTTCAAGCGAATAGCTTTTTGCTCACCTTCTGGCTTGAATGAAATATAGTCTTCACCAACTCTGGTGACTTCACCTTGTTCTTTAAGTAGATCAATAATATCTTGACGATTTTTGATCTCATCATTTTCAATAGCAGACTTGAAAATTTCTTCCAAATTATTCTTAATTTCTTTGTGAGTATTTGCCTGTTTGCAGATTTGGGAAGTGGCTTCTTTCAATGGAATAATTTTCTGTTCAAATTTTGAACGAGAAATTTTCATTGGATCTGCTGTGACTTGATCGTAACCAAGTAAGTGATTTGTGTTCTGAACCCAAGCATCATTGAACTCATGTTGAAGTGTTCCCGGTGGAAAAGGGTTCATTTGTTTTCCAGTAGTCAACTCTGTGGTTGCTAAAAAATAATTCAATTCGAGGTTTCCTTTATCGAAATGGGAAACCCAGGCGATTGAATAATTTTTATCTTTTTCAAGTCCAGGTAAGAAGGTGGCTTCAAAGTCTTTCATGATCGCCAGTTGTTGTTTTAAGCTGGGTTTTTCTGTATCACGAAATGACAAACAACCAGTCGCATACTTGTGTGCTCTGTTGGTCATATTGGCAATTTTGGCGACATTACTTGGATCACCTTCCAGAATTTCAGGTGCAACAGAACGAAGCTTTCCAGTGTGATCTTTATCACTCAAAAGATAATTAGCTGCCTTTTGTGGATCACCTTTCCCATGCTTCATTCTGACATGGAGCATTTTATTCTCCGTCATTTAAATTGGAAATTCTCTCCAATTCAGTTCTGATTTTTTCAAGTTCTGCGATCAAAGTCTTGGCTGTAATGAAGTCATATTTTGAGTTCACCTGCTTCGTAATCTGGTTGAAATTTGATCCAATTTTTCCAAGTGCTCCAGCAACTTTAAGGCGATCAATGTTGGTCTGTTTTATATTATTAAGGTGAATTTCGACAATGTCTTCTTCTCCAAAAA
>Ga0208564_1003371_pt1 | contig 11714 bp, 6 predicted proteins | sample AD_UKC073_MetaG_FD_184439 | JGI IMG/M metagenome (GOLD analysis project Ga0208564, IMG submission 184439) | Active sludge microbial communities of municipal wastewater-treating anaerobic digesters from USA - AD_UKC073_MetaG (SPAdes) (version 2) | ecosystem: Engineered > Bioreactor > Anaerobic >... | reverse complement strand
CTGTATGACAATGTTGATGAGATTGCAGAATCCAGCCTGACTTTCCAAAACAATAAGATTTACAACGATCCCGAAGAACATAAGCTTTCTTATGGAATTGACCTGGCTGCCTCTCATCTTAATAACAACATCATAATCGAGGGCAATGAAATAGAGGCCTTATATGATCCCATATATTTTGGGGATCTGGAGAATTCATCAGTTGCGATCACCGGTAATACATTGGCCTCGAAAGAAGAAAAATGGGATTACTGCATCTACATGGAAGAGCTTAAAGATTCAGTTGTGACCATAGACGGCAATAACCTCTCCGGCGGCGGAGGAATTAAGATATACTCTCTACATTCTTCGGAGATATCCATTACCGGCAACTCGATTGCCTCCTCACCTGATCCATGCATCTATGCAGAATATTTTTACGAATCTGTAGTAAACATATCCGAAAATGACCTTAACGGAGGATGGGGATTCTGGGTGGATTACTCAGAATCATCGGGGGTAACTGTTGACGGCAATTCCATTGAATCCTCCTATAGTCCTGTTGGCTTCGTGAAGGTTTATGACAATTCCTCCCTCACTGTTACCAATAATAACATGGTTGCCCATGATATTGGGAGTGCTGGTGTTTATGGAGAATATCTTGGCGGTTCCACGCTTACGGTTGAAAACAACGACATCTCCGCTGAGCATGGAATACTGATAGAAGATTTGTGGAACGCTTACCTCGCCGCGCGAGAGAACACTTTTGCGGTCGAAGAAGGAGCTGTCGTCGTTTACTACGCCGAAGACGGCCTGATGGAAGTGGAAGAAAACTCCATTGCCACCGCCAACGCGGGATTTGCTTACGGGGAGGCCTACGGCTGCGAAATCAGGGTGACCGGCAATACCATTACCGCAGCGGAAGCAGCGGCTGATGAAGCCAAGGGCATTATCCTCGGATATAAATATGATGATGACAACGGCGGCGAAATTGATATCTTTGGACTGCCCCAGTCCGGCATGGCGGGAAGCCCGGCAACGCCCTCTGGGAAACCTGGGGAAAAAGGCCGCATCTCTTCCTTGCCGGACCGGCAGCCCAAGTTCAGAATAATGCAGAATTCGGAAGAGGCTGCCAACATCATTGAAGTGGCAGACAACATTGTGTCCGGATTCCACAAGGGGATATACGCGCACGAACTTAAAGACTATGCCGAAACCGCCGCCACTGTAACCATTCACGGCAACAGGCTGGATAACAACGTCACCGGGCTGGAGATCGACTTGCTCAACTACATCCGCGATGACTCCAGCTTGAAGATCTTCAATAACAGCTTTGCCGACAATGTGGTGGGCCTGGAGATAGGTTCCTGCGATTATGCCGGCACCGATGTCTTCGCCTCGATGAACAGCTTTACCGGCAATACAGAGGCCGCGGTGATCACTCCGGAAGGCTTTGACGCCACCCTCAACTGGTGGGGCAGCCCCGACGGCCCCTCCGAAGGCGAAGTTGTCGGCGCAATCTATGATCCCTGGCTGTCGGAAGTTAAGCTTGCCACCAGCGGCTTAAAACTGAAAGATAAGGGTGAAAATACCCTTACGGCCACCTTGTATGACAGCAACGGCAACGTGGTCAAGACCGGCTTATTGAAGATTCTCTTTACCGTCAGCGGCGCCAACAACTTGTCTGAAGTGGTGGCGCTGGTTGACGGCGTGGCCATCTTTAAGTACCACGACCAGTCTCCCGGCACCGATACTATTACCGCCGGGGTGCTCTTCGCAGGCACCGTGACCGGGCTTGAATCGGAAGAGCAGCAGGTTGAATGGGTGGCAGGGGAAGAGGATGAGCCTGAACTACCCGCGACAGGCGGTTCAAGCCGGTTGTTCCTGGCCTTCCTGCTGCCGGCGCTGCTCCTGGCCGGTGGGATACTGCTTATCAAGCGCAAGGCAGTAAAAGCCTTCTAAACCATTCACCCCCCGGGGAAGGTCCCCGGGGGGGTTTTTATGGTAATCTAACTCTATGAAGGCAGTATTTCAGGAGGCCGGCATTAGGTTGTTGGACTAGAAATATTGAGCAAGTGTGCTTTTCGCACGCGATGATATGCGAGGGCTCTAATTTTCTTCACATTGCAGACAATTTCCTCTTGTCCAATAAAAAGAAGCGGTTTAAAGACTAAAAAGCCAGGCCTCCTTTAAACCGAGGCCTGGCCCCTCAGCTTTTGCCCTCATGTTCCATTAGAATTTAATGAATTTCTCCCCCGGGACACCGCAGATGCTGCACTTCTCCGGGACAGCTTTTTCAATATTCCCGCACACGGGGCAAAGATAGTAGAAGACTTCTTCCTTCTGGTCGAGGTTCTCCAGCGCATCCTGAAACAGCCTGGCATGAACCTCCTCCGCTTTCATGGCATATGTAAAAGACTTGAATGCGGCTTTATTCCCTGCAGATTCTGCCTCTTTCACAAATTCGGGATACATCTCCTTATACTCATAGGTTTCGCCTGCTATGCCATCTCTCAGGTTGTCAGCAGTTGAGCCGATTTTCCCTGCGATCTCTAAATGTTTTAAGGCATGTAAAGTTTCGGCATCTGCTGTAGCCCTGAACAATTTAGCGGCATTAAGCTTTCCTTCTTTTTCAGCCTTCCTGGCATAGGCGAGGTACTTTCTGTTAACCTGAGATTCTCCCGCAAAGGCCTCCATTAAATTGGCTAGAGTTTTGTCTTCTTTCATTGGTTTTCCTCCTCATTTTAATTTTAAGACTCGCACTTAAAATGCCTCTGATCTTTAGTGTCAATATCGTACCATATAATGAAGCCCATCTCCACCCATCATATGATCATGAAGCGTCCCTTTTTATAAAGGAGGTTCTGTTCTGGCAGGCTTTAAGGGAGCTGATGGGAAAGCTGCGCTCGGAAACGAATAAAGAATCTTTGCGATGGACAACAAAATAGATATCAAATATCGACTCCGAGCAACAGCCTGATGAGGTATCCGATTAAAAATGAAATGACGGCTACTCCCAGGCTGATGCCGGCCATTTCAAGAAATCTTTCTTTAAATGAAAGATCCTTGGCTACCGATATATAAAAACTAAAAACAAGGATTATGAAAATGGCTGCCATAATTGTAAACACAAGGCTTACCACATAGTTGGAAAATACAAGGTAGGGCAATACCAGGCAGGCAACGGTAAAAATATACGCCCCTCCGGTGTATACAGATGATTTCAGGGCGTGGCCATTCTCCTGCTCTGTCCTGGTTGAAAGGTATTCCGATGCGGCCATTGAAAATGAAGCTGCTATACCGGTGATCAGGCCTGCAAGTGCGATGAGGCGTGTATTCTTCAACGCAAAAGTGAGACCGGCCAGGGTGCCTGTGAGCTCCACCAGGGCATCATTCAGTCCGAGGACCATCGAACCTACAAACTTGAGCCTTTCCTCCTCGATTATGTCAATAAGTTCTTTTTCATGCTTATCCTCTTCCAGTGCTATTCTTTTAAATTCCTCGATATGCTCCCCCAGTTCCCGGTATAGTTTTTCCGAGCTTTCTTCTCCTTTTTCCATGAGCTTTATGCCAAAAGTAAGGCCAAAGACCATTGAAATAAAGGTATAGAAATATATTTTCAAAGCGCTTGGCTTCTTCTCAGTTCCGGTAAATACTTTTAGCTCGTCATGGTGGCGGAGCTCATCCCGGGCGATTTGTTGAAGAACCTTGCTGTTGTGTTCATTCTTTTTCTTCATGTATGAGGATAATCTTAAGTATATATGGTATTCAGTTATTTCATTTTGCTGGGCCTTGTGCAAAGCCTTCATTGTCCCCGCGTCGATCATTTCACTCACTTCCTTTGGCATCCGCTATGTGGAATTTCTATTTTTTTAACCATTTCAAATTTCGGTTAACACAATATCACCAAATATTTTTTTAAATCAATTGTAAAAAGTGCTCTTGGAATCTCATACTCTTCCCCTGCTTGTTTTAGTCTGGCAAGCACCATACTCTTCTAGCCAACATGGTTAACATTTCCTGTCTTTTTTCTATTGCCTGAGAGTCCCATTTATCAAACTGCATTAAACTCTCAACAGCACGATTTAATCGTGTATTTTTGCCAACCTGTGGTCTTTCTACCAGTGAGCTTGTAAGCAAATACTGCGAATGTCGATAACCTGCTTTTTTACGTTCAAATGCCTCATTTGATATGGAAGCGTTTATTGTATTCTCGAGCAGCGTTAGATTGCCTAATTTTACTACATATTCGTCATACTCATCGGGCTTATCAAAATTTGCTCTTACTTCCATAGTTGGCGACTGCGGCAAGATATGTTCAATATTAACGGAGCCGTCGAGATATAGCTCAAGTTGTGAATGCGACGGGTTCCCCCAGGCTTGCTCTTCGATATACTGGGTCAACTTTGCCAGGATATAACGCATGCGATATTTTTGAATTTTCGACTGCGTCAAGTTCAGAAAAGCAAAATCAAAGTTATTCGATCTAGACATTAGTTCTGGTTTAAAGTATTTATCCACAAAAGAATCTAGATCGCTGGAGGACTTAACCATTCTTAACTCCCTGGCCCAACGGGTAAAATTGCGTTCAAATACTTTGCCCTGTTCACGAGTTATAAAGTAGCAAAACAGAAGATTCTCAATGTGTTTGCATAACTGTGAAAATATTTCGGATGGCAAATGTTGCCCTGCCAGGAGCAAGATAAAATGTTGTCGTGTAGCACCGCTAAGAAAAACAATATTGCTTAAATATCTGTTCGGCACACCGGAAACATCCTTGGCCTGCAGAAAGTTCGCATAGGCTCCGCTTCTTTCAACTAAAAGATCAACAAAAGCTAACGGATTATCATTTATGCCGCACAGATCCGCGTTCTTTTGGAACCATCCATAAATCTCATCTTCCCTAAGCCCTTTCTGGGTGTCAATATCATAATGTGACATGATGAAATACCGCAGAAAGCGCATCGGTTTCTCACCGCAACTATCCAAAATGTCTATCAGGTTTTTCCATTTATCCTTTAACTTTTGATACTGCCCACCAGGTGTCTTCATAAACAGTAAATTTTTAAGCAAGTCCATGGCATTTAGACCGACGCCGCGATCGTTTATGGTTTCAAAAACTTTTAATGCATGGGCCAAGTCGGGGGTAATAATACGTATCATTTTTACACGCAGGGTAAAAGCGGCGAGAAATGACTTGATTTTTTGAGGGTTATTTTCTAAAGCAGTGGCCATAAATGCATGAATAGACTGGTAAGCATTTATAATATTCTCCACTGATTTTGTGGTTGCATCAATGTCTTTAACTTTCACTTCTCCAGCAACAATTTTCTCTAATACACCGGCACTGTCTTCATACTGAAGGGTTAACCGATATCTATGAACATCCTCCCCCGTTCTAGGATCCATGCTGGCAGCAGAAATTTTGTTTTTTAAAGCATCTGGCGGCTGCTGTTCCAGTTCGATAAGAATATCCCGGATTACACAAAACACCAGGAATATGGTGGTCATCCGCTGCTGGCCATCGATTAACTTATAAGTGCCGTCTTCACCGCGGCATACAACAATACTGCCCAGAAAGTACTCCGGGCCTCCAACCAAATTTCCTGCTTCATCGTAGAATTCATCGTAGATATCCTCTAGCAGCTTTTGAATATTAGCCTCTTGCCAAACATATTCACGCTGGAAGTCAGGCACGGAATAAAAATCATTAAAAATGTCTGTAATACTCAAATCGCTGGAGTCAATCTTAAGGGATACACTCATATTTCCACCTCACCTTATCGTTCTAACCGATAACACACTCTAGAATAAGAATAATGATCAAAAGGTTTGACTTTACCAAGCATTTATGATCAGCGAAATAGTCTTTTATCAATTTCTGGTGGTAATTTCATGGTGTCGTTAGATTTATTTTTTCTGTATTCTCTTGATCGCATAACATCCAGATCCCACGACTTGCCATAACGATCATGAAGTAGTTCCATGAGTAAATCCTCGGCTTCATATCCATCATCTGTATTCTGATATACTACAGCTGTTAAAATAGCTCTTACTATTAACGGCTCTTCAGAAAGTTTTCTAACTTCTTCATACCAATAGCTGGTCCATTCTCTTTTGTATATTTCTACTAATATTTCTTCCAAGCTTAGATTTTCGCAATCTGGTGCGACAAAGGGCAAAACCAATTGCCCTAACTTGTCAGGATACTGGTAACGATAATATGCAGCAATTTTATCATGAGCTTCCTGCAACACCCGATGATCAAACTTCTCCTTTTTTCTAATCTTCTTTGATAATTCAGTATCAACCCCGGTGTAGGCAACAGCCTGAAGGTAAATACCCTTTGGATAACTATAAAGAAAATGGAGCACGTTCCAATAAACATCATGCTGCACCCATTGTAAAGTTTCGTTGTTATCACCAACAAAACGATCACAAACAAGCATATTCCATCCCTCAAATTTTCCTCGGTTTTGTTAGCCTCTTTACTTTTCCAAATAAACCAAGCAGATTATTGCAAAGAACCTAATTTATTCGTCTTCAAAGCCATGTGTTGTGAATTTGAGGGTGCGGCTGTTTTCGGTGACGGTTCTTACTACATCTTCGGGGACGCCACTTTCGACTTCTGCTTCTATTTCCAGGGTAACTTTAACTTTAGCGCCGACAAGTCCACTCAGGTGTGCGATAACCTCTTCCGCTATTTTAGCGGCATCACGGCCGACGCGGGTTGAGTCGAGTTCAACACTTCCATAAAAGCGCTTTGGCCGGGGCGGCACAGGCGGCGCAACAGTTACCCCTCCGGGGGGAACTGTGTTCACATTTTCTCCATCCTGGCCGTTTTTCGTTACTTCACTTCCGCCTGGCAGCTTCGGCTTCTCTTCAGCTTCAAGCTGCCTCTGCGCAACTTCGGGCTTAACCAAGAGACCCTGAGTCTCGCTTTCGTAAATAATATTCACCCGCTCTCCGCCACGAAGCCCTCGATAGCGCCCGGCATCTTCATCATAACTATCAGCATAAGCAAAAGTATCCTTTCTCCAGCTAGGCGAGGAGAGACCGTCTCGTATGGCGTCCAATAAAACAGAGGGCTCTTTGAGTCGGGGGAGGTAGAGATAACGTGAATAATCCTCAATGAGTTGTCTAATGGCCACGTGATCACCGCGCCAGAGGGGAACCCGATCCAGATCCATGCGCAGGCGGGTAGCAGCAAAGACGGCAACCAGCAATTCATCACTGCGCAACTTTTTACTGGCGCGTTCAGCAATGGGCTCCCGGCTCGTAAGCCTGAAGTCTAGCCACTCAACCTCTGCCTGTGGATTAGCCTGGAAAGGAACTAACAGCCACTGATAGGTCTCCGGCAACCTGGCATCGACAGCGCTCTCTGCAGAAGCTTTCTGGGATTCTGCTTGTTTTACCTGGAATGGTGAAAGATCAAGCTCCTCCCGTTCACTAAGAATGGATTCCCAGGCCAGGTAATAGCGCACCGCATCGCAAAGATCCGGCAGGCGCGCCTTGTCTGCGGCAAAGTAAACGAGGGTATTCCGGTAAATGCGAGGAGTGTTGCCGCGTGTTTCAAGGATCTCTTTTGCCTTGACTATGGCATCGCTTTCCTTACCCTTGCTGTGAGGAAAATCGATGCCGAGAACTACCAGCCTGGCATCTTGATCGTCGGGAACATCCTGTCCAGAATGCGGCAGCGGGTGAATACGATTAAAATCTCCGGTTTTGTCCAAGTCAATTCTCAAGCGCCGATTGATCTCTTCTTCCACCTTTTCCGGTTCGCGCCTTAGCTGCTCAGCCCTATCTTCAGCCAGCTTGGTCACTGTAGGTTGGGTGGAATACCAGTAACGATTGCCATCTTCATATAAATAGGTTGCCGCAGCGGACAGCCTTCTTAACGCATCCCCAAAAACAGTGGTGGATTCGCCGGGCATAACACAGCCGAGCTTCACCCGGCGATCTTCCAGGCCGCGGTTGGCGGCCGTGGTAATCGGAGCCGAACCCAGATAAACTGTCCGGGCTACCCTGCGGCATGCAGAGTACCTACCTAAAGTTGGGATTTGCCCGTCAATATGCAACGGCAACGAGTTGGGACCGTCAACGTCCTTGGCAATTACCGGAACCCAGTTGTCTGACAAATAACGCGTTAATTCAGCTTCCACACGGGGGTCGTCAATAGGAATATTGCATGGCATGATAAGCGGGTTCCGATCTTCTTTCATCCAGAGGCTGTGAATCACCGCAGCCATCAGGCGCAGTACACCGCGGGTACGCTGAAATTTCAACAATGTCGACCAGTCGGTATAGAGGCGGTCGAAAACCTCCGGGTGAATGGGGTAAGCCGCCTTTAGACGTCTCTCGTAATCAGCTTCACGGCATTCGGGCGGGAATTCCTGGTGCTGGGTCCGGTAAAGATCGGCAAAAGCCCGCGCCACCGTGTCCCGGGCTACGAATTGCTCATTATCAACCAGGGGTTCAAAAAGGCGGCGTCGAACAATTTCAAAGCTCTCCTCTGCACTGGCCGGCCTCCAGGAAGAATCGACGCGCCCGATGACATTCTGCAGCCGGTTAAGAGCTTCGCGGCCGCGCTGGCCTCCTACCTCTGCATCATCTGTCTGGGCGTGGGGTGAAGTAATCCATTCAGAGGCCGGTAAACTGATCACCAAAAGACAATTCTGAGCCAGCTTGGCCGATTCGGTAAGAACCTGGGCAAAAGTAAACTGGGTTTCAAAACTTCCTGCGGGCAAGATATTCCGGTCATGCAACTGCCTGGCGTAAGCGACCCATTCGTCGATCAGGATCAAGCATGGCCCGTACTCATTAAAGAGTATCCGCAGCACGTCGCCGGGGCTGGTACCATTTTCATCGTCAGCCCGCAGCCGCTCATAAGCTTCCCTGCCGCCAAGTTGCCAGGCAAGTTCTCCCCAGAGCGTGCGAACAACCGTGCCGTCCGGTTTAACAGAAGGATTCGCCGGTGATATTTTGTTGCCAACAAGAACCACGCGGCGAACAGCCGGGATTTTGGTTATACCGGTCTCTTTCATAATGCCGTCTATGCCGGCCAGATCTGAAGGCGGTGTACCCGAAAAAAGATGATACAAAGCCAGCATGGAATGGGTCTTGCCGCCGCCAAAATTAGTCTGCAGCTGGACCACCGGGTCACCGCCCGAACCGGATAAACGCAGCAGGGCCCCCGCCAGCAGGCGTCTCAAGCTGTCGGTAAGATAGGTGCGCCTATAAAATTCAACAGGTTCCCGGTACTCATCGGTGCCTTCTCCCTGGTGCACCTGCCAGAGGTCTGCCGCAAATTCGGCCTGCTGATAATGGCCGCCGGCTACATCGCTGTGGGGGGTAATTACTTCCCGCCAGGGTTTCAGGTTGCCCGCAACCTGGCTTGCAATAGCTGTACCGGCTTTCTTTCGCTTCTCGTTACGCACCTGCTCGTCGAAACGGACACGCAAAAGCTCCATCTTCATTTTCTCCAGGACTGCCGCCTCTTCCGCAGAAATAGCAGTAAGCAGCCGGGCGGCAGAATCAAGAGCCCGGTAAGCATCATCGCTGGAGAATGGCTCTTGATGAGCCCACTTGTTGCGCACTTCTCTTAATTCACTGACCAGGCTGCGCTCGGTATGACCCAGGATCAAACGGAAAACCTCGTTCCACTGCTCCCACATAATCCGCAGAATAGCAGCAACATCCAGATGCGGCTGATCTTCATCTTCGGACCAAGAGAGTTCATGCTTCCAGTTCTCCACAACCTTGGTAATCCAGTATTTGCCATAACGGGTTTCCAGTTCCCGCTCAAGGAAGGGGCGCAGCCCCTCTTTCAACAACTCCAGCGCTTTACCGACACGTTCGTAATTTGTGATCGCCATCGCAGTTTACTCCTCACCGAATATAGTTTGTTGCGTTTCCCGGGAGCGCTCCCTGGCCAGGCGCTCAATTTCCGGCCAGCTCTGCACCAGGCTGTTATAGGCCAGCGCTTCATGGGCCCATTTTTTACGCTCGCAGATGGTATAAAGGCGATAGGCCAGTTCACGGACAGGATCGGCCCGGCTGCCCAGCAAGGCCAGTAAACCCGCAGCAGCCTCTTCACCCTTTTCCAGAGCCCGGATAAGATGGTGGACCATCTCCCAAACAGTCAAACGAGGATCGTCCAGCGGGTTCCACTTTTCGGGAAGCTCTTCTGGTCGGAAAAGGCGCACCGTCCCCTTCCTGGAGAGCAGAACACCGGCATCTGCCAGGCCCAAAATACTGGTATTCTTGGCCTTGGAGAGGGTTTCGGCAATACCAAACTCCCCTTCTTCAAAGCCGAACTGCTCAAACCAGGCCACCGCCCAGCGTGTATCGGCATCGAAGTCCCCTTCCTGCTCGGCCAGAACTTCGTCAAGGGTCTCATTGATCAGGGCGAGGGCTTCCCTCACGCTCAGCGGATTGCCCCGGACATCAATCACCTTTGCATAGCGGGTGTATATGGCCATCCCAGGTCCGATCGCCGCCTGCGCCAGGTCTACCGGGGCAATGTTGCTGCGCTGCAGGTGATCGAGGGATACCGGCAGTTCATTTTTAAGCGCACTTACAAACTCGCGGCGGGTGGCCACAGGTGCATCATCTGCCCTAGGACGGCAGACAAGAACGATGCTGGAGGCAAGGGCACTGACGTTTTTCTTGAGATTCCCTGTATATTCCGTCCTTATCGGCCAGGTTCCGGTTATGGCAAACCCGGCACGAATTACCGCTTCAAGAAAGGTTTCCCACCCGGTACTGGCAGTGCCCTCCTGATCCGTGGTTTCAGACTGTCTAAAAGCGTAGTATATGGTCACGGGAAAGGCCGGGTGAGTTCGCCCGGCAAGTTGACGCATCGCTTTGATCATGCCGTCAAGAAAAAATTCTTCAGCCTTTTCCGCGCTATTGTGACGGTATCTGCTCGCTACCAGCTCATCAGTCTTGGGAACTTCAAGCGTAGCAAAAAGATCCGGGAAAACTGTTTTCAATGAATGGCGCAACCATATGTAAAAGAAATCAGAGAGATCAGAATAACAGATGTTGTCGTAATAAGGAGGATCTGTAGAAACAATTTTATCCCTACTAATTGTCTGAACTGATGCGTTAAGTTGTAGTGTTTCTCCTGGCTGACTAAAGCCAAGATTATAAACCATTTTTGCAGATTGTTCGATCCCTAATAATACATTGCCAGAAGAACCACTAAAAGGGTTAGCCTCCGTATAGTCCCATACCATGGGTAAAGCCTGTCGGCTAAACGTTGAAACCATCTTCTCTGCACCAATATGCCAAGCACAAACTGATGACCAATAGTTCGCTCCTTTATCTATCGCAAACGCCAAATAAACCCCCACCGCCTCCGCGTACGCCGTCGCTCCGGTACCGCCGTATGCCAGGCTCTTGCCGTCGTCAGGGAAACCAGCCGTAATCGCATCGCGCCGGATAAGCTCGCGCGCTTCCTGAACCAGATTAGAAAATGTCGTCAGCGCCACAAGCTGGCGATCGGTAAAGATGTCAGCAAAAGTATTCATGCCGTATAGCGGAAGCTGATCCCGGCATTTCCCAACCAATTCGTTTTCCGGCTTCCAGCTAGGCCTCGCCTTCCGGGCTATCTCTTCATGCTCCGGCAAGGGCGGCAGGTAAACGCGCCCATTATCGCCCTCGGCGACAATGGCCATCAGCCGGGCACCCATTCTTCCGGCCATACTTTCAGCTTTAACGTAATCACCGGT
>Ga0208564_1003363_pt1 | contig 11729 bp, 9 predicted proteins | sample AD_UKC073_MetaG_FD_184439 | JGI IMG/M metagenome (GOLD analysis project Ga0208564, IMG submission 184439) | Active sludge microbial communities of municipal wastewater-treating anaerobic digesters from USA - AD_UKC073_MetaG (SPAdes) (version 2) | ecosystem: Engineered > Bioreactor > Anaerobic >... | reverse complement strand
CCGCAAGGACGAGGTCGTCCTTGCTCTCGAAGACCCGGAAGAGGGTGCCCTCGGCGACGCCGGCCGCGCTGGCAAGCTCCCGAGTTGTGACCGCGAGGCCCTTGTCGAGGACCACCGGCACGACCGCCTCCAGAATCGCGGCACGGCGCTCCTGCGGAGGCAGGGCACGGGCACGAGGAGGCATACCGAGAACTGTAAGTGAGTGAGTGCTCACTCACCAACTAAGTTTCCGGCCGACGCTGACCATCTAGAAAGGCCAACTGACTAGACAGACTGACTAGATAGACCTACTATCTAGTCATGGCGACCTCCTCGACCCCCTGGCCTGGCGACTGGCTACGCGGCGTCCTCGAAATCGCCGTGCTGCGGTGCCTGGCCGACGGTGGCCCGTCGTATGGCTACGCCATCGCCCTCGCTCTTGAGGAGGCCGGCCTCGGCCAGGTCAAGGGCGGCACGCTCTATCCCCTGCTCGGCCGCCTCGAAGAGGCCGGCCATGTCGCCATCGAGTGGCGCCCCGGCGAGGGTGGGCCGGGGCGGAAGTACTACGAGATCACCGCGAGCGGCACGGCATACCTGGGCGATTCTGTCGCGCAGTGGCGGGCCTTCGCTCGCACCATGAGCGCCCTGCTTGAGCAATCTCCCTCTCCCACAGCCTGATCCATGAAAGGCACGGCCATGTTCGATCCTGCCAAGACCTCCCTGCCGCAGAGTTGGAGCATCCCCTTCGCGATGACCTTGCGGTCGCTGGGGCTCAGCGGGGCCGCGATCGGCGCAGCGGTGCGCGAGGTCGAATCGCACTGCGCCGAGAGCGGCCAATCGCCCTTGGATGCCTTCGGAGACCCGGTGGAGTATGCCGGTTCGCTGCGCCCCGCAGGCCCCGGCGGCGCACGGCGAGAAGCTGGTCAGCGCGCTTGCCCCGACCGCGCTCGGGCTGGCCGGGCTCATGCTGACCACCCCCGCCGTGGAGGCGTGGCGTCGAGGCGGCGCGGTCGTGGTGTCGGCGGGGCTGTGCCTGAGTTTCGTCGCGACGCTGTTGGTCGTCATCGCTCTGGTCAACCCGCAACTGCATCGTCGTCGGGTCGGACTGAGCGTCCTGGCGACCCTCGGCACTCTCGTCGTCATCGGCGCACCGCTCGTGTGGCCCACGCAGGCCCTTACTGCTCCGGTGCCGCTCTGCCTCGGGATAGCGGCGCTCGCCGTGTTCGGCTCGACCGCCTGGCACCGCGGGTCCGTCGACCCTGACGCCATCACCGATCCCCTGGCCCGAGTCGACCAGCCTGGGGCCGCACGCGGTGGGTTCGAACGGGTCTTCCCCATCGTCACGGCGTGGCTGTTCCCGATCCTTGCGGTGCTCCTGGGCCTGTTGGCCTGGTTCGTGCCCGGTCGCGTCAGCTAGCGAGCGTCCTGCGGCGCTTCCGGGATCGTCGACGCGTCCTGCGGCGTTCCGGGAGCTGTCGGGGAGTCCTGCGGCGTTCCGGGAGCTGTCGGGGAGTCCTGCGGCGATCCCGCTGTGGCAGCGATGTCCTGGGGGCCAACCCGCAGTCGCTCCTGCTCGGCCGCGATGATTCGGGCGGCGAGGTTGCGCTCGGAGATGTCGACGGCCTCGGGTGCGCTGTCGCCCATGGCGCTCTCGCGCACGTAGGTGTCGAAGACCGCGGTCTTGCCCGCGAGGATCTCCAGCAACCGCTCATCGACCGAGTCGTCGCCGAGCAACCGATGCACCTGCACCGATCGCACCTGGCCCATTCGATGCACCCGGGCGATGGCCTGAGTCTCGGCCGATGGTTTGACCTGCGGTTCGCACAGCACGACGACCGACGCGGCCTGGATGTTGGTACCGACCCCGCCGGCCTCGATCTGGCTCACCAGCACCCCGGCCCGCTCGTGCGAGGTGAAGTCGTCGATGAGGAGTTGGCGAGCCTCGCTCGGCAGTGATCCGGTGACCGGCCCGAAGACCGGTGCCCCTCCAAGACTCGATCGCAGCGCGCCCGTGACGAGGTCCAGCACGTCGCGGAAGAACGAAAAGACCACCACCCTCCGACCGTTGTCGACGGCTTCTTGGACCAGGTCGAGTAGCCGGTCCAGCTTGGCGCACTCTTGCGGATTCGCTTCGGAGAGAGCGGCTTTACGCATGGCCATGAAGTTGCCGGCGGCGACGGCCACGGCATACCTGCTCCGGTCCGACGAGGTGAGCTCGACCCACTCCTCGCTCTCGACGAGCTCGGGAAGCTCGGTGAGCACGTCTTCCTGATTGCGCCGCAGATAGACCGGCGCGACCGCCTGCCGGAAGGCGCTGGCCTTGACCACGGCCGCTGCCGGGTCGAGCGCAGCGAGCACCTGCGGTTGCAGATAGCCGACCAGCGTGGCGAACTCCTCCAAGCGGTTCTCCAGCGGCGTGCCGCTGAGCAGCATGGCTCGGGTCGAGCGCGGCAGCAGGGCCTGCACCGCACGCGAGCGCTGGGACTGCGGGTTCTTCAGATAGTGCGCCTCGTCAGCGACGAGCATGCCGAGGGCGAGGTCCTCCGGCAGTTCCAGAGTGTCGAGCTGCCCGAAGGTCGTGACCCCCACGCCGCCGCGCGCACGCCAGTCCGCGAGCGCGGCATACCGGTCCTCGCCGTGCAGTCGGTATGCCGTGAGCCGACTGTGCCGCGCGATCTCGCGCAGCCAGTTGACCAGCACCGCAGCCGGGCACACGACGAGGAAGTGCCGCTCCCCCGTGGCCGTGAGGTGGGCCATCGCCGCGATGGCCTGCACGGTCTTGCCCAGCCCCATCTCGTCGCCGAGCAGAGTATGCCGTTGCACGAGAGCGAATTTCGCCCCGAACTCCTGGTAGCCACGCACCGATGCGGTGACCAGGGACAGGTCCAGCCGGAAGTCGCGGATGGCCGCGACGATCTCCTCGGGCAGGTCGCCCCGCTCGGCGTCCGGCTTGACGCCGAACCCGGTGACCTCCGCAAGCCAGGCGTAGTAGTCGGAGGGGCGGGCCAGGAAGTCCGACCAGGCCCGCTCACCGTCCTGCTCAGGCGAGGGCGGCGGCGTGGGTTGCGCGCGATTGGCCCGCTCGATCTCCTCCTGGGCTCGCACGACCTCGGTATGCCGGGCCCGCCACCACTGCGCCCATCCGTCGATGCGCTGACCGACTCCAGCCGGGGCAGCGTCGGCTGCGCGGACGGGGATCAGCAGGCCGGACTCGGGCAGCGGCTGGTCGGCGAGCTCGCCGAGTTCCTGCCCGGCTCGCTCCAGATCGCCGCGCAACCAACGCAGCGGCCCCCCGACCCGTGACCAGTCCCGCAAGGCCCGCACCAGCTCGGTCGTCGCCCCGTCGCGAGTGTCCGGGTCGAGCCGCGGGTTGACGTCGGCGGCGGCCACGTCGGCGACCTGACGCGCGGCGGCATACACCTGGTCTGCCGTCACCCGACCGACTCCCGGAATGAGGTCGAGGACCTCAGGTCCGGCGCGCAGCACGTCCGCGACGGTGCGGTAGCCAGCCCCTTCGATCGCGGTGAGCCGCAGACCCGCGACACTCGACGCATCGCGGAGCCGGTCGAGCGGCACCTCGCTCAGGGACCGCTCGACGGCCCCTTCCCGGATGGCATCGAAGCTGCGCTGCACCTGGCGACGACCAGCCCGTTCCTGGCCGACGAGGCCCTGGGCCAGGGCGCCCACTTCGGCGAGTTGGCGCACCACCGCGGCGTCGAGCAGCGGGCGATCGGCATCGTCGGCCACCAGACCGGTGATCTCCCGCAACCACCCGACGTGGGCACCAGTCGGCTGGGTGGCCTCCGTCGAGAGGCGGGCGTCTGCGGCCACGCGGGCGCGGGCGGCGGCTGCGGCGGCAAAGCGTCGCGGCACGTCGGCGGCCTGCGCCCCGTGCCGCAGCCGCCAGCCTCCGATCAGAGCGGCGTCGATGGAAGCCCTCACCTGCGCACCGCGCAACATGAGGGTCCACCCGATGCCCGCCTTGCCGATCGGGTCGAGATAGCTCGGCACCCAGCCCGCGATCGACCGAGCCCAGCCGACGAGCTCCGGATCGCTCCCGGTCAGGCGGGCTCGCCGGTCGATGTCGTCCAGCACGGTGACGCCCGCACCGGTCAGCGTCATCAACCGCGCCGACCCGCTCGGCCCGTCGAGCGACGGCGCAGCGGCGACGGCCGCCTTGATGCGAGTGTCGAGAGCGTCGACATCGGCCAGCAGCGCCCGGGCGTCACGCAACAGCGCGGCGAGGTCGGCCTTCAGCTCGCGGGCTGGGGCACCGACGAGAGCCTTCGCGTCAGGCCCGGGGTCAGGCTCGGAGTCAGGCTCGGGGTCGCCCTCGACGCGGTCCTGAATCTCCTGATCTGACACGTAAATTCGCCGTGACTCGGTCGTTGCAGGGACTCGTCAGGCGTGCAGGAAGCCGTCTGCGACCAGGGCTCGGAGCGTCGGCAGGGCGGCGGCTATCGTGTCGGCCGCACTCTCACCGAGCAACTCGGCGATGACGCCGAGAGCGACGCGTGCCGTCAGCGAACCGTCGCAGACGCCGAGCAGCCCTGCCGTCGCGGCGTCGAGGGTCGCTACCCGCAGCATCCCCGATCCCTGCCGGGCCAGCAGCGCGGCCGGCTCATCCGGGTGCTCGGACGAGGGCACGGTATGCCGTTCGACGGTGACATCCGGGGCGACCCGCCAGGCGGTGTCGAGCAGCCAGGCCTCCCCGCGCTCGGCCAGGGCTGTGCGGGCGGCCAGTCCGGCGTCGACAGCGTGCCCGACCCCGCTAGCGACCGGGCCGTTCACCACCGACAGGTCGATCCATGGCTCGCGGTCGGTGGCTGGTCGCTGCAAGGTGACCACGCCGAAGCCGATCGCCTCGACGTCGCGATCGGCAAAGTCGGCCAGCCACGCGGCATACATCTGCTCGTAGATCGCCGCGCCCTGGCGCTGGCCGGCGTCGCGAGCCCACAACTCGGCATACTCGGCCGGGTCTTGCACGTCGCGCTGGATGACCCAGGCGTCCAGGCCGGTGTCGGCGAGCCAGTCGCGCCACCGGTCGCGCCAGTCTGCGCCGCGGCGGATCTCCCAGTTGCCGAGGAACTGGGCCACGCCGCCGGGCGCGAGGTGCTCGCCGACCGAGCGCACCAGCGCCTCCACGACGCCATCGCCGACAAACCCGGCGTCGCGGTATTCGTAATGCGGCACGCCCGCGGTGCGTGGCGTGATGACGAAGGGCGGGTTGCTCACGACGAGGTCGAACCACTCACCCGCGACTGGAGCGAGCAGGCTGCCATGGCGCAGTTCGACGTGCGCGTCGTTGAGGGCCGCGGTGAAGGCGGCAAAGTGCAGCGCCCGAGCGGACAGGTCGGTGCCCGTCACATGGTCGGCGTGGGTGGCCAGGTGCAGGGCTTGCACGCCCGAGCCGACGCCGAGGTCGAGGGCCGTCGAGACCTTGCGACGAATCGTCCACTCTGCCAACGTCGTTGAGGCGTTGCCGACACCGAGGACGTGCGATTCGGCCAGCGGCCGGCCGGTCGCGATCTCGGACAAATCGGAGGCGACCCACCACCCGTGGTCTTCGTCGCCGTAGGGGCGCAGGTCGCAGGTCGCGCGCAGGTCCGCCCCCTCGGCGCGGGCGATACCGAGTTGCACGGCGCCGTCGGCCCGCAGCGTCGGCAGGGCCTTGTCGGCGTCGTCCCACGCGACGGGGAAGCCCAGCGCGAACAACCGGATGAGCACGCGGACCGGCTCGGGGTTGTCGCGGGTGGCCAGGTCGGCGGGCAGCCGCTGCTCCCGGTGCAGGGCGCCTGCTGCGAGCGGGCCGAGGGCGGCTTCGACGCCGTCCACCGTGTAACCCGCGGCGGCCAGGTCGGCCCGCAGGCGAGGCAGCAGCGTCGGGTTGATCTCGGGCGTCGGGCTCACGGGAGACAGGGTATGCCGTGCGGACTCACCTCACCCGGCCTGTCCGCCTGCTCACTGATCGCGATCGGTGGACGTGGGTGCCGACATAGCGCGCACCATGTCCCGCCTCCCAGTTTTGGTGTGGTGATTACGTCGCTATAGCGCCGAATCCACCACACCAAAACTGGCAGGACTGGGTCTTGTCACGCCGGGGGTGCGTTGGCTGCGGAGCGCCGAGGAGGTGGGTCCGGCGATGAGGCGATGCAGAGCGGGCCAGGCTGCTGCGCCGAGGGCACGGTCGGCTTCCGGGGTGCCGCCGCGGGCCATCCGCATCCCGGCGCTTACCTCGGGCTCGCCGGGCAGGACCGTGCGATGCCCGGCCTCGGCGAGCACGACGACCTCGGTATGCCGTCCGGCCGCCTGCCGCCGCGACACGATCGCTTCCGCCGCGTCGACCGACGGCCACACCAGGTCGTCTCCCCCAGCCACGAGCAAGACCTCGGGGATCCGCTCCACCGCAATACTGGCCGCGGTGATCCGCTCCGATGACGCCTGCTCCAAGCTCCGCCGGTAGCAACCGATGAAGGCAGGCGGATCGGTGTCGGGCTCCCAATCCTCGGCAAGCGACACGAACGGCAGCGGCATGCCGTTCAGCGTCCAGTGCGAGGTCTGGGTGCCGTCCGGGCGAACGCCCGCCCAGATGACGCGCGACGGGGCGAAGGCCGCCACGCCCGCCACACGCGGGGTCACGGAAGCGACCACGAGCGACGCCTCGGCTCCGAAGGACGTCCCGACGAGGACCACTCGATCGGCCTCCCTCGCCAAGGCCTCGATCCGCTCTTGGAAGAGTTCGACCGGCACCTCGAAGGGCCCAGGCTGCAGCCCTAGCCCGCCGAACCACTGGATCGACTCGGTCACGGCGCCGGTCGAGGCCAGCACTCGAGCGCGATCAGCGTCCACCCGGCCGCTCGACCCGGCCAGCACCAACACGCCGACACCGTTGGGGTGCAACGGCATACAGCGCAGGCCCGGAGGCGCAGGGCCACCGGCTGCCATCGGGAGCGGGAGTTCGCGAAACGGCATACCTGGTGCAGCTGGGAGCGGGACCTCGCGGAACGGCATACCCACCACCCTCATCGCCCCCGATCCAACTCGTCGAAGACGAGGTACGTGCGGGTTCCGGTGACGCCGGGAATGGCCTGGATGCCTTCCAGGATGATCTCGCGCAGGTGGTCGTTGTCGCGGGCCCGCACCAGCAGCACGGCGTCGAACTCTCCGCCGACAAGCGCGACGTAGACGACCTCGGGGATGGATTCAAGGGCCTGCTGCAAGCCCCGCCACTGCTGCTGCTCCATCTGCAAGGTGACGACAGCGGAGGTCGCCAGGCCCTTGGCGCGAGGGTCGACGCGCGCCCCGAAACCAGTGATGACCCCATCTCGTTGCAGCCGCTCCAATCGAGCATAGGCATTGGCGCGGGAGACGTGGGCCTGCTCGGCCAACTGGCGCACCGACACTCGGCCGTCGCGCTCCAGGATGCCGATCATCGTCAGGTCGACGGCGTCGAGAGAGGAGGGCCGCTGGGTGCGTCCGGTGACGAAGGGACCGTTGGCCTCCGATGAACCGACCGATCGTTCAGCCATGTGTCTCCCGTCAGTGACTGGCACTCTGGCCACAGTGGACGAATAGTCCGATCAACTCGGCCTGTGGTGCCGATTGTCTCAGAACTCCCGGACTAGGCAAACAGAGTGCCCACGTGCGAGAGGATTTCATGAATTGCCGTCAGACGGACCCCAACCCGAAGGGACCCTCGTGACCCCACGCCAGCCCCGCAAGGCGCCCACCCGCGCAGCCGAGCGACCGGCATACGATCTCGCCGACGCGCACCTGCTGCCGACCCCCGAACCGATCCAGCTCGTGACCCCCGAGGGCACCCCGGTCGTGGACCCGCGGCTGCCGATGCCCGACACCGAGACCCTCGTGCGCGCGCACGACCTCATGGTGCAGGGGCGGCGGTTCAACGACCAGGCGCATGCGCTGGTGCGCCAGGGGCGTCTGGCGGTCTATCCGTCCTCGCACGGCCAGGAGGCCTGCCAGGTGGCGGCCGCCATGGTGCTGGATGACCAGGACTGGCTCTTCCCGACCTACCGCGACACGGTGGCCGCGATGGTCAAGGGCGTCGACCCCGTGCAGATCCTCCTGCTGCTGGCCGGTGACTGGCATGCCGGCTACGACCCCTACGAGCACCACTGCGCCCCCACCGCAACGCCCCTTGCGACCCAGCTCGTGCACGCCGCAGGCGTCGGGTATGCCGCGCGGGTCAAGGGCGAGCGCACGGTCGTGGTCGCCATGTGCGGCGACGGCGCGACGAGTGAGGGCGACTTCCACGAGGCGTTGAACTTCGCGGCGGTCTTCAAGGCCCCCGTCGTCTTCCTCATCCAGAACAACGAGTTCGCCATCTCGGTGCCGCTGGCGCGCCAGACCGCAGCTCCCAGCCTGGCGGCCAAGGCCATCGGTTATGGCATGCCGGGCAAGCGGGTCGACGGCAACGATGTCGCGGCCTTGTTGGCCGTGCTCGGCGAGGCCGTCGAGCGGGCCCGCGCGGGTGAGGGCCCGACCTTGGTCGAGGCGCACACCTACCGAATGCAGGCGCACACCAACGCCGACGATGCGACTCGCTACCGCACGTCGGACGCCGTCAAGGAGTGGGAGCCGCGCGACCCGATCCTGCGCTCGTCGGCTCACCTGCGCAGCCTCGGCGCGCTCGATGACGACCACACGACGGCGCTCACCCAGCGGGTCGAGGAGATGGCCGCCGAGATGCGTCTGGGCATGAGCGCCGAGCGTGAACTCGACCCGGCGATGCTGTTCGATCACGTCTACGCCACTCCCACACCGCAATTGCGCGAACAACGCGCCCAGTTGCTCGACGAGCTCGCCCGAGAGGAGGCGGCGAAGTGACCCCCATGCCGTCGGCCGACAGCCCGGTCCCCCACGTCGAGAAGCTCACCGTCATGCAGGCCCTCAACCGGGCCATGCGCGACGCCATGCGCCAGGACGAGACGGTCCACGTGCTCGGCGAAGACGTCGGCACGCTGGGTGGCGTCTTCCGGGTCACCGACGGGCTGACCAAGGAGTTCGGCGAACGCTGTTTCGACACTCCGTTGGCCGAGTCCGGGATCATGGGCTTCGCCATCGGGATGGCGATGGGCGGGTTGCGGCCGATCGTCGAGATGCAGTTCGACGCCTTCGCCTACCCAGCCTTCGAGCAGGTCGCCTCGCACGTGGCCAAGATCCGCAACCGCACCAAGGGCCAGGTCCACCTGCCCATGGTCATCCGGATCCCCTATGGCGGTGGCATCGGCGGGGTCGAGCACCACTGCGACTCCTCGGAGAGCTACTACACGCACACCCCCGGGCTCACGGTGATCGCCCCGTCGAACCCGGCCGACGCCTACCACCTACTGCGGGCGGCGATCGCCTCGCCGGACCCGGTCATCGTCATGGAGCCCAAGCGGCTCTACTGGTCCAAGGCCGAGGTCGACCTCGGGCGCCAGCGGCCGGGCATCGGCAAGGCCGCCATCGTCCGCGAGGGCACGGACGCGACGATCGTCACCTACGGCCAGTCCGTGCCGGTCGCGCTGGAAGCGGCCGAGGTCGCCAAACGTGAAGGCCGCGATCTGCAGGTCGTCGACCTGCGTTCGCTGGTGCCCTTCGACGACGCCACCGTCATGGCCGCGGTCGCCTCGACCGGGCGCGCGGTGGTCGTCGCGGAGGCCCAAGGCTTCTCGTCGTTCTCCTCCGAGGTCGCCGCGCGCATCGCCGAGCGGTGCTTCCACTCCCTCGCCGCGCCCGTGCGTCGGGTCACTGGCTTCGACATCCCCTACCCGCCGCCGAAGCTCGAAAAGCACTACCTCGTGAGCGTCGACCGCATCCTCGACGCCGTTGACAGCCTGCAGTGGGAGGACCAGTGAGCCACGGTTACACCGGCCCGGCCTTCGTGCCCCCGCCGGGACATCACACGTTCGTTTTGCCCGACCTCGGTGAAGGCCTGACCGAAGCCGAGATCGTCACCTGGCTGGTCGCCGACGGCGACCCGGTGGCGATCGACCAGGTCGTCGTCGAGGTCGAGACCGCCAAGGCCAAGGTCGAGGTTCCCTCGCCCTATGGCGGGGTCGTCGCGATCCGGCACGCTGCCGAAGGCCAGACCCTGCAGGTCGGCGCGCCGCTGCTCACCGTGGCCGAGTCCGCCGAGGCCCTCGCCGCTGGATCGGGCGCAGGTGACGACACAGCCGCCGGTATGCCGTCCGCTCCCCACCCCGCGTCGGATGCCGCGTCGGAGAACCCGGGTATGCCGTCCGGCTCCCCCGCTGCTGACGTCTCCGCCACTGCCGACCCGGACGCTACGACGCTGGAAGCCGCCGTCGCCGCCGACCCCGCCGTCGCCGCCGAAAGCGCGACGGTCGCCGGCGAACCCGTCGACACCGGCGAGACCGGTGGCGGGTCAGGCAATGTCCTCATCGGCTACGGCACCACCGATACCTCTTCGACACGGCGTCGCCGGGTTGGAGCCGACCCCACCAGGGCCACCCACGTCGAGACCATCGTGCCCCCGCCCGTTGCGGTGCCGGCTCCCCCGTCGACGGGTCGCCACGAGGCTGCCGCTGCCCAGCCGCGAGGTCGGGCCTTGCGGGTGTCCTCACCGGTCGTGCGTCGACTGGCCCGGGACGCCGGCCTTGACCTCGCGACTGTGGCCGGCACCGGTCCTGATGGGCTGGTCACCCGCGCCGACGTGCTCAAGGCGATTGCCCACGCCGATTACTCCGGCACCGCGCCGCGGGCCAGCGCGTCACCGAGTCGACCGGCTCCCTCTGGCACTGCTCGGGCTGGCGCTGCTCCCGCGGCTGCGGCTGGCGCTTCGGCGACAGCCCCGGCTGCGGTGGCGCCGGCAACCGCTCGCCCGGCCGCGGCGACCACGGCGCCTGCCGCGGCGGCTCGCCCCGCTGCGTCGGCCGGCGTCATGGCGGGCGACCGGCATACCGGGCTGGAGGTCTTGGAGCGCCGCCCGATGTCGGCGTTCCGGCGCTCGGTGGCCGCGTCCCTGTCGCGCAGCCGCGCCGAGATCCCCGAGGCGACGGTGTGGGTCGATGTCGACTTCACCCAGCTCGTCGCGTTGCGCGCGTCGCTGGCCGGTCAGCCCGACTCGCCGGGTCTGCTGGCCTACCTCGCGAGGTTCGCGGTCGCGGGGCTGCGGTCGCACCCGGAGCTAAACTCGACCTACGACGCCGAGCGCGAAGAACTCGTGATGTGGGACGGGGTCAACCTCGGGGTGGCCGTGCAGTCACCGCGTGGCCTGGTCGCGCCGGCGATCCTCGGTGCCCACACGATGACCACGCGGCAACTCGGGGCGGCGCTCAAGACGCTCGCCGCCGATGCTCGGGAAGGCCGCTCGACCCCGGCCGAGCTGCTGTCCGGCACGTTCACGCTCAACAACTACGGGATGTACAACGTCGACGGCTCAGCCGCGATCATCAACCACCCGCAGTCGGCGATCCTCGGCTTTGGCCGGGTCATCGACCGCCCGTGGGTCATCGACGGGCAGATCGTCGTGCGCAAGATCGGGCAGATGTCGTTCGTCTTCGACCACCGGGTCTGTGACGGCGGGCTGGCCTCGTCGTTCATCCGGTTCGTCGCCGACGCCATCGAAAACCCCGGGTCGGTGCTCGCCGACCTCTAACCTCCGTCTTTCATGAGTCAGCGAGGTCGCTGCCCTGAGGCGGTTGGGTGAGGGCGGGGACGGCGAACCGGGGTGTGGGCAGGACCGGGTGCCGCGTGGCGCTGCGGTGCGGGTCTCCTGGTGGCTC
>Ga0208564_1003357_pt1 | contig 11749 bp, 10 predicted proteins | sample AD_UKC073_MetaG_FD_184439 | JGI IMG/M metagenome (GOLD analysis project Ga0208564, IMG submission 184439) | Active sludge microbial communities of municipal wastewater-treating anaerobic digesters from USA - AD_UKC073_MetaG (SPAdes) (version 2) | ecosystem: Engineered > Bioreactor > Anaerobic >... | reverse complement strand
TTGCGAAGGCAGTTCGTGGACGAAAAGGATGTAGTGTTCCTTCCGTATGATGCAAAGATAGTTAGGGAGTTCTTTGAGATGGAGTCGGACATAAGCGCTGTGTTTTTAGAGGTACTCCACGGCAGTAGAGGACTCGATTTGATTCCCTTAGAAATCGTCGATTTGATAAATCATTACAGAACGTCTCACAATTTTATTTTGGTCGCCGATGAAGTACAGAGTGGACTTGGGAGAACGGGAAAGTTCTATGCATACCAGTATTTCGATCTCGAACCGAACATCATTACTGTTGCAAAGGGAATCGGTGGTGGACTGCCATTAGGTGCTTGTGTAATGCTTGATGATCTTTCAAATGCTTTTGTTACCGGTGATCATGGCTCAACATTTGCACCAAATCCAGTCGCACTAGCTGCGGGCAGAGCTGTGCTGAGTTTGATAAACAATGAATTACTCGAACATGTAAGAGAGATGGGAGAGATTTTCAAATCGAAATTCAGTGCACTTGGTGAGGTACGTGGCTTGGGATTGATGAGAGGGATAAAATTTCCAGACAATATTTCTATGAAATTGACAAAAGAACTCTTTCTTTCGCAAGGTCTTCTTGTAAATGTCATTTCAAATGGTGTTATAAGATTCTTGCTTCCATTGAATGTAACTATACAAGATATGGGCGAAGTCTTTGATCGGTTCGTCCATGGAATCGAGAGTGTTGAGTCTGAGATTCATCAAGGGCTGAAGGTAGCCAACTAAGGTTTTGACAAGTCTCCACCTCTACAGGCGGTAGGTGGTTGACGATAGGAGTTCAGTTTTCAAAAGCTGATCAGGGCTGATCATCGATAAACATAATCAATATAGCTGAGATAAATGGTTCATGAATTTTTCGATATCTATATTGGATTTCAGGGTATTAAGGGCAAATCTTGCCAATGTATCTGCACGACTGTTGTACTTATCACCCGAATGTGCGTCCACTTTTATGAATTGGCAAGTTACGCTTCGGTTTGCAGCTAGAAACGATTTGTATAGATGAGCAATTTCTGTCTTTGCTTTCCATTCATCACTTGCCCATTTACCTATTCCTTCGTAGTCGTGATATATCTTCAGGCAATGGATAGAGTTCTCCACAGCATAATATATAGCGTACATGGTGGCAAGGATTTCACCCGATATGTTCCGATGTTTCGATAGCTGATCGTTTCTTACTGAAAAATAGAATTCCTCAGTGCTTATTTTCTCGTCACCTACAAAAATTATTGCTCCTGATATTATTCCATTTCTAAAACTACCATCTACATAAACACTTCTACACATATTTATGTGATTCTCGTCATCTACATATCGCATATACTCACCTATTTGCTATCTCAACGTTATACCATCGACATAGCATCTCTTGATGCTATAGTTTGAACTTTCCAATTGAGGAATCTAAATATACCAGTGAGTCCATTACATGCTTTATCTTATCTGAGATGCTAAGAAGTTGATCTGAGATTGCTTGCATAGATCTGGTTATTGTATCTCCCTTGGATTGTACATCTGACATGCTGACCATTATCTCCGATGCACCTGAGCGCATTTCTTCAGCAGAGGCGCTCTGTTCTTCACTATGCGTCGCAACTGTTTCAATTGCTGTGTTTAGGTCTGCTATGGATTCCCTAAGTTCCACAAAACTCTCGCTGAGTAATTCATAACCTTCTTGAGTTGTCTGAAGTTCTTTTCTTAGCGAGTCTATTTGTTCACTCAGCCCTTTTGAAGAAGACTCAACTAGTGATATAGTAGATGTTATTGTATCAGTGGACGATTTGGTTTGCTCGGCGAGTTTTCTAATTTCATCAGCAACGACGGCAAAACCCCGCCCGGATTCTCCTGCCCTCGCAGCTTCAATTGCAGCGTTCAGAGCTAATAGATTAGTTTGCTCTGCTATGGAACGAACTGTCTCAACTATAGATTCAATATTCCTAGTTGCACTTGTAAGTTTATCGATACCCTTTTCTAACTCTTCATATTCTTTAAAGAATCCAGTTGTTATACTCCTTACTTTCTCAAGCTCCTCAAAACTCTTTGATGAACTGCGTTCAAGATTACTGGAAAGATCCTGTGTTTTTCCTGCAAGTTCAGCAAGAGATTGTGCTTGGAGAGACAATTCTTCTATGTTTGCCATGATCTGCTCAACTGCGCTTGTCGCTCTTTCCACGCTTTGTTGCTGCTTTTCAATTGTCAAAAAGGTATTCTTGGCATCATTTTGAAACGAAGTGAACTCTTTTTCAGCATACTCAAAGGTAGTCTTTGAGTCATTGGAAATGGCCTTGGTGTCCTTCAGTATTAGAGACACACTACCAACGGCAAATTCTAGCTCATTTGCCATGTGCCTGAATTCATCTACTGAATTTACATTGATTCGTTCTGTTAAATTTCCATGTGATAAGTGTCCAAAAAAGTTGATCATGTTGGGAATACCTGACAAAATCTTCTTTGATATGAATACTACAAACAAAGTCAGTAGTATGTTGAGTCCGACACTTATTATCACCATATTCCGTTGTATCTCCTGACTTAAATCGACTTTCAAAAGTAAATACTTTAGGATAATTGGTGCAATCCACATAGATATTGAAAGTATACCTACCGAGAGCTTCAAAACAACTGGTATCATGAACTTTTGAAACAGTTCACCATGAAATTGTTGCAGTGACTTGCTTTTTGAATACAGGAACAAATAAATCGCCATTATGTTGACGTTGATTGCTAATGCACCGGCTAACCTAATTACCATCGTCTGATCAGGCATAGGCTGGAACATTTCTGAAAAGAGTCCAATGAAAGTTGCTGCAAGGAAATTCCCAAAAAAGACTATGAGCGATGAGACAACTGCAAAGTTAAAATTCGACTTGTCAAAGAGTTTATTGACGAGATACTTGAGTAGAAATACGATAACAGTTCCAAGCACTGCAGCTGCAGTTAGAAATCCTGCCAGTATTATCCATATTGGGTATTTACCAATGCCGGCAAAACCATAGTAGGAAAAGAGAAGCATCGGGGGATCGACTAGGAAAATAGTTATGATAGTAAGCCTTGTTACGAACTTTAGAAAGTCATCTCTTGAACTATTCACTTTATCATTCACTCTATCATCTCCTTAAATAATATACTCTAATAATAGTATACGTAAGTGAACTACCACCACCTATAGAGGTGAAGGATTTCGAGAGAAGTTTGCCAAAGACCTTATTCTCTCAGGTTAGTTTAGATAGCCTCTACACCGTAGAGCGTTGAGCTCATCAGGTTACTTGTTTTGCTAGTTATTTTATCTGCACTTGCGTGCGCCAGATGTTTCAGTATAAGGTAATTAAATCATATATTTAGTTTACCATTTTGCAAGCAGAAAGGAGGCATAGAACACATTCTTTTCCACCTTGTAGAAGATAGAGTCTCCTCGCCGATTAATGATGAATTTGAAAACCTGCTTTATCTGATGTATAAGACTATTAGGAACACGGCAATATTAGTTGCAAGATAAATTGTATCACAAGTTTTCCATTTGAGTATGTAGTAGTGTGATCTTGGTCCGATTCCATATTTTCTGGCACGCAATGCCAAGGATAATTCTTCTGCTTTTCGAAGCGATGAAACTAAAAGTGGTATTATTATACTTGAGATTGCCGTCAATTTGTTTTTGAAACCTTTTTCAGTATACTTTGCACCTCTCGCCGTTTGAGCCTTGATGATCCTATCTGTTTCATCGAGTAACACAGGAATGAATCTTATAGAAATAGAAATCATCATTCCAAAATCTTCTCTTGCTTCATCTTTTATCCTCAGATATTTTAACATATCTACGATACCACGTGCGGTAAGAAGTGGTGGAGTTGTATATGTCAGCATCGAGGCAAAGAGGAATATCAAAGATAGCCTCAAGGCTATATATATACTTCCTGCTATACCTGATACAAAGTACTGCACAAACGATGCAAATGCTATCAGAAACCACATGCTTTTTAAACTTCGAAAATAGATAACAGGGCGTATCTTTGAAAGCAACATTAGAACTATGAAGAAGATGATAGGAATCAGATAATCTTGAAGCTTTTTGACGAACATAATCGACATGATGCTTATCAAAGTTCCTGTCAATTTTGCTCTTGGGTCTAGGCTGTGCAATACGGAATCTTTTGGTATGTACTTACCTACCGTTAATTTCAATTCTGTCACCCCGTGATGTAATCAGTTCAATCAGTTTTGCCTGAATTAACCTCGTCTAGATGTACTTCGATGTATACGGTCATGGAGTTGTGTTAACTACCCGACGATTATTTTGTCGATTTAGATACATTGGACGCGTTTTTGTTGGAGAAATCCAAGTATTTTTCAACAACCATGGCATAGTTTCTGAAGAAATTGACTACGTAGATGTTGTATTTATCACTTCTTCCATTATAGGATGATATGGCCTTTATTATGTCCCAGTTGTGGACGTTCTTAAGTGTTAAGTACATATATCGATAAGCTATTCTCAGTTGCCAATCTGGATGCTTTATGAGATCTACATGATTGCGATTTTGTTTCTTGAATTCTTTTACGTCATCATAGAAATTTGCGACATAAAATACAGCGTTTTCGTGTAGTTGAAAATATCCTACTGCCTTTCCAGAGTCACCAAAAACGTTCATGAAATTGGTTTCACTAAGTCCAAAAGCTAACATGAGAAGCGGGTCAACACTTTCTGGTATATGTTCTGCTTCTTCTTCAAGGGTCTGCGCTAGTAATTTCGCATGGCTTTCTGGAACTTTCTGTTCTATTAAGAATAAGTAGGCAAAATCTTGCAGCATAGCACCCAAAACAATTTGCGAAAGAAGAATCGCAAATACTGCTACAAATGCCCTTTTCCTCATGGTCCACCTCCAATTGTTTTCTCCCTCTAAAGGATTATCTCAACTTCACTACCTTCAGAGTATTTCAACTTTTCTCTTGCTGTTCCTTTGTTGATTGCTATCTCTATATAGCCAGTGCTATCTTCGTGTAGAAGTAACTCTCCTTCGTTAACGTCTGCATATGCTTCGACTACAGGCACTTCAATTGCTTTGTTCCCCTGTTTTAGCTTCACGTTGTCCTTGTTTTCGACCCAAGAGAATGGTATGTTTGTTTCAAGATTCCCGAATTTATCGAAATAAGCTACCTCTCCATATATGGTATTTTGGTTTATGATTGCCTTCCTGTGAGGTAGTGTCCCATAATTTGGTAACCGTGAACCGAGTTCTTCAAATATCCCTTTGGTTATGTATGCAGCAGCCGGGGCAAATATGTCCCTGCCGTGGAATGTTTTGGATGCTCCTGTATGGTACTTCTTGTTTGTGAGGTCAACTATTCTCTTTGGCTGGTATTTCTCGAGTGCGAGTGTTAGAACACCATTGTCCGGTGCCACAAAGTAATATTTTTCTGTCTCAACAGCAATGGCCTTTCTTGCCGTCCCTACACCATGGTCGACAACTACTAGGAATACTGTCTTTTCAGGGAACCAATCTATACTTCTGTCAAGGATATGCATTGCTTCCCGTACGTTATATGGAGTGATGTTATGTGTCAGATCAATGATTTCTGTATCCGATATGTTTCTTATTACTCCTTTGCAAATCCCCACGTAATGCGAATTTCCCCAATCTGTCATGAAAGCTATCATATAGCCTAGCCACTCCTTTCTTTTTTACATGAGTTTTTCAATGGTACTGACAAAACAGTACTAGTAAAAGTGTTACTCAGCAACTTCCCATAATTCAGTCAGCCATTTTACCATGAACTCAACCAAAAATGGAATTACCTCATCGGATGGCAAGAAATGAGGATTGTGTAACCCCCATGGTTCTTTGTTCGTTCTTACACCTGCCCAGAACATAAGTGAGGGATACTTCATGGTGAAAAAGCCGAAGTCTTCCCCAGTGTATTTCATTCCGCAATCGTCGAATTTCAAATTGTTGGATATAGTGAATTGTTTGAATAGGTTTAGCAATTCTTTGTCATTTATGACGGGTGGGTAAAGGCTCCCTCTTTCCAAAGTTCCACCATAACGTGTTACGAGTTCTTCGATTTCGGAAAATGTATCGATTACCAATTCAAGCTTTTCACCCCTTATTGAACCTTCCACTTGCGCAAAATCGGCCACTGCATTTCGAACACTGCCTGCAAACATCTTGCCAAAACCAACGAGTAGCCTTGAGCCTAAGGTATCGTTGTCGTACGGATTATTGTAGAATTGGTTTAGAAAGCTAATTGCATTCTTCATTGCGTCTATACCCTTTTGCTTCTGAGCGATATGTGTAGACAACCCTTTGAATTTGGCTGTTACCTCCATCGCACAAGCAAAAAGAGTATCGTTTGAGGAGGCAACCTCACCCAAAATATATTCATCTGTAACATGCATTGCTGTAGCATATTTTATCTTATATCTCTCCCGCATTTCATCTATCACGTATTTTGCCCCACCAATGGTTTCTTCAGCAGGTTGGAAAACGAAGACAAAATTCCCCGGTATCTTCTCTTCAATTATCTTTCTTATAACACCATACATTACGGACATGTGGATGTCATGGCCGCAAGCATGCATGTTGTTATTCTTGGACGAGAACTCACAATGTGTTTCCTCCACGATCGGAAGTGCATCCATATCTGCTCTGTAAAGCACAGACGGTTTGTCTTTCTCTCTTTCAACATAGACTAACAGACCTGTTTTTGCGATTTTTTGCGGTTTTAACCCCAAATCTTCCAAAACTCTGCATAGTAAAGATTGCGTACTAAATTCGTTGAAAGCCAATTCAGGGTTCATGTGTAATTCATGCCTCAGTTCAACTGGTGATATCGCCATGTGTTTACACCTCTTTGGATTAGATTCCTAATGAGTATTTTACCACTTTTTTGGAATTTTCAATGTCCTTTGCCTCATCCGATACTCTTAACGTAGTTATTATATCAGATTATACCAGATAGCAAAAAAGTGCACCCGTAGGTGCACGTAATGGTGGATTTATGCAACATATCTATAGTCATACTTTTATATCTATCTGCTTGATTCTCCCGACTGTGCCATCTTCAGAAAGGTAGATCCCCGAGGTTCTCACCATGTATTGCTCGTAATCAAATGGCGTTGAAACATTGCCAAGGAATATTGCACCGACATTTAGATCAAGTAATCCAACAAGCTTTTCTTTGCCACATTCGTCTACAGTCCATATCTTTAGTTTGAGAAACTCTATATCATCTTCGTCGATCCAATTGTTTCCATCACTGTCAAGCTGTGAGAGTTCGGAAAATCCGTCATTTGTCCGAGGCCCCAAAAGTTCGCTTGCATCGTCTACTTGCCCATTGCTGTTCTTATCGTATACAAGAAAACCGTTACGACCTCCTATGTAGAATTTCTCATCTTGACCGTCAAAGTTCAAGTCTAGCTGTACCAATTTTTCAGGACCAACCTTCCTATTATCGATTTCCAAAACCAATGGATCTACCATTTTCCCAGATGTCTTACTGTAGGAGTAGTTCAAGCTTAATTGCTCGAATTTGGCAGAAAAATCAATTTGCTTTCCGTCTTTGGTCTTTACAAATCCCTCCGCAGAAAAGCTCGAATGTTGTAGGTCTAAGTTCACTTGCTCATTTGTGAATTCGATAGTTTCTTCTCCTTTTTGATAATTAAGCTCGATATCATATGTCGAACCGGGCAGGTAGAGTTTCAATTTCTTACCGGTTAGTTTCTCGATCATCGCCATAAGTATCTTTATTTTCTGAAGTGTTTTTTGATCAATTTCGGGCTTCTTTTCGGTTACCGTTATTTCGATCTTGTCAGGCGTTCTGTACTTTCGAATTTCTTGCGATACCTTTGAATAATTAAACGCCAGGTTATCAGAAGCAAGATTAACCTTGTATTCGCCTACTCTCACTTTTTAGTCCTCCTTTTGACGATATTCTCAATTTGTCTATTATGCTCGAATATATTATCGTCAAAAATGATATAATATTTAATAGACGTTGATGAATCACCTGTGATATGTTTTATGGAAAAATGTAGTTGTTGTTTGATTAGTGTGAATTATGTGAGAAAACTGTATGTAAGTCTATTGAGGGATACATGGGAATATGGGAACCTAAGCGCAAGAAATTATGCGTTGGCGAATACTGGGCAGAGACGGAGCTAGGTTAAGAGAAATCGAGTGTGGGAGGGATTCTGTGGGAAAACTTCAAGACAGTCAAGGAGATCAAAGAAATACTTATACTGGAAATATCAAACTGATTAGAGACTTCTATTCACCCCAATTGAAGAACTGTAGAGATGTAATCATCTATTTTCCGCCAGATTATGAGAAAACTGACGAGCGATATCCTGTTCTGTATATGCATGACGGACAGAACATATTTGATGTCGCTACGTCTTTTTCAGGGGTAGAGTGGCAGGCCGACGAAACTGCTGAAAAGCTCATCCAAAACGGCATTATAAGGCCCATCATCATAGTTGGAATATACAATAAGGGTGTAGATAGGCTTGATGAATACTCACCATGGGTTGATGAGAACTATGGTGGGGGAAGTGGTGATCTATATGCCCAGTTTATCGTTGAGACTTTGAAACCGTATATAGATTCGAATTTTAGAACACTGGCTGATAGAGATAACACAGCAATAGCTGGTTCGTCTATGGGAGGTCTCATCACGCTGTATATGGGTGTCAAATACAACAACGAGTTTTCGAAGCTAGGTATCATGAGTCCTGCCTTCTGGTTTGCAAATGGTGAGATCATGAAATATGTTCAGAATTCGGATTTTGAAGGACAAACAAAGATTTACTTGGATGTTGGAACAGTGGAGGGTTGCGATTCAAAGATATATTTGGATGTTGCACGAACAATGCATCAGATACTCTCATCAAAATCAAAAGTTGAGTTGCTATATATTGAAGAAGATAGTGGAATACACTCTGAGACTGCCTGGGCGAGAAGGTTTCCTCAACTCCTGAACTATTTCTTTGGGAAAAATATCATGGTGAGGTGAAAAACATGTATACTTCAGTTAATGGGAAAACTCAGCGTAGTTGGTTATTAGTTCTATTATTGTTACTAGTTACGTTACTTACAACTATTTCGTTTGGCTGGAGCGGACATGAGGCCTATACATACCTCGTTGTCAATTCGCTCAGTATTAAGCTCGATGAATTACTTGAAATAACTGATTACTCTTATGAAGAGGATAGGATTTACAATGAAAAATACTATTATAAGGAAGATTTTGCAGGTACTAGAAGATTCTTCGATCCCCTTGGCGATGGGGTCTTCCCCCCTGATCCCAAACCAGTTGACAATAAGATACCTGCATGGCAAGTGCTAACAATCTATGCTCAGATGCCTGACTTCGGTATGGATGAAGAGCTGAATTTATCCCCTCTCCAAGCATTGATTGGAAATAGTCAAGGTGTACGTCATATGAGATACAAAATTGGTATCATAGAAGCTTTTGAAGGCAACAAGTCTTTTGTGTATTTTGTGAATATGTCGAAGAAAGCATTCGATAAGGGAGACAGGTATTGGGGTTATAGATTCCTTTCTTATGCAATTCACTATATGGAGGATCTTTTTCAACCATACCACAACAGCCCAGGGACTCTATGGGAAGTGTTAGGGAGTGTAACAAATAAGAGTGTGAACAAAATGCTTAACAATGCACACTATACGTGTGATAACTACCTTGTATTTCTTATATACCATTCAAGGTATAGTGATGAAGTAAGAAGGCTCATAGAAGAAACGCCTGCAAAAAGGCTGCCTTCTAATTATGATGCCCTGATGGAAGAAGTTATGATGTATGGATATTCGAAATCTCGCATCGTACATAACGAGCTGAAACGCTCATTTGGTGATATATTATATCAGAGGATGCCTACAATTGAAGATTTTAAGGACTTAGAGGATGCTGGAAAACTAGACAAATTGTACGAAATAACGAAGAATATAATCGTAACGATGACAGGAACTGCCAAAGGATTTCTTGAGATGTATATTAAAGAAACTCAAAACTAAGTTTGATTGAACTTAATTATGATATGACTAATTAGTCTCGCTTTTTCAATTCTTCGTGGAGTTTTTTGAAACTCCACGTTTTTGGTTTATAGTTGTATAATAACGTTGTTAGCTTTGCTGCTATACAGGGCAGTTAGTATATGGCGATATATTTAACCCAATTTATCAAGAAGTCTCCCACCCTCTACAGGTGGGATATGAATTGACAAACAGTCGATATTTTTATGAAGCATATTATAATATAAATGAAGTAGTTAGAAGATATATAGAGACACAGGGAAAGGAAGCGTAGCTTTGTTAAGAGCATATAAATACAGAATATATCCGACAAAGGAACAACAAGAATATTTCGCTAAGGTATTTGGCTGTGTGAGACTTATATACAACAAAAATGCTCTACGATAAAATAGAACATTACAAGCAAACAGGGAAAATGCTAAACAATACACCAGCACAATATAAACAAGAATATACTTTTCTAAAAGAGGTAGACAGCCTTGCGCTTGCCAATGCACAATTAAATTTAGAGACACAAAGTATCCTCTAAAATTATAAACGAAAACCAAGTTATAGTTTTAAGTGAAGTATCATGGTCGGAATTTAGAAGGATGTTAGAATATAAGGCAGGCTGGTATGGCAGAGAAATAATAATAGCACCACAAGACTATGCATCAAGTCAAACATGTAGTGAATGTGGATATAAGAATCCAGATGTAAAGAATTTAGCCATAAGGCAGTGGCAATGTCCAAAATGTCGTGCTAAACATGACAGAGATATAAATGTAGCAAAGAACTTGGTGAAATTAGTCATGTAATTGTTTTTTGGGGATGGAACAGCCCTTTGAGCGTGGGGAAACTTGCTCCGATAGGAGTATTGACCACGAAGCCACCCACCTCTATAGGTGGGGGTAGTTCACTTTCCTAATTTTCGCGTTAGACATTGAAAAAGGTGGACTGGAGGTGTGGTTATGTGGGAACATGTTAGGCAGGTGGATCCGGAGATATATGACGTGATTTTGAAAGAATGGGATAGGCAGGAATACGGACTTGAACTGATCGCTTCCGAAAATTTCGTCTCGCAAGCTGTTATGGAGGCTATGGGAAGCGTTTTGACAAACAAGTATGCAGAAGGTTACCCGAAGAAGAGATATTACGGTGGTTGTGAATGGGTGGATGTTGCTGAGACTTTGGCACGTGATAGGGTAAAGAAGCTCTTCAATGCTAAGTATGCAAACGTTCAACCCCACTCTGGTTCGCAAGCGAATATGGGAGCTTATTTTGCGTTAGCCGAGCCAGGTTCTGTGTTAGTAGGGATGTCATTAAGCCATGGTGGTCACTTAACTCATGGTGCAGAAGTTAATTTCTCAGGGAAGATATATAAAGTTTATCAGTATGGTGTAAATCTACAGACCGAAACAATTGACTACGATGAAGTAAGAAAAATAGCGCTCGAGCATAGACCAAAAATTATAGTTGCGGGCGGTAGTGCGTATTCTCGGATCATAGACTTCAAGAAGTTTAGAGAGATTGCTGATGAGGTGGGAGCATACCTTGTTGTTGACATGGCGCATTTTGCAGGCTTGGTTGCAGCTGGCATATATCCAAATCCATTGGAATATGCACATGTGGTTACTAGTACAACTCATAAAACACTCAGAGGACCCCGTGGCGGAATCATACTCACAAATGACGGTGAG
>Ga0208564_1003354_pt1 | contig 11762 bp, 9 predicted proteins | sample AD_UKC073_MetaG_FD_184439 | JGI IMG/M metagenome (GOLD analysis project Ga0208564, IMG submission 184439) | Active sludge microbial communities of municipal wastewater-treating anaerobic digesters from USA - AD_UKC073_MetaG (SPAdes) (version 2) | ecosystem: Engineered > Bioreactor > Anaerobic >... | reverse complement strand
TGCATGCCGGCCTCGAACTCTCCCCGGAAGTGCTTGATCGCGGAGGTGATCGGGCTGGTGGCCGCGTCGCCGAGCGCGCAGAACGAGCGGCCCAAGATGTTGTCGCAGATGTCGTCGAGCTTCTCGATATCGCCGGGCAGACCCTGGCCATGCTCGAGGCGCTCCATGATCTGGCGCATCCACCACGTGCCCTCACGGCAGGGCGTGCACTTGCCGCAGGACTCGTGGGCGTAGAAGTCGGTCCAGCGGGCGACTGCCCGGACGACCGAGACGGTCTCGTCGAACACCTGCAGCGCCCGCGTGCCGAGCATCGACCCGGCGGCGGCCACCGAGTCGAAGTCGAGCGGGATGTCCAGGTGAGCTTCGGTGAAGATCGGGGTCGAGGACCCACCCGGCGTCCAGAACTTCAGCTGGTGACCCTTGCGGATCCCGCCGGCGAGGTCGATGAGCTGGCGCATGGTGATGCCCAGCGGTGCCTCGAACTGGCCGGGGTTGGCGACGTGCCCGGAGAGGCTGAAGATGCCGAAGCCGGTCGACTTCTCGGTGCCCATCGACTTGAACCAGCTCGCGCCGTTGAGCAGGATGCCCGGCACCGAGGCGATGGTCTCGACGTTGTTGACCGAGGTCGGGCGGGCGTAGAGGCCCGCCGCGCCGGGGAACGGGGGCTTGAGCCGCGGTTGGCCGCGGCGACCCTCAAGGGAGTCGAGCAGGGCCGTCTCTTCGCCACAGATGTAGGCGCCGGCACCGGCGTGGGCCGTGACCTGAAGGGTGACGCCCGAGCCAAAGACGCTGGCCCCGAGGTAACCCGCTGCGGTCGCCTCCTCGATGGCCCGCAGGAGCCGCCGGTAGACGTGGACGACCTCGCCGCGCAGATAGATGAACGCGTGGCTCGACCCCATCGCATACTGGCTGATCGCCGCGCCCTCGATGAGCGCGTGCGGGTTGGCCATCATCAGCGGGATGTCCTTGCAGGTGCCCGGCTCGGACTCGTCAGCGTTGACGACGAGGTAGCGCGGACCGCCGTCGGGCGGGGACATGAACGACCACTTCATGCCGGCCGGGAAGCCGGCGCCACCGCGGCCGCGGATCGAGGAGTCCTTGACGACGGCGAGCACGTCGGCGGCCGGCATGCTCATCGCCTTGCGGAGGGCGGCATACCCACCCGTTTGCTCGTATGCCGCGAGCGTCCAGGAACGCTGCTGGTCCCAGTGGGCCGTGAGGACCGGGGTGAGGGTGTCGGTCACTTCGAGGCCCCCTTGGTCGGTGCAGCCGGTGCAGCCGGTGCAGCCGGTGCGGTCGGTGCCGGGTCGGCGGCCGGCGGCTGCGGCGCAGCCCATCCGTGTTCGTGGGCGATCTTCAGGCCGAGCAAAGACGCGGGCCCGGCGGCCGGGCCCTCGTCTGCGCGGCCATCGCTGAAGCCCGCCAGCACGCGGGACACCTCTTTGAAGGTGCACACCTTGTCGGGACCGCGGGTGGGGCGGACGTCCTTGCCGGCCCGCAGGTCGTCGGCGAGGCGGATCACCGAGTCGGGCGTCTGGTTGTCGAAGAACTCCCAGTTGGTCATGACGACCGGGGCGTAGTCGCACGCCGCGTTGCACTCGATGCGCTCAAGGGTGACCTTGCCGTCGGCCGTGGTCTCGTCGTGGCCCACCCCGAGGTGCTCGGACACGGCGTCCCAGATGGCGTCGCCGCCCATGATCGCGCAGAGCGTGTTGGTGCAGACGCCGAGCGTGTAGTCGCCGTTGGGGTGGCGCTTGTATTGCGTGTAGAAGGTCGCGACCCCGCTCACCTCGGCGGTGCTCAGGTCGAGCAACTCGGCGCAGAGCTCGATGCCTCGGCCGGTGACGTAGCCGTCGACTGACTGCACGAGGTGCAGCAGCGGCAGCAGCGCCGAACGCTTGACCGGGTATCGGGCGATCACCGCGGCGGCGTCCTGCCGGAGGGTGGCCAGGACGTCCGCGGCATACGGCGCCTTGCTCTCCGCGCTGACGTGCAGGTGGCCTGATGCGTCGTGGCCGCTCACCGGTCCACACCTCCCATGACGGGGTCGATCGATGCGACGGCGACGATGACGTCAGCGACCTGGCCGCCCTCGCACATGATCGACGTCGCTTGCAGGTTGTTGAACGAGGGATCGCGGAAGTGCGCGCGATAGGGGCGGGTGCCGCCGTCGGAGACCAGGTGGCAGCCGAGCTCGCCCTTGGCGCTCTCGACCGCGACGTAGACCTGACCGGCCGGGACCCGGAAGCCCTCGGTGACGAGCTTGAAGTGATGGATGAGGTCTTCCATCGACTCGCCCATGATCGTGCGGATGTGGTCGAGGCTGTTGCCCATGCCGTCGGTGCCGATGGCCAACTGGGCGGGCCAGGCGACCTTCTTGTCACCGACCATGACCGGGTCACCCACGCTGGCCTCAAGCCTGTCGGCGCACTGCAGGACGATCCGCAACGACTGGTACATCTCGTCGAGGCGGACCCGCAGCCGGCCGTAGGAGTCGGCGGTGTCGCGAGTGATGACGTCGAAGTCGTAGGTCTCGTAACCGCAGTAGGGGGTCGCCTTGCGCAGGTCGTGCGGCAGGCTCGCCGAGCGGAGCATCGGGCCGGTGATGCCGAGGGCCATGCAGCCGGCCAGGTCGAGGTGACCGACGCCGACCATGCGGCCCTTGACGATGGGGTTCTCGTTGACGAGCAACTCCAACTCGCGGATGCCCTGGCGGATCTCGGGCACCAACTCGCGGATCTTGTCGATCGCGCCCGGAGGCAGGTCCTGGGCGACACCACCGGGGCGGATGTAGGCGTTGTTCATCCGCAACCCGGTGATCATCTCGATGATCTGGAAGATCCGCTCGCGCTCACGGAAACCGATCGTCATGACCGTGGTGGCGCCCATCTCCATGCCACCGGTGCCGATACACACCAGGTGCGAGGAGATCCGGGTGAGCTCCATCATGAGGACCCGGATGACTGAGGCCCGCTCAGGGATGGCGTCGGTGATGCCGAGGAGCTTCTCGATGGCCAGGCAGTAGGCCGTCTCCTGGAACATCGGGGTGAGGTAGTCCATCCGGGTACAGAAGGTCACCCCCTGGACCCACGTGCGGTATTCCATGTTCTTCTCGATACCGGTGTGCAAGTAGCCGATTCCCGCGCGGGTCTCGGTCACCGTCTCGCCGTCGAGCTCGAGGATGAGCCGCAGGACGCCGTGGGTGGACGGGTGCTGCGGACCCATGTTGACGACGATCCGCTCCTCATGCAGCGAGGTGGCCTCGTCGACGAGGTCGTCCCAGTCGCCGGAGCCGCTCACGGTGAAGGCCGGGGAGTCGAGGAACTCCTCGGCGCCGCCGGTCGCGGTGTGCTCTGCACTCTGCTGTGCCATGTCAGGTCCCAGGTCGGCGGCCATCAGTTGAACGCCCTCCGCTCGTCGGCCGGGGGCACGGTCGCGCCCTTGTATTCGACCGGAATGCCACCCAGCGGATAGTCCTTGCGCTGCGGGTGACCGGGCCAGTCGTCGGGCATGAGGATCCGGGTGAGCGCCGGGTGACCGTCGAAGATGATCCCGAACATGTCGAAGGTCTCGCGCTCGTGCCACGTCGTCGCCGGGTAGGTCGAGACGATCGACGGGATGTGGGGATCGGCGTCGGGGCAGGTGGCCTCGACGCGAATCCGCTTGCTGCCGTGGGTGATCGACTGGAAGTGATAGACGGCGTGCAACTCGTTGTCGGTGTCGCCGGGGTAGTGGACCCCCGACACCCCGAGACACAACTCGAAGCGGAGCGCAGCGTCGTCGCGCAGTGCCTGCGCCACGACCGGCAGGTGCTCGCGGGCGACGACGATGGTCAACTCGCCGCGGTCGACGACGACCCGATCGATCGCCTCGTCGGACGCCGTGTTGCGCTCGTCGAGCGCCCGAGCCAGGTCGTCGACGCACGCGTCGAACCAGCCGCCGTAGGGGCGTTCCGACCCGCCCGGCAGGACGACCGGAACGGTCAGGCCGCCGTAACCGGTGGTGTCTTGGCCGGCGGTGGCACCGAACATCCCGTGCCGCTCGCGGATGACGACCGGCATACCGAGAGCGACGGTGCGAGCACCGGAAGTGGCCCCAGCGGCGACCTCCTGGCCCAGGTCATCGGCGCTCATGCCAGCAGCCCCTTCATCTGGGAGGTCGGGATCGCGGTGAGGGCGACGCTCTCGGCGGCGTGCTCAGCGGCGATCCGGTTGGCGCCCAACGGCGCCGACTGGATCTTGTCGTGCAGCTTGATGATGGCGTCCAGCAGCATCTCGGGGCGCGGTGGACAGCCCGGCAAGTAGATGTCGACCGGGACGATGTGGTCGACGCCCTGGACGATCGCGTAGTTGTTGAACATGCCGCCCGAGCTCGCGCAGACGCCCATGGAGATGACCCACTTGGGGCCGGGCATCTGGTCGTAGACCTGGCGCACGATCGGAGCCATCTTCTGGCTCACCCGACCGGCGACGATCATCAGGTCGGCCTGACGCGGCGTTGCGGAGAACCGCTCCATGCCGAAGCGCGCGATGTCGTAGTCGGGCGTGCCGACCGCCATCATCTCGATCGCGCAGCAGGCCAACCCGAATGTCGCAGGCCAGATCGAGGCCTTGCGCATGTAGCCGGCCAGCAGCTCGACGGTGGTGAGCAGAATCCCCGAGGGGAGCTTCTCTTCCACACCCATTCCGATGCCTCCCTCAGTCCCACTCGAGGCCGCCACGACGCCAGACATAGGCGTAGGCGACGAAGACGGTCACGATGAACAGGATCATCTCGACGAGCGCGAACAGGCCCAGTTGGTTGAAGGCCACCGCGAACGGGTACAGGAACACCGATTCGATGTCGAAGATGATGAACAGCATGGCGGTCAAGTAGTACTTGATCGGCACTCGGCCGCCGCCGGACGCGTGTGGAGTGGGCTGGATGCCGCACTCATACGCCTCCATCTTGGCCCGGTTGTAGCGCTTGGGGCCAACGATGAGCGAGGTGCCCACGGAGACCAGCGCGAACGCTCCTCCGAGCCCCAGCAGGAACAACAGCGGAACGTAGGACTCGGTCATCCGTCGCTCCCTTTCAGGGTGGGTGCATGCAGGCCGTCCCCCATCCTAGGGGGGCCTGGAACTGCGTCGTTCATGCCGTTGGTCCCCGTCATCTCAGGCGTCCGGGGCTATGCGCGACATCAGGTGGACGAGGCGGTCGTCGAAGCGACCGCCGTGCTCCTCGGGGAGGTTGGCCATCACCTTGAGGAGGAAACGCATGAGCGCCGTGCGCGGCAGGCCGTAGGTCGTCGCCAACCGCATCACCTCGGGGTTGCCGATGGCGTGGGCGAACCACCGACCCAGCGTGAAGTAGCCACCCAGCTCGGCCTTCATGATCCGCGGGTATGCCGCGAGCACCCGTTCGCGTCCGGCGTCACTCGGGCGGGCGAGGGCTTGCCCGATGACGTCGGCACCGACCCGAGCCGCTTCGAGGGCGTAGTCGATGCCTTCGCCGTTGAACGGGTTGACCATGCCGGCGGCGTCGCCGACGAGAAGGAGGCCATCGGCATACAAGGGGGTGCGGTTGAAGCCCATCGGCAGGGCGGCGCCGCGGATGGGACCACCGGCCGGGTCGTGCGCGAGCTCCCACCGGTCACCGAGGCTGTCGGCCCAGCGCCGCAGGACGTCCTTGTAGTCGGTCTTGCCGAACGCGCTGCTCGTGTCGAGGATGCCCAGGCCGACGTTGGTGCGACCGTCCTCGAGCGGGAAGAGCCAGCCGTAGCCCGGCATGAGCATCCGTTGGCCGTTGTCGTCGGTGGTCCACAGCTCGAGGTGCGACTCGAGGTAGTCGTCGCGCCGGGGGGTCGTGTAGTAGGCGCGGACCGCCACGCCCATGACGCGGTCCTCGCGCTTGGGGCGGCCGACCGCCGTGGCCAGGCGCGAGGAGACGCCGTCGGCGGCGACGACGACCTTGGCGCGGTAGGTCGCGGTCTGGCCGGTGGCGCGACCCCCATCGTCGAGCACCTTGGCGGTGACGCCGGTGACCCGGCCACGACCGTCGAGCAGGGGCGCGGTGACACTGGCGCCTTCGTGCAGTCGGGCGCCCCGGGAGACGGCGTGTTGCGCGAGCGCGTGGTCGAACTGCTTGCGGGTGCGGACCATGCCGTAGGACGGGAAGGTCGCGCTCTCGGGCCAGTCGAGGGTGAAGTTGCGGCCGCCGCCGAGGATGCGCAGCCCCCGGGTGCGTTGCCAGCCGGTCGTGTCGACACCCAGGTGGACCAACTCGCGCACCGCGCGGGGCGTGAGGCCGTCACCGCAGATCTTGTCCCGTGGGAACGTCGCCTTCTCCAGGAGCATGACGTCGACGCCCTGGGTAGCCAGGTAGGCCGCCGTGGCCGAGCCTCCTGGCCCGGCTCCGACGACGATGACGTCGGCGGTGTCGCCCGCCTGGTCAGCCGATCCGGTGGTCACTCTCGCCCTCGGTGCGGTGGGGCGCCGGTGAAGGCGCCGCTTGTGAAGATTGGCACGAACCCGCCCAGTCTAGGGGGCACCGGGGGCGGGGCGGGTCGCGCGGTGGAGAGCGACGATGCCTCCACTGAGGTTGCGCCACTGCACGTCGGCCCAGCCGGCGTCGGTGATCCGCGCCGCGAGTCCCCGCTGGTCGGGCCAGGCGCGGATCGACTCGGCGAGGTAGACGTAGGACTCCGGGTTGGAGGACGTCTTCCGCGCGATCGAGGGCAGCGCCCGCATCAGATAGTTGAGGTATGCCGCCCGCACCGGACCCCACACCGGCTGGCTGAACTCGCACACGACGAGGCGACCCCCCGGCTTGGTCACCCGGGCGAACTCCCGCAGCGCCCCGTCGACATCGACGACGTTGCGCAGCCCGAACGACATGGTCACCGCGTCGAAGGACGCGTCAGCGAAGGGCAACCGGGTCGCGTCGGCCGCAGTGAAGGCCAGGTCGGGGCGCCGTCGCTGGCCGACCCGCAGCATCCCCAGTGAGAAGTCGGCCGGCACGACGTGGACCCCTGCGTCAGCGAACGGCTCGGAGCTGGTCCCGGTCCCCGCGGCGATATCGAGCACCGTCTGGCCGGGCTGGGCGCCGACGGCCGCGACCGTGGCCTTGCGCCAACGCCGGTCCTGTCCCGCCGACAAGACGTCGTTGGTGAGGTCGTAACGCTCGGCCACCGTGTCGAACATCGACGCGACGTCCTGGGGTGCCTTGTCCAGATCGGCCCGGGTCATGGCTGGCATCCTTCCACCCTCCGCGACCCCTCCCCAGCACCCGCACTGTGGCGGGCGGCGCGTGGGCGGCGGGCGGGCGGCATACCGAGTCGTAACATTGACCTTCGATGTCCACCCTCCACGGGCCCGCCCGGGCCGCCTCCGGCACCGTCGCGCCGCTCGTCGTGCGCACGGGGGAGATCGACGACCCCGGGCCGCTGCTGGCCCTCCTCCCTCCCGCCGAGCAACCGGGCGACGTGTTGTCGTGGGTCCGGCGCGGCGAGGGCCTCGTCGGGTGGGGGCAGGCCGCCACGTTCACGACGGCCGGACCCGAGCGCTTCGCGGACGCAGACCGGTGGTGGCGGCATACCGCTGCTCGCGCCGTGGTCCGCGACGAGGTGGGTATGCCGTCCAGCGGGCTCGTCTGCTTCGGGAGCCTGCCGTTCGCGGACGACTCCGCCGACCGCGCCAGCTTCGTCGTCCCGCGGGTCAGCGTCGGCCACAAGGGCAGCCGGTGGTGGGTGACCACGGTCGGCGACGTCCCGACGCTTGCCGTCACGCCGGCCCCGACCGACGACCCGCTGCCGCCCCGCAACGTGGCCTTCGCCGACGGTGCCCTGTCGAGCACCGCGTGGGCTGCCCGCGTGGCCGAGGCGGTCGCGCGGATCAACGCGGGCGACCTCGACAAGGTCGTCCTCGCCAGAGACCTCATCGTGCAGGCCGACGCGCCGATCGACCCGCGGTGGGTGCTGCGGGCGTTGGCCGATCGCTACGACAACACCTGGGTGTTCTCGGTCTCCGGCATGGTCGGTGCGACCCCCGAACTCCTCGTTCGCCGCGAGCGCGGGCTGGTCACCTCGCGAGTGCTCGCCGGGACGATCCGACGCACGGGCGACGACGCCAAGGATCTCTCGCTCGCCGCGTCGCTGGCCCGCTCCAGCAAGGACCTTGAGGAGCACGAATACGCCGTGCGCTCGGTCGCGGATGCCCTTGCCCCGCACTGCTCGTCGATGAACGTCCCCGAGTCGCCGTTCGTCCTACACCTGCCCAACGTCATGCACTTGGCCACCGATGTCACCGGGGTCGCGACCGACGATGCGTCCTCGCTGGCGCTGGCTGCGTCGCTGCACCCGTCGGCCGCCGTCGGCGGCACCCCGACCCCGCTCGCAGTGGCGTTGATCGCCGAGCTCGAGGACATGGACCGGGGTCGTTACGCCGGGCCCGTCGGGTGGATGGACGCCAAGGGCGACGGCGAGTGGGGCATCGCGCTGCGCTCGGGTCGCTATGTCGACGGCGACCCGGCATCGCTGCGGATCTTCGCCGGCTGCGGCATCGTCGCCGGGTCCGACCCGGACGGCGAGGTCAGCGAGGCCGACGCCAAGTTCGTCCCCATGCGCGACGCGCTCAGCGGTCGTTAGCCCGCGCGCGGCATACTCGTCCTGATGACGATCACGAGCGCGGCGCGCGCCATCCACGTGCTGCGAGGCCTTCTCGCCGCGGGGGTGCGCGAGGTCGTCCTCTCTCCCGGCTCCCGCTCGGCGCCGCTCGCCCTCGCGCTGCATGCCGCCGACGCAGCCGGCGATGTGCGCCTGCACGTGCGGCTCGACGAGCGCTCCGCCGGGTTCCTCGCGCTGGGTTTGGCGGTCGGATCGCGGTCACCGGTGGCGGTGGTCATGACCTCGGGGACGGCCGTCGGCAACCTGCTGCCCGCCGTCATGGAGGCCCACCACGCGGGGCGGCCGCTCATCGTCGTGTCGGCCGATCGCCCGGCGTCGTTGCGCGCCACGGGGGCCAACCAGACGACCTGGCAAGACGGCATCTTCGGAGTGTTCGCGCCGACGGTCGATGTCGCGGTCGACGCGTCGCACGACGCCGTGTCGCAGGCGGTCACGCAGGCGGGGCTGCGGCTCGGGCCGTCGCACCTCAACGTCCAGTTCGATGCGCCGCTGCTCCCTGATCCGGGTATGCCGTGGTGGCCCGGCCTCCTCGACGCGTCCGACCCTCTCGATCCTTCCGACCTGGTCGATTCGTCGTCGGCGCGCACCTCAGGCGGATCGCTGGAGGAGGTGCCCCTCGGCGCCGAGGCCGTGACGTTGGTGGCAGGGCCGCGAACCGTCGTGCTGGCCGGGGACGATGCCGGGTCGGCCGCTCGCGTCCTCGCCGAATCCGCCGGGGTGCCGCTGCTTGCCGAGCCGACCTCCGGATCGCGGGCCGGCGACCACGCGATCCGCACCTATCGACTGTTGCTCGGCACCGCGCTCGGGGCCGCCATCGAGCGGGTCATCGTCATCGGACACCCGACCCTCTCGCGCCCCGTCACCGCGCTGCTGTCACGGCCCGACATCGCCCTGTATGCCGTCCGCACCCGCACGGGGGTCGCCACCGACCCGGCCCGACGCGCGATCATCCTCGACGTGCCACCGGCACTGACGCCGGCGCTGCCTCTGGGACAGACCCCGGGACTGGCCCCGGACGCCGACGCGAAGTGGCTGACTGCGTGGCAGGCCGCCGATGCCGCGTTGGCCGAACGGGTCGACGCGCACGTCGAGGCCCTGCCCGACCTGCACGCCCTGCACGTGGCGGCCGAGGTGTCCGCGGCCCTGTCGCCGGGTCAGAGCCTCGTCGTCGGCTCGTCCAACCCGATCCGCGACCTGGACCTCATGCTCCCCCCTTATCGGCCAGGCGAACACCGGCTCGTCGTCGCCAACCGGGGCCTGGCCGGCATCGACGGCACTGTCTCGACCGCCATCGGGGTCGCGCTGGGCCGGGCCGGCCGCATTCCCCCGCCGGGTCGAGGTATTCCGCCATCGCCTGAGGATGGCGGAATACCTCGACCGGGCAGGAGCCTGGCCGTCATGGGCGACTTGACCTTCCTACACGACAGCGGGGGGCTGCTCATCGGTCCGGACGAACCCCGTCCCGACCTGACGATCGTCGTCGTCAACGACGACGGCGGCTCGATCTTCGCGCTGCTCGAGCAGGGCACCCCTGACTACGCAGCCGCCTTCGAGCGGGTGTTCGCGACGCCGGTGCACGCCGACCTGCAGGCGCTCGCGGGCGCCAGCCACACGGCATACCGACGGGTCGAGTCTCGCGTCGAGCTGCGCGAGGCGCTCAGCGAAACTGCCACCGGACCCCTGGTCATCGAGGCGCGGGTGGGGCGCGCGGACCGGCGCGAGACCGCTGCCGCGCTCGGGGCACTCGCTGCCGACTTGCCGTTGTCGTGGCCACCCGACCAAGGGGGTATGCCGTGAGCCGCCCCTTGTGGTTCGTCGGGGCGGACGGGTCGGTCGTGTCCCGGGCGTTGGGCGTCCTTCGACTCTCACTCCTGGCGCTGGCTATCGGGCAAGGCCTCGTGGCCAACGCGTTCGCCACGGCGAGCCTGCTGCCCTATCTCATCTCGCTGGTCGTCACCGGCGGCATCCTCGGCTCGACGTTGTTGCCCCAGCTCCTGCCGCAGTTCGTCACGTCCGACCGGGAGGACCCGGCTAGCGACGCAGACAAGACCGACGACAAGACCGACGACGTCCAGGTCGCGCCTGTCGACGAAGCCGGCTCGACCGCCCCGGCACCAAACGGTGGTGCCAATGACGCGGCGCCTTCCCTCCGCTTCGTCCAACGGCTGGGGACCCGCCTGGACATCGACCGAGGGCTGGCGATCATCCTCGTCGGGCTGCTGCTGCTGACGATCGTGTGCATCGTGGGGGCGAGCACCCTCGTGCGCGGACTGGGCAGCGGGCTCACCGGCAGCCTCGGCGATCTGACCGCCTCGTTCGCAGCGGTCACCCTGGTCCAGGTCTTCCTCTACGGCGTCTGCGCCGTCTTCGGCCGGGTGCTCGCCGCCCGTCGGCGGCTCGGCGCGTTGGGCTGGGCTCCCGCCATCGGCGAACTCGTCGGCATCGGCGGGCTGCTGGCCTTCATGCGACTCTTCCAGGGGCACGTCTCCTCCGCGGAGTGGACCCCCGAGATGGTGTGGTGGCTCGCGGGTGCGGCCACCGCGGGAATCGCCGTGCAGGCGTTGGTGCTCGCGTTCGCCGTGTGGCGCAGCGGGCCGGGCACGGCCACCCTCGTGGCTGCCTGGAGCGTGTCGCGGCTGTTCGGGGGGCGCTCGGTGACGGCCCTGGTGACCGTGGCGAGTTACGCCGTCGCAGCCCAGGTCATGTGGCGAGCCACGGGCTACGACGAGGTCTCCCGCGGGCCGGGTCAGACCTTTGTGGCGGGTCTGGCGAGCCTCGTCAACGCCTTGGTGGTCGTCCTACTGCCGCATGCGCTGCTCACCCGCCCGGCACTCGGGTCGGTGCATCAGCGCGTGGCCGCAGCACTGCAGGCCGACGACCGGGCCGCCGCCGGCCGCCGTTTCGCCTCGGGTCTCGCAGTGCCTGCGGTCGTCACCATCCCCGGATCGATCGCCCTCCTGGTCTTCGCCCTGCCGATCATGGGGCTGCTGTTCACGTCGAAGGACCCGGCGGAGGTTCTCGCTGGATCCACCGTCCTGGCCTGCCTAGGTCCGGCGCTGTTCCCCATGGGCATCGCCCTGCTGGGCCGGCGCGTCTGCGA
>Ga0208564_1003348_pt1 | contig 11771 bp, 9 predicted proteins | sample AD_UKC073_MetaG_FD_184439 | JGI IMG/M metagenome (GOLD analysis project Ga0208564, IMG submission 184439) | Active sludge microbial communities of municipal wastewater-treating anaerobic digesters from USA - AD_UKC073_MetaG (SPAdes) (version 2) | ecosystem: Engineered > Bioreactor > Anaerobic >... | reverse complement strand
CCCAGTGCAGCATCGCCGTGGGGAACAGCCGCGACGCGGTCTGCACGACGTGGTCCATGAAGGCGTCATAACGCTCGCCGCGCACCCGCGCGTGCCGTTCGCCGAGGTAGAGGTCACTGTTGAGCAGGCCGAGGTTGTCGGTGCCCACGTCGATGACGACCGGGATGACCCGGCGCGGATGCAGCCCCGCCGCCGCGGTGTAGACCGACAGCTTGCCGATGGCGATCTCGATGCCCCCGATGCCCTGGTCGCCGATGCCGAGGATGCCCTCGGAGTCAGTGAGCACGAGCAGGTCGACGTCGTCACGCCCGAGGCCGTAGTCCAGCAGGGACTGCTCGACATCCTCCGGCCGGTCGATCGAGAGGAAAACGCCTCTGCTGCGGTTATATTCGAGGCTGAACCGCTCGATCACCTCGCCGATGGTCGGCGTATAGATGATCGGCATCATCTCTTCGATGTGGTCGGCCAGCAGGCGATAGAAGAGGATCTCGTTGCGGTCGCGCAGGTTGGCCAGGTAGTTGTGCTTGGCGAACGGCGTCTTGGCCGACTGGTATTGCGCATAGACCCGGCGCACCTGGTTGCCCAGCCCGGTGACCCCGCTCGGCATGAGCCCGACGAGCCCGAGGAACCGCCGTTCCTGCACCGTGAAGGCCGTCGCCCGGTTGGTCATCGGGTTGGCCAGCACCGCCCGCCCGCGTGCGGTGATGCGGATCGGCGCATCCCGACGGGTGGTGTCGAGTTCGTAATCATGGTGGTACAACACGGAATTGGGCTCCACGGTGAGGACCCGGCGCGGCCACCCCTCTGGCCACGCGACGGATCACGGAAAGTACGGCAGGGGACGCAACGTCCCAGTCTCCCAGCCCCGGTATGCCGTCCGCCACCCGCAGATTCATGGCTCGCGTCACGCCGGGTCTGGTCACGCCGGCACCGCCGCTGGATCGGCGCAGATCACCGACGTCCCGGGCCTCGCGAGAACCTCGCCCGCTAGACCGCACAAGCGGCGATCGAACGGGCAGAATGGGCCATCCTCAGCTTCCACCCGAGGCCTCTCACTCGACGAGGAAGGTGTCACGCAATGGTCGCTGTCGTCGGCTACATCCCCACCCCTGAAGGCCGCGCCGCCATCGAACGGGCCGTCATCGAGGCCCGCAACCGCGGCATCACGCTGCTGATCGTCAATGCCACCCGCGGCGACTCACCCGTCGACCCGCGCTTCGCGTCCTCGAGCCAGATGAGCAGCCTCGACGACTTCCTCACCGAGTCGGACGTGACCCACGAGTTGGTCCAACTCGTCGAGGGGCTCGACCCGGCCGAGCAGATCCTGCACGTCGCCGCCGAACGCCAGGCCGAGTTGATCGTCATCGGGCTCCGCCGTCGCACTCCGGTCGGCAAGCTCATCATGGGCTCGGTGGCTCAGAAGATCCTGCTTGAGGCCGATTGCCCCGTGCTGGCCGTCAAGGCAGCGGAGAGCCACCACAACGGCTGGCGCCGCTAGCCGCGCCGCACCCCAACACAGAGGGCCGCACTCCCCACACCGAACAGAGGTATGCCGTGACGTCACCTCGACGTCACGGCATACCTCTGATTTGTGGCGGATGACCGCCAAGGCGAGCCGCTACTCGTCCTCGGCGAAGACCACGTCGCGCTTCTTCTTGATCGACGGCAGCACCGCGACCACGAGGAAGATCGCTGCGACGATGAGCATCGCGAGCGAGATCGGCCGGGTGAGGAACACCGAGGCGTCGCCACGCGAGATCGTCATGGCTCGGCGGAAGTTCTCTTCCAGCAACGGCCCGAGGACGAAGCCCAGGAGCAACGGCGCCGGCTCACAACCGAACCGGATGAGCACGTAGCCCAACAACCCGAAGAACGCGATCGCGAACACGTGGTAGGCGTTCAGGCCCAGGGAGTAGCACCCGATGGTCGAGAAGGCGATGATCGCCGGGAACAGCACCCGGTAGGGGATCGTCAGCAGCTTCACCCACAGCCCGATGAGCGGCAGGTTGAGCGCGACGAGCATGAGGTTGCCCACCCACATCGAGGCGATGAGGCCCCAGAAGAGCACCGGCTCGTCGTTGATGACATTGGGTCCCGGGGTGATGCCCTGGATGATGAACGCCCCGATGAGCAGGGCCATGACCGGGTTGGCCGGCAGACCGAGCGTGAGCAGCGGGATGAACGAGGTCTGCGCGGCCGCGTTGTTCGCCGATTCCGGGGCCGCCACACCTTCGATCGCCCCGTGGCCGAAGCGTTCCGGGGTCTTGGAGATGCGCTTCTCCACCGAGTAGGACGTGAACGATGCGAGCACGTGACCGGCACCGGGCAGGATGCCCAGCAACGAGCCCATCAGCGTGCCCCGCAGCACCGGCGGGGTCATGTCCTTGAAGTCCTGGCGGCTCAGCCGCAGGCTCTTGACCTCGCGCACCATGGACGGGCGATGTATGCCGGTCGCCAGGTTGCGCAGGATCTCAGCGACGCCGAACATCCCGACCGCGAGCGAGACGAAGTTCAAGCCGCCGTCGAGCTCGCCGGCGCCGAAGGTGAACCGGGAGGCACCGGATTCGACGTCCTGCCCAACCAGGCCGAGCAGCAGGCCCAGCATGATCATCGCCAGCGCCTTCCACAGCGACCCACTGGCCAGCGCGATGGAGGCCACCAGGCCGAGGACCACGAGCGAGAAGTATTCAGCCGGACCGAACTTCAAGGCCGCCTCGGCCAGCGGCGGGGCGAAGACGGCCAGTACGACGGTCGCCACGGTGCCGGCGAAGAACGACCCCAGGGCCGCTGTCGCCAGGGCTTGGCCGGCTCTGCCCTTTCGAGCCATTTGATAGCCGTCGATGGCGGTCACGGCCGCAGAGGTCTCACCGGGCAGATTGAGCAGGATCGCGGTCGTCGAGCCGCCGTACTGCGCCCCGTAATAGATCCCCGCGAGCATGATGAGCGAGGACACCGGGTCGAAGTTGAACGTGATCGGGAGCAACAACGCGATCGTCGCCGTCGGACCGATGCCAGGAAGCACCCCGACCGCCGTACCGAGGGCACAGCCGATGAGACAGACGAGCAGGTTGGTCGGCGTGAGGGCGGTCTGGATGCCCAGCAGGATGTTGTCCATCGATCAGCCTCCGACCCACGGTCCGAACAACGGCACGGTCAGGCGCAGCAAGAACACGAAGATGACCAGGCACAGCAGGGTGATACCCGCGGCGATCACCGCAGCGCGGGCGGGCGTGGTGCCCTGTCCGGCAAGCGCGGCGATGAAGGTCGTGACCAGCACCGTCGGGAGCAGTCCGGCCCCGGCGATGACGAACCCGAACAGCAGCACGGCCGCCAGCAAGAGCGCGCCCCGCAGCCACGGCACCGGCTGGTCCTCCGGCGCGGTCACATCGGCGGCCGGCCGCACCAAGCGCAGCACGGCCAGGCCGATGATGGCCAACCCCATGACCGCGAGGATGATGCCGAGCAGCCGGGGGAAGTAGCCCGGCCCCATCCGCAGCAAGGTCCCCACCATGTATTGCGAGGACGCCGCGGCGAAGGCGACACCGAAGGCGACGAAGATCGCCCCCGAGAAGAAGTCGGCCTTGGCCAGCTGCCACCGGCTGGGCGCGGAAGAAACGTCGGCGGCACTGTCGGCGGCACCGTGGACGCCACTCTGAGCGGCCCCGTCGGAACCACCCGGCGGGGTCGGCTCGGACGGGTCCCGCCCCCGAGCGGGGGCGGGACCGTTGTCGGTGGCCATTAGGCGGCCTTCACTCCGGCAGCCTTGATGACGGGCGTCCAGAGGTCGAGCTGAGCCTTGAGCTTGGCGGTGTGAGCGGTCGGGTTGATCTGGTCGGCCGCTTCCGGTGCCGTGCCGAGGTCGGCCATCTTCTCGATGACCTTCGGGTCCTTGAGGGCTCCGGCCAGGGCGTCGGTGAGCTTCTTAACAACGGCCTCCGGGGTGCCGGCGGGAGCGTAGAGACCGTGCCACACGCCGACCTTGAGCTCGGGCATCCCCGACTCGGTCGTCGTCGGGATGTCCGGCAGGCTCTTGACCCGCTCAGCGGTCGTGACCGCATAGGCCTTGACCTTTCCCGGCTTGATCTGCGCGCTGGTGTTGGTCGTCTGGTCGCACATGAAGTCGACCTGGCCACCGACGAGGTCGGTCATCGCCGGGCCGGTGCCCTTGTAGGGCACTTCGGTGAGGTCGACGCCGAAGGCCTTCTCGATGAGCAGGCCACACAGCTGCGAGGCCGATCCGACGCCCGCGTTGGCGTAGGTGACCTTCTCCTTGTTGGCCTTGACATAGTCGACGAGCTCCTTGAAGTTCGTCGGCGGCAGGTCCTTCTTGGAGATGATCGTCATCGGCACCTCGGTGACCAGACCGATCGTCTGGAAGCTCTCGAGCGGCTTGAACGCCAGGTTGGAATAGAGCGCCGGTGCCGTCGACATGCCGATGTGGTGCATGAGGACCTTGTAGCCGTCGTTCTTGGCCTTGGCGACCTCGCCCGCGCCCAGCGTGCCACCAGCACCTTCGACGTTCTGGACGATGATCTGCTGGCCGAGGGTCTTGCTCATCGGCTCGGCCACCAGCCGCGCGACCGTGTCGGTCGGGCCACCGGCGGAGAAGGGGACCACCATCGTGATCGTGCCGGTCGGATAGTTGCTGCCGGCAGCAGCGCCGGTGGTGCCACTCGAACCGCCACAGGCCGACAAGCCGAGGGCGGCTGCCGCAGATACCGCCAGTAGGCGGTAGGCGTGGCGGCGGGAGGAGGACAGAGGCAATGCCATGGAGAACTCCTTCACGTAGACAGCGACACTGCTGGGACCGCGATGGGACATTGCACCATTCCTGAGGCTGCTATGTGCCCTTAGGTCGCCTCGTATTTACCCGGCGGTCCTCTCGCGCGCCGAGAGGTCGGCCGCGACGGTCGGCGTCAGCGCACCGCGCCACTCGGACCGTGGACCACTTGGCCGGCCACGAGGGTGACGGCGCACGGCATACGGCGCAGGTATGCCGTCCGGTCGCCTCCCGCGAACCCCTCACCTGCCAGCGGATCAGCCTCCAACAGAACGAGATCCGCAGGTGACCCGGCCCGCAGTGTGCCTTGTCCGTCGACCGACGCCGCGAGCGCCTCGCGGACGGTGAGCGACTGCTCGGGGTGCGATGGCGGACGTTCGTCAGGGCTACGGTGCACGGCGGCGGCGATGGCCAGCCAGGGGTCCAGCGGCGACACCGGCGCGTCGGAGCCGAGGGCCAGCGGAACCCCGGCTGCGAGCAGCGCGCGGAAGGCATAGCAGCGCGCGTCGCGATCGGGCCAGCAGCGGGCGATGGCGGCCAGGTCGTCCCAGAGGTGCGCGGGTTGGATGCTGGCGGTGAGGCCGAGCGCGGCCATCCGCGCGGGCGCGGTGGACGAGATGAGCTGGGCGTGTTCGATCGAGCCGGCCGCCCCGGCTGCGGCGAACGCATCCAGCGCCGAGTCCAGAGCGGCGTCACCGATGGCGTGAATCGCGACCTGCAGCCCGCCTGCGCTGGCCCGCCGCATGAGGTCGGCGAGGTCGGCCTGGGAGAGATTCGGCGCGCCCCGACTAGCACCAGCGTCGGCGTAGGGCTCGTGGCAGAAGGCCGTGCGGGTGTTGAGCGACCCGTCGGAGATGACCTTGAGCGGTCCCATTTCCAGCAGCCCGGAGCCGGGCACGATCGGGTCGCCGCTGCGCCGGCCCGCGGCGAGCGCGGCGTCGAGGCCATCGGCATAGACCCCGGCCCGCACTCGAAGCGTTCGCAGCCCACCGGCATACCGGGCCTGCCATTGAGCCGGCGCGTCGCCCCACTCCAGATCGACGATGCCGACGATCCCCCGCGCGTGCGCGGCCCCGACCGCCGCGCGGACCGCCGCCTCGGTCGCCGCGGGTGACCCCGCGAGCTCCCCGAGCCGGGCGAAGATCGGGAACCACTCATCCTCGGCCACCACCCCCGTCCGCGGCGCGAGCCCGAACAGCTGCAGCGCCGGCGAGTTGAGCCAGCCGTGGTGGGCATCGCCGCTCACCAGGACGACCGGCCGGCCCGCGCTCACCGCGTCGAGCTCCGCCACGGTGGGCTCCCGCGGCCAGGTCGCGGTCCGGTGCCCATAACCCTGCACCACCGGGTATGCCGTCCGGTCACCACCCGCGTCCGCCCCGTCGACACCCGTCTCCCTCGCCACCCGAGCACGCACCAGGGCGAGCACCTCCTCGGCCGACCCGGTGCCGGAGGTGTCGATGCGCCCGGCCTGCAGCGCCCACTGAGTGAGGTGGACGTGCCTGTCCCACAGCCCGGGAATCGCCCAGCGACCCCCGCCCTCGAGCACCACCTCGTCCGGGCCGGCAGCCAGACCGACGCCGACATCGGTCACCGACCCACCCCTGATCCGCAGGTCGACCTCGCCCTCCGGAGTGGGCCGATCGATCGCGACCAACCGGACCCCGCGCACGAGCAGGCCCGCCCCCGCCGCGCGGCCTCGGTCGACAGTCGTCACGACCCGCCCCCAGCCGCGCCGCCCGAGCCGCCCGAGCCGCCCGAGCCGGCCAATTGCACGACGAGGTTGATCGTCGTCGCGAGCACGACCGAGCCGAAGAGATACGACAGCAACGAGTGCGCCAGTGCCGCGCGGCGAATCTGGGAGTTCTGCAGGTTGGTGTCCGACACCTGATAGGTCATCCCGATCGAGAAGGCCAGATAGGCGAAGTCGCGGTAGTCGGGCAGCTCGGACTGGTTGAAGTCGATCCCGCCCGGCGTGCCGCGGTAGTACAACGCGGCATACCGGAGGGTGAAAATCGTGTGCACGAGCAGCCATGACGCGACGACGCACAACACCCCCGCGAGCGCCTCCCACGGCGGCCCGCTGCCGGCGCCGCTGGCCCGGAAGAGCAGCAACCCGACGCCCACGAGCGACGCGACGCTGCCGGCCAGCAGGATGCCGTCGATGACCGCGCGGTTGGAGTACTCCAAGGTCGCGTGCGCCTGCGCCTGCTCGCCCGGCATCCGCCCGATCACCGCCCAGGTCCACGCGGTGAAGACTCCGGCCGCGACGATCCACCCGGCCACCCCGCCCTCGATCGCGCCGAAGCGCGGCACCGACAGGGCACCCGCCACGACGCCCAGCCCGAGACAGCCCGCCAGCCGCACGAGCAGCGCATGGGGCCGGTGGGGCGCGGACGGTGCGGTCATGAGGGCCACGCTAAACGCTCCGGTATGCCGTCGCGAGACTCCATGGGTATGCCGTCGCGCAGCTTTCCGGGCGGTCGGTGTGGGTCGCCGCTCGGATTGGCTGGGTCGCCGTGCCGGATCAGGCCTTCGGGGATGCGGTCGGGCGGCCCATGGGGATGACGAGGTCGGCGCGGTCGACGTAGGTCGCGATCTCGCGGGCGCGGGGCTGGGCCACCTGGGCCACCCACTCGCGGGCCTGTCCCGCGGCCAGGCCATGGGCGTGCTGTCGGGCCAGCAACCGCGCGATCCGATCGGCAACCGGCAGGTGCGCCCACCACACCTCGTCGATGCGCCGGCGCGCGTGCGCCCAATCGCCGTCTGACAGAAGCCAATCCCCCACGGCCACGACGAGCCGGATGTGACCGCCCACCTCGGCCGAGCCGGGCAGGGCGACGGTTGCCCCGATGTCGCCGGTCAACGCTTCAGCTGCGGCGCGGAAGCTCGCGGCGTCGTCACCCACCGGCAGATAGGCCGCCCAATCCGTCGGCGCGCCAGGCACCGGGATCGCATCGGGGGCCGGCCCGGTGTTGAGGCGACGAACGAGGGCTTGACCGAGCACGTCGGCGCCCGCTCCCGGCAGGCCGGTCACCCCGAGAATGACCCGGCGCCCAGGCCAGGCCAGATCGTGGGCTCGGGCCACCAGCGCGGAGAAGTCCAGCGGCGGAACAGCCAACGGTCAGCCCGCCTGCAGCAACTCGCGCCGCACCAGCGCAGCGACGGCCGAGGGGTCTTCGACGTGGGCATTGTGGCCGAGCCCCGGCAGCACGACCGACCCAGGTCCGAGCGACTCCAGCTCAGCGGTCGTCACCATCGGATCGAGGTCACCGCGAACCAACCGGACCTGCGCCCGGGACGCCCCGAGCAATCCGGCCATGTCGGGTGCACCGGCGGCCACGGTCGCGGGCTCGACGGTGGTGCGCCACCGTCCGTCCAGGCCCACCATGACGCCCCGGCGCACGACCTCGGCGTCGGCGTCGACCAGGCCCACCAGGCCGGCAACCTTGACGAAGCGATCGACTGCCGCCTCCCTGCCCTCGAACCACGCCACCGGCTTGGCCCCCAGCGCCGCAGCGCCCGCCTTCTCGGCTTCGGTCCACGCCACCTTGATCCCCAGGCCCACCACCGCAGAGATCTGCAGCCCGAACCAACCGCTGGACAGGGCCAACCCCACAGCACCACCGAGGGAGTGGCCGAGCACGGCATACCGGAGCGTGGGATCGAGCTGGGCGGCGAGGGAGGCAGCCATCAGGCCGATGTCGTAGCGCGCCAGGCGCGGGCCGTCGGCGTGCCCGGGCAGGTCCGGGGCGACGACCGGCACGTCGCCGAGCGCCCCACGGACGCCGTCCCACACGGCGGCATTCCCCCCGAGCCCGTGCAACAGCAGGACCGTCGTGTCACTCATGGGCGTGACGATATCGACGTTGACCGCGAGGCTGGGATACAACATGGCCTATGGACCTGCCGCTGTTGGACCCCTCGGAGCAACGGGTGCTCGGCTCGCTCATGGAGAAGGAGATCACCGTCCCCGCGAGCTACCCCCTGACCCTCAACTCGCTGCGGTTGGCGTGCAACCAGTCGACCAGCCGCGACCCGGTCGTCGACTACAGCGAGAACGACCTTGTCGAGGTGACCCTGCGGTTGCAGTCCCGTCAGCTCGTGCGGTTGGTGCGGGCCGATTCGGGTGCGCGGGCGGTGAAATACAAGCAGCGACTCCTGGAAACCCTGGTGCTGCCAGACGACCAACGCGCACTGCTCACCGTGTTGTTGTTGCGCGGGGCTCAGGCTCCCGGCGAGCTCAAGACCCGGTGTGAGCGCCTGCACGCCTTCCCGGATCGGGCCGCGGTCGAGGTCACACTGCAGGCCATGGCGAGCGCATCCACCCCGCTGGTGCGCGAGCTCGAGCGGCTGCCGGGCCAGCAGGATCACCGGTGGATCCACCTGCTCGGGCCGGTCGAGCTTCCCGAAAGTCGGCCTGAGGCAACGCGATCCGCTCGTCGTGACGGTCCGCCACGATGGCGGCACGACGAGGCGAGCGACACGGCATACCTGGCCTGTGGTGCCGAGACCGAGGCGAGCGAGGCACCCGCTGGCGTTGACGAGCGACTCCTTGACCTGCCGCACGGCATCCTGACCGTCACCCTCGACGGCGAGGGCCGCATCACCGGGCTCACCGTCGAAGGCGCCGCCGCGAGCCTCCCGCCCGACGCCTTGGGCGTCAAGGACGCGTAAAGGAACGCACCCACGGCGCTACGGGCGCGCAAAGACGGGGCAGGTATGCCGTCCGGCCGGGTGAGGTTGAGCCGTGCGACTGCTCGACCGTCCCCGCCCTGCATTCCTCTCAACCGCGGAAGTGGCCGCCCGTCCACCCGCTCCCGGTCCACTGGAGCGGACTCCTCGCATCGACGTGCCCGAAGACCGGGGGTATCAGCTCAAGGAGGCGCTGCTCGGAAAGGCCCTCACCAACGACGCCGTCGAGGACGAGAAGCTGAGCAAGACGCTCGCGCTGGGCGTGCTGTCCAGCGACTGCATCTCCTCCAGCGCCTACGGCTCCGAGATGATGCTGCTCGTCATGCTGCCGGTCTTCGGGATGGCGGCCTATGACGTGCTGCTGCCGCTGACCCTCGTCGTGCTGGCGGTCCTCGTCGTCGTAACGATGACCTATCGCCAGGTCGTCATGATCTACACCAAGGCCGGCGGGTCATATGTCGTAGCCCGTGAGAACTTCGGTCCTGTCGTCGCGCAGGTGGCCGCCGTCGCGCTCATGCTCGACTACATCGTCACGGTAGCCGTGCAAGCCGCGGCAGGCACGAACGCCCTGACCTCGGCGCTGCCGGGCTTGAGCGACTACTCGCTGTGGATCACCGTGGCGGTGGTCGTGGTGCTCGCCTATGGCAACTTGCGCGGGTTGCGGGAGGCCGGGCGAGCGTTCGCGTTCCCCACCTACTTCTTCGTCGCGGCGATGGCCATGGTCCTGGTCGCGGGCGTCTATCGGGAGGTGACCGGCGACTTGCCGCAGTACGACCCCCTGACTGCCGAGGGTGCCTTCCCGGTGGGCGGCGGCGGGACGTTGTTGTCCGTCGGTGGGCTTTACGTCGTGCTCAAGGCTTTCGCCAACGGAGGCTCGTCACTCACTGGGCTGGAGGCCATCTCCAACGGGGTGAGCGTCTTCCACGCACCCTCCGGCCGCAACGCACGCCGCACCCTGGTCATCATGAGCACCATTCTCGGCATCCTCGTCGGCGGGGTGTCCTGGCTGGCTCACCTCACCCACGCCGTGCCCTATGAGTCGGGGTCCCCCACAGTCATTTCGCAGGTGGCCCACGCGGTGTTGCCGGACACTGCGGTGGGTCATGCGCTCTTCTTCATCGTGCAGCTGGCCACCATGCTCATCCTCTACACCGGAGCCAATACGCCCTTCACCGGCTTTCCCTTCCTTGCCAATTTCGTTGCTGGAGATGGGTTCTTACCCCGGTGGCTGCGTAAACGCGGCCACCGGTTGGCCTTCTCCAACGGCATTCTGCTGCTCACCGTCGTGGCACTCGCCCTGCTCATCGGCACCGGCGCCCACGTCGACAAGCTCGTCGCCTTCTACGCCATCGGGGTGTTCACCGGGTTCACGCTGGCGGGGTTCGGCATGGCGGCTTACCACCGCTCCCACGCCGGACCCAGGAGCCGTTGGGCCATGGCTCTCAATTCCGTCTCCGGCTCGGTCGCCGCAGTCGTCGTGGCGGTGTTCGCTGTCACCAAGTTCACCGAGGGCGCCTGGTTGGTCGTCGTCGTCTTCCCGGCCATGGCCTTCGGGCTGTTGCGGTTGCACCGCGCCTACGACCGTGAGGCGGTCGCCCTGGCCGATGCCCCAGCCGGGCGTCCACGCGGGATCACGGGCCTCAACGTGGTGCTCGTCCTCGTCGACAATGTCGACCTCGCGGTCCTGTCTGCGCTGCGCTATGCCCGCGGACTTCGACCCCAACAGGTCCACTCGGTGCACTTCGTCCTCGACAGCAGCCATGCCCAGGACCTGCAGCGACTGTGGGACACCCAGGACGGCACCGACCTCGCGCTGGAGCTCATCGACTGCCCGGACCGGCGGGTCGACCGGGCTGCGGTCGAGCTGACCTTCCGGTTGGTGCGCGACAACCCGTTGGCCCAGGTCACCGTCCTGCTGCCGCGCCGGGCATACGGCCCGCTCGCCCGGCTGCTGCACGACCGCACCGCAGATCGCATCGCGCGTGCGGTGTCGCGGGTGCCGGGAGCCGCAGCCACGATCGTGCCGTTCGACGCCTCGGCTGCGGCAACGGCGCGGGCTTCGGCTGCGGCGGCGAGGGCTCTGGTCGACTCGGTGGCGGCCACATCGGTGGACGGCGGCGAGGCCGAGAGCAGTCCGCTTCCCGGACCCGACCCAGGCCACGTGGGGATCGGCGCGGCCGCCACCCGACAGGTCGTCACCGTCACCGGCCGCATCGTCTCCAGCAAGCTCTCGGCGGTCGCCAACGCGCCATCGGTCACCTACCGGGTCGCCGACCAGACCGGCGAGATGACCCTCCTG
>Ga0208564_1003341_pt1 | contig 11780 bp, 10 predicted proteins | sample AD_UKC073_MetaG_FD_184439 | JGI IMG/M metagenome (GOLD analysis project Ga0208564, IMG submission 184439) | Active sludge microbial communities of municipal wastewater-treating anaerobic digesters from USA - AD_UKC073_MetaG (SPAdes) (version 2) | ecosystem: Engineered > Bioreactor > Anaerobic >... | reverse complement strand
GAGCAAGCGGCTCGCACCATAAAATACATAGAGAAAGGGGAAGCTAAACTGTGCTTCTTTTAGTGACCCCAAAGGGATGAAGGTGTGCTTGTCTTTGCAGTTCCCTGCTGTTGTCATCCTGAGCTGGGTTAGAGCAAGGACGTTAATAAGCGTAATCATCAACACTATAGGTAAAAATTGAATTTTTTTCATGCCTGGGCAGGTTTTTTAAATATAATGTAATATAAAGGACGTAATGAAACATTTAGCCAAAGAAAAAAATTACCGGGTGGTTTTTACAATGCCGGTCTACAATTATCCACTGGTGTCTATCGGGAACCTGGCTAAATTTAAAGCGTCCCTGCTCATTTCCGACAAGATTTCCTGCCGTGTATACGATAGCACCGGATCAACTACCAATAGGTGCCGGGAGGGCGGTATTTATAACCTGGTCATAAAACAGGAAGTTCAATACGGCGAGCTCCGGGTCGACCTGGCTGTTTATGAAACCGCAGATAACGACAAGGCGTGTTTTGCGCTGTCTTACGGTAATTTTGGGAATAACGTGCGCGGCCTCTATTATAATAACCCGGACCTTGATAACCCCTGGGCCGTTGATAAATGGGAAGAGGAAGAGGTTTTGCTCCTCTGGGGAATGAAGGCGACCAGCCAGCGTGCCGTCCCGAAGCACATCCCGGTGACTGTATTCAATAACCTGGATTTCTGTGAACTGTTAATCCTTTTCAATGGCGGTTATGTGGTCATCCAAAAGGAAGGGGAAACCCTGGATGATGCTGGCAGGAAAAAGATTGCCAATTTGCATGACGCACTGACCATGCTGACAGGCCGTTGATTTAGCGAATTAGTTTTAGGAGTGGCTGTATATGTTTGCAACTGAAGCAAAAGGTCACCTGAAGATCCTTTTAGCTAACCCCGAAGTGCCCACCGTGATGTTGTGGGGTCCTCCCGGAGTGGGGAAGTCCAGTATCGTCAAGCAGATAGCTGCCGAAAACGGCTGGGGTTTCCTCGACTTGCGGCTTTTGCTGCTGAACCCCATCGACCTGCGCGGTATTCCTTATCCCAACAGGGAAACCAGGCAGGCGGACTGGTTGGCTCCTTCCTTCCTGCCCCATGTGGAGCGCGACGGCGCTGTTGGTATCATCCTTTATGACGAGATCACCGCCGCCCCACGGGCCGTGCAGGCTGCTGCCTACCAGCTGATCCTGGACCGGCGTGTCGGCGAATACACCCTTCCGGAAGGGTGGCGCCAGGTGGCAGCGGGCAACCGGGCCCAGGACAAGGGCGTCACCAACCAGATGCCTGCGGCGCTGGCCAACAGGATGATCCACCTTGAAGTCACCTGTTCCCTGGAGGATTGGAAGCACTGGGCCATCCCCAACAGGATTGACCACAGGGTGATCAGCTTTTTGAACTTCAGGCCTGAACTGCTGTACCGGTTTCCCAACCAGGCCGCTGAGATTAAAGCTTTCCCCAGCCCGCGCAGCTGGGAGTTTGTCCACAAAATCCTGCCCTCCTACGACAATGTGGAAAGGGCTTTCCCGGCTATCTGCGGGGCGGTGGGCGAAGGGCCGGCCACAGAATTTACCGCCTTCTGCCGGGTGCTGGATCAGATTCCCGACGCGGAGGAGATCCTGGACGGCAAAACGACAGCAGTCCCGTATTCACCCGATATGATCTACGCCTGCATCGGCGCTCTGATCAACAACCTGTCCCATAATCCGACACCGGTCCGTATGAGCAATTTCTTCGCCTTTATCAGTAGGCTGATGATGGAGTACCAGGTGCTGGCTATCAATGACGCAGTAAAAGCCGGCCTCCGGAATGAGCTGGTAATTCTGCCTGAATTCCGCGAGTGGCTGGCCGGCCATGCGGATGTCCTGGTCAGAACAGATTAGGGATCAGGAGGTGCGCAAGTGCCGGATTCTGCTTATTTGATCAGCCAGGCCCGGACCCGGATGCTTATAAAGTATCCCTTTTTTGGTACCCTGGCCCTCTTTCTGCAGCCCAGGGAGGACTCTTCCACCCCGAGCATGCGGACCGAGGGTTTTGACCTTGTTTACCACAATGATTTTGTACAGGACCTGTTCAAAACCGGCGGCATCGGCATGCTCATGAGCGCCCTGGTCCACGAAGTCCTGCACGCTGCGCTCCAGCACATCTGGCGCCGGGGTGACCGGGACCGGGAACTGTGGGACATGGCCTGCGATTATGTCGTCAACCAAATCATCAAAGACCAGGGCCTCCAGCTGCCACCCGGCGTCTTCTTATCCGGCCGTTTTAAGGGCATGTCGGCAGACGCGGTGTATAGTATCCTGCTTGAGGAAATGCTGCCCAAACACCGGGACGATGCGGAAAGAACATCCACGGTAGGGCAAAGTGGCCTGGATAAACACCTGCCGGGGAAAAAGCCTGAAGGCAAGCTGCTTGACGACCATTCCATGTGGGGCAAGAATAGGACTGGACAGGAGGAGTCCACCGACTCCAGCCCGGAAGCTGCGACCTGGAAGATGCGCGTCGCCCAGGCGGCCCAGGACGCCCGGCAAAGAGGCCTGCTGCCCGCCGGTATGATCCAGATCATCGAGAACATCCTGTATCCCAAATTGGACTGGAAGCAGGCGCTGGCTTCCTTTCTCCAGCCGACCCGGTCCGACTACACCTTCATCCCGCCCGACCGGCGTTTTGACTACGTCTTCCTGCCGGAATTCGGCAGCGAAGGTCTGGAGGAGGTCGTAGTGGCCATAGATACTTCCGGTTCGGTCTGGCGTTTTTACAAGCAGTTCATTTCGGAGGTGGTCAGTATTGTCTACTGCTACCCGGAGTTCAAGGGTTATATCGCCCACTGCGACGCCTCCGTGCAGCTCTTCCAGGAACTTGACCCGCACAATATACCGCTGATGGTTAAGGGGAGCGGCGGGACAAACTTCCGCCCCCTGTTCCAGGAAATCGAAAAACGTAATATCTACCCTTCGTTGATGGTCTTCCTTACCGACGGAGACGCAATCCTGCCCGAGGACCCGCCCCGCTACCCCGTGCTCTGGGTCCTGACCGGAGAGGACAAACCAGTTCCTCCCTTCGGAAGCGTGGCCTACATGTATTTAGAGTAGAATACCCCTCCCGCTTCAGGTGATAGCAGGAGTATGCGGGATTTTTAATCCTTTCCCTGTTTACAGGCAAAAGCTCGGGTGATTTCATAAGATGAACATAAGAGAGAATCCTTTTGCTTTAACAATTAAGGATGTCTTTTTTTTATGCTATGACGGTTAACAAACAGAAAACGTGCTATAAGGAAAATCCCCTTGGCATGAAGGGTGAATTCAATAATGTTAGAATATGATGCAAAATTGTAAGGTCCTATTGTAAGAAATGGTCTTCTGATGATAAATTGATGTTGAGCTTATGTCAAACAATGAGATAAATGTAGATATGTAAGCAATATGATTACCGCCAATTTAGGAGTTTCCATTCTTGGCGGTCTTATTATTAATAAAATATTAAATTTATTACAATAGTATTAAATATGTGTGAATAATTAAATAATTTATTGTAAGGAATAGTTCTGACATGTATAATAGATTAAAAAATAACATGGTTACTAATATCATATAGATTAGATGATTTTTGGTTTTGAGCCAGTTGATCTTATTCAATCCATACTGCAATGATTAGAGAAAGAATTTAAGCTGAAAGTATTCGATCCTTCATTTGAAAGGGTTTATGCAGGGATGGTTAGCAGTACAAATAATGAAACCAGATGTGAACTTGAAAGTGAAAGTAATGTGGACTCAAGCGGGAGTCTTTGTAATATGATATGGATTTCCTAACATCCGTTGAATTGAGTAACTTCGAAGCTGATTGTGAAAACGTGTAAATAATAGGTGTCTGTAAGGTGTCTGGCCTGAGGTGCCTTGCAAATATAAATAAAAAGGGGGTTTATTTATGGAAGGAGCGAAGAGTACGGTAACAGCTCGTAAAAGGAAACCCATCGCCGGTGGCGGAACTTCTCTCAAAGACTGGTGGCCAAACCAGCTGAACCTGAGAATTCTTCATCAAAACTCAGAATTGAGCAATCCTATGGGCAAGGACTTCAACTATGCTGAAGAATTCAAGAAACTTGACCTTGAAGCAGTTAAAAAAGACCTATATGCATTGATGACTGATTCACAGGACTGGTGGCCGGCTGATTATGGTCACTATGGTCCGCTCTTTATCCGTATGGCATGGCACAGTGCAGGAACCTATAGAATAGGAGACGGTCGCGGTGGTGCAGAAGGTGGAACACAACGATTTGCACCGCTGAACAGCTGGCCGGATAATGTAAATCTCGACAAGGCACGCCGGTTACTATGGCCAATCAAGAAAAAATATGGTAGGAAGATCTCCTGGGCCGACCTCATGATTCTGGCTGGAAACTGCGCTTTGGAATCGATGGGAGTCAAGTTGTTTGGTTTTGCAGGTGGTCGTGAGGATGTTTGGGAACCTCAGGATGATGTTTATTGGGGATCTGAAAGCGAGTGGCTTGGCGACGAGCGCTACTCAGGTGACCGGGATCTTGAGAACCCCCTCGCTGCTGTACAGATGGGTCTGATCTACGTGAACCCGGAAGGCCCCAATGGCCAGCCGAGCGCACTTGCTTCTGCACGTGATATTCGAGAGACCTTCGCGCGCATGGGTATGAATGATGAGGAAACTGTTGCCCTTGTTGCCGGTGGGCACACCTTCGGCAAATGCCACGGAGCCGGTCCTGCCTCCCATCTCGGTCCCGAACCCGAGGCTGCTCCAATCGAGGAGCAGGGACTTGGCTGGAAGAGCACTTTTAATAGCGGCAAGGGCCCCGATACAATCACCAGCGGTATAGAGGGGGCCTGGAATCCGACCCCGACAAAATGGGACATGGGCTATCTGAAAACCCTGTTTAAATACGACTGGGATTTGGTTAAAAGTCCTGCCGGTGCCTGGCAGTGGATTCCGACAGACCCCGCTGCGGCTAATACTGTAGTGGATGCCCACGATCCTGCCAAACGGCATGCACCGATGATGACTACCGCGGATCTCGCACTTAGGATGGACCCCACCTACCGGCAAATTGCCCTTCGGTATCTTAATAACCCGGAGGAATTCGAGAAAGCCTTCGCCCGTGCGTGGTTCAAGCTGACTCACCGCGATATGGGTCCCCGTTCACGTTATCTCGGTCCGGAAGTTCCTGCGGAAGAACTGATTTGGCAGGATCCTGTACCAGCAGTGGATCACCAGTTGATTGATGAACAGGACATCAAAGACCTCAAGGGCAAAATTATCGCTTCCGGCCTTTCTATATCCCAGTTGGTCAGTGTAGCCTGGGCTTCAGCCTCCACTTTCCGCGGCTCCGACAAGCGTGGTGGAGCCAACGGGGCCCGGATTCGCCTTGAACCCCAGCGGAGTTGGGATGTCAACCAGCCGGAGCAACTACAAACTGTGCTGCAGGTACTTGAAAAAATTCAGGCTGATTTTAACGCTGCACAATCAGGCAACAAGAAGGTTTCCCTTGCTGATCTGATTGTACTGGGAGGATGTGCGGCTGTTGAGGAGGCTGCAAGGAGAGCCGGCCATGATCTAACCGTTCCATTCTTCCCGGGGCGAACAGATGCAACCCAGGAGCAGACCAGCGTAGAGTCGTTCTCGGTGCTGGAACCTAAGGCAGACGGATTCCGCAACTATCAGAAAGCTAAATATGCCGTATTGCCGGAGGAACTGCTGATTGACCGCGCCCAGCTGCTGACATTGACTGCCCCTGAGATGACAGTTCTCATTGGCGGCATGCGTGTACTGAATGCCAATTATAAGGGCTCTCAGCACGGTGTTTTCACCAAGAGGCCGGAAACTCTCACCAATGACTTCTTTGTCAACCTTCTGGACATGAGCACGGAGTGGAAACCGGTTTCCGAAGATGGATACGTTTTTGAAGGCCGCGATCGTGCTACTGGTGAGCTCAAGTGGACCGCCACCCGTGTCGATTTGATCTTTGGTTCAAACTCCCAGCTCCGGGCAATTGCAGAAGTCTACGCTTGCGATGACGCCCAAGAAAAGTTCGTGCAGGATTTCGTAGCTGCCTGGAATAAAGTGATGAATTTAGACCGTTTCGATCTTGTTAGATAAACCAGTCTAATTATTACTATGAGCAATTAGTCGGTAATAAGAGGCAGCGACCCTGCCCTTTATTACCTTATTTAACAGAAGTTGATCTGATCGATTGCATTTGTTGCCATGGTGTAAAAAAATTTACAGGGAGTATTTTAGATTTTTTCTAAAAACAGTTAACATGAAAGGGCTCCTACCAAGATTGCAAAGTTAGTATTTTTATTCAATATTTTTTTAGAAATAAAAAGGAATTATTTTGTTTTAGTAGAATAGATCCAATAGTTTCTTAATATAATTACTAAATTTTAAAAATTGTAAATCCGAGTCTCCATTGCCTGTGGTTGTCAAACTATGGCAGGGAGGCCGGCAGGGTGTTCCGGGAAACTGGTACGCCTCCCAGTGCGGAAAGGATTTAGCGGGAAAGCCAGGATGGCCGCCATGTCCTTACGCATGGCGGTCTTGCTGTTTATAACAAAAAAATGACATAAATCCGAGTCTCCATTGCCTGTGGTTGTCAAACTATGGCAGGGAGGCCGGCAGGGTGTTCCGGGAAACTGGTACGCCTCCCAGTGCGGAAAGGATTTAGCTGACTAAGTAAGGGATCTGTTGTGACTAACTTGCTTTGCCGGCTTTTTTCATTTATAAAATACAAATTTTAATGTTTGTTTTTGTTGTGGTGAATCTTTATTTGAAGACGTGGACGTGGACTGTTCTAGTCATAATAATATTTGTGCAAATTACTTGCGCCGGATGCGGGCAAAAGTCAGCATCTTTGCAGGATTTTTCAGGGGAAGAGTTTATCATGAATACCCTGGTTCGGGTCCACGTTATTTGTGAAGATGAAAAGAAAGGGAGGGCAGCCCTGAAGCAAGCCTTTGATGTTTTTAAGAAAATTGATCATTTGACAAACAGGTTTCCCGAGGGTGGGCCGACAGCTTCCTCACCGGGTGATGTGCTTAAAATTAACGGCAGCGCCGGGCTTGAGCCCGTCGAGGTCAGTGTCGACACTGTAAGAATCATCCAGCGATCACAGTACTTTGCCCGCTTAACCGGCGGCGCCTTTGATATAACTATTGGACCGGTAATGGACAGCTGGGGTTTTGGAAAGGACATACAATATGTTCCCACCGATGAGGAAATTAGCAGAGCGCTAAGTCTGGTGGACTACCGCAAAGTCGAGGTTGACCCTGGTAAGGCGACGGTTTTTTTACCGCAGCCGGGGATGAGTTTAGATTTGGGCGGAGTTGCCAAAGGCTATGCCATGGATGAAGCAGTTAAGGCACTAAGGGAAGCAGGCATACAACATGCCCTGATTAATGCCGGTGGAAGTGTGTACGCCCTGGGGACAAGGCCGGACGGAGAGCCTTGGCGTGTGGGCATCCAGGACCCCCGTAACAGCGAGGATATTATTGCTATATTATCTTTAAAAGATTCAGCGGCGGTGACATCGGGCGATTATCAGCGTTATTTTGAACAGGAAGGTGTTTACTACCACCACATTATAGATCCATCCACCGGGAAGCAGGCGAGGGATCTAATCCAGACAACAGTTATTGCGGAATCTACTACTGATGCTGATATATTATCTACAGCGCTGTTTGTCCTGGGGCCCCGGCGAGGGATGAGTTTCGTCGAGGAGCTGCCGGGTACCGAGGCTGTTTTGATTGGGCCGGATAAACTCGTGTCGGTTACAGCTGGTTTAATTAATCAGTTAACTTTTACCGGGGATGGCGGGTATCAAATTGCTAGCTAAGTTACTAAAGAGGGATGTGTTGGGATTATACCTTTTTATATGTAATAGATATAATAATGAGATTATTCCCAATAAATTAATCGTCGGTTTTCCAACTCACAAACCAGCAGATTCCCAGTTTGATGACATGCGACCGGTAAAACCGGAAACACCCGTAGTATTCATACAAATAGAGGAGCATTATTAGAATTGCAAATTTTACAGAAAATGTTCGATAAGTTTTCAGTATTTGATTTGATTATAATTGCAATGATTTCTGCCCTGGGTATTGCCAGCAAACCGGTTATTGTGCCCCTGAGCCATATTATCACCGGGCCTTTAATGATTCCCGGTGGTGTTGTGGCGGGTGGTTTTTACATGTTGTGGCTGGTGCTTGGAGCGGGAATTGTCGGTAAACCGGGAACAGCAACTTTAATGGGGGTTATCCAGGCCCTGGTGATCTTCGGAACAGGGATTTTTGGTTCCCACGGAGCAATGACTTTGCTGACTTACACTTTGCCGGGCCTTGCCGTCGACCTGAGCATGCTATTAATTAATCACAGAGTATGCTGCCTGCCTTGCGCCTTCCTGGCAGGTTTGGTAGCCAATGTTTCAGGCTCAGCTATGGTAAATATAGTATACTTCCGGCTGCCTTTTGTACCGCTTGTGCTTGCCCTGGCCGTGTCGGCTTTATCAGGTGGGCTGGGCGGAATTATTGCCTATAAAGTTATACAAGTAGTTAATAAACATAAAACCTGGGGAAAAGGTTGTAATGGCGATTATGAGGACTCATGACATTTAATTATTTCTCGGATTTATTATAAAAAATTTAATTTATAAAAGGGTTTTGTTCGTGGGAGGCAAACTGATGTGGACGCCATTGTGGTTGACCGGCTCAGTTACCGGTATCAGGCGGTAGGGAGGGAAATACTGAAAAACATCAGTTTTAAAGTCGCCCCGGGGGAGATCGTAGCCCTGGTTGGCTTGAGCGGTTGCGGCAAAAGTACCCTTTGTATGTGTCTGGGTGGTATTATCCCCCATTATCTGGGAGGCATGCTGGACGGGCAGGTGCTGATAAACGGAAAGGATACGAAAGAATACAGAGTTGCGCAACTTGCCCTTGAGGTAGGCCTGGTTTTTCAAGATCCCGACACGCAGCTGTTTGCCCCGACTGTAGAGGATGAAATCGCTTTTGCCCCGGAAAACCTGTGCCTGCCGGTTGAAGAGGTTGCTACCCGTGTAGATAACGTTTTGGACACTCTGGGGATTACCTCTTTGAGAAAAACTAACCCAAACCATTTGTCCGGGGGGCAAAAACACCTGGTTGCCATGGGAGCTGTTTTAGCTTTGGAGCCGTCCATACTGGTACTGGACGAAGTCATTGCCCAGCTGGATCCGGTAGGCAAAAGGATCATTAACGAAATACTGGTTGATTTGCGCCGCCGGGGTAAAACAATCTTAATTGTTGAACACGATCCTGAGGCCGTATCTATTGCGGACCGTATGCTGGTGCTGGAAGAGGGACGCCTGATCAAGGATGGAGAGACTGCAACTGTATTGGAGTGGTGGGAGTTCATGCTCCGGCATAAATATGGCTGTGATAATTGGACTATCAGTGGTCACGCCACCGGCCCGGAATGAAAAACGGCGGAGGATAGCTGAGGAACGTATTCTTTATATACTTTCAGTATAGCCGGGGCTGGTTCTAATGGCTTATATAGATATAGAAAATGTTTCTTTTTGTTACCCTGGCCAAAGCAGGTTTGTTTTACGCGATATTAATTTAAGAATATACAAAGAGGGGGTTACTGCCGTTACTGGAGCGAACGGCAGCGGTAAAACCACCTTTTCAAAACTACTTATTGGGTTATTAAAGCCTGTAAAAGGACGGATCCAGTTAAATGGAAAGTTATTATCCTCCCTGACTCTGGCCCAAATCGGGCGTCAAATCGGATATGTTTTTCAAAACCCTGATAAACAGTTGTTTTGTGAGACGGTGGAGGAAGAGATTGCCTTTGGTGTGCGTAATCTGGGTTTACCTCCGGAGCGGGTGACACAAAAAGTCAGGGAGGTAATGGATTACTTTGAGTTGAGCCGTTACGCGCAAGCTTACCCCCTGAGCCTTAGCGCCGGGGAAAAAAGACGTCTGGCCCTCGCGGCGGTCTTTGCCCTGGAGCCCGGGTTACTGCTGCTGGATGAGCCGACAACTGGCCTGGACCCCTACCGCAAGCAATTGCTGGGCGATTACCTGGATAAGCTGGTCGCCGCCAACAGGGGTGTGGTGGTCATCAGCCATGACCAGAAGTTTATAGATAGATACGCTACCCGGTTGCTCAGGCTTGAAGATGGGCAGTTCATCGAAGAATAGGGGACATTCAGCATGACCGGCCTTGACCCCAGGACCAAGATAGTGATGATCATTTGTCTATCAACGCTGGCTGTTTTTCTTAATGAACCCTGGCCGTTATTGTTGTTGTTTATCTTAACACTGGTAATTCTGTTAATCATGCGTATCAATTTCTTCCGCATTATTATGCGGTTTAAGAAATTGCTGCCCTTGCTCCTATTGATGCTGATAATTCAAAGCGTTTTTTCGGCAGGAGGAGATGTGCTTCTTTCTTTTCAGGGTGTTAATATCCTGACGACCAACGGTATTAATACCTCTCTTTGTATATTATTCAGGCTGCTTACTTTTTTCAGTTCTGCCATGATCATCATGACCAGCCACTCCAGAGACTACGTCCTTGCCCTGGTGCAGTTAAAAATCCCATATGAAATAGCTTTTATGGTCCTGGTGTCGCTACGCTTCCTGCCTGTATTTATAGAAGAAATCAAAGACACTCTTGTGGCGATGCAGCTTCGGGGGGTTGACCTGCAAAGAATACCCTGGAGGCACAAGATTAAATTTTACACGCACCTTTTTGCCCCCCTGCTCTCCAGGGTGATGCTCAAAGCCCACCAGCTGGCAATTGCTATGGAAGCCAGGGCGTTCAGGGTGTACCGGCGGCGGACTTATCTGCGTCTATTACATTACAGCGCAAAAGACTATGTGGCAATGGTTTTCTTTATAACAGCAACTATCGCGGTGCTGGCGCAGGATTTCCTTTATTAGACAACCATGTCGCCGGAGTCTTATAATAGGTTTCTTAATGTCAACCTGAGCGATAGCGAAGGAGAGTTAAGGTAGCTGTATACCTTTAATAAAGTAGTGGGAAGGGTTGTTGAGCAAGTTGTAACCAGCTCAGGCTGGCCAGAACATGAAAGGGTATGGAGGTAGGTACCGGTGAAGCAAAAGAAATGGCGCAATAAGCTCATGATACTTTTCAGTGTGCTGATGCTTGTTGGTTCGATTGGTCTGCTGGCGTCCGGAAGCGCCCTGGCTGCCGGGGGCGATATTACCATATCGGGGCCCGGGTTGAACAGCACAGAACCCGTGGTTATTACCCAGGCGCAACTCCAGGGCAAAGAGTCGGTATCGGAAGGGGTTTATCTGGAACAACAAGATGTAATCTACAGCACCATTAACACCTGGCCCACCAAGAGCTGGTACAGGGGACAGGGCGTCAAAGTGACGGACCTCCTTGAAGCAGCCGGGGGAATCAAACCGGAAGCCACACAGATAAAATTTAAATCCAGAGACGGTTTTGAAGCGACCTTTACAGTGGATGAGTTACTGAATACTCAACGGTATTGTTACCCTTATTTCATGGATACAGGTCTTCCAGGTCATCTCCCCGGTGATGCATCAGATGCGGTCGAAGTACCGGCCATCATTGCCCATAGAAGTTTCTACACACATAGTTATGAAGATATCCTGGATGACGAGAACTTTAACCGTTCGGACGCAAACCTTTTGCTGTACGGTCAGCGGGCGGTGACCCAGCAGACCAACGCCAGGTTTGCTAAATATGTAACGAAAATCGAGGTGCTTACC
>Ga0208564_1003337_pt1 | contig 11788 bp, 9 predicted proteins | sample AD_UKC073_MetaG_FD_184439 | JGI IMG/M metagenome (GOLD analysis project Ga0208564, IMG submission 184439) | Active sludge microbial communities of municipal wastewater-treating anaerobic digesters from USA - AD_UKC073_MetaG (SPAdes) (version 2) | ecosystem: Engineered > Bioreactor > Anaerobic >... | reverse complement strand
GGAAGCCCCAGGGGTCCGGAGAGCAGGACCCGAAAACTCGTCCAGGCTGTCCTGGACGGGGCAAAGAGCGCCGGGGCGGATGTGGAACTCGTGGACGTCTCCAGACTCCAGATCGAGTACTGCAACGGCTGCCACATCTGCTACGAAGTGGGGAAGTGCATAAACGACGACGATTTCACCGAACTCTACGAGAGTATGCTCGAGAGCGACGGAATCGTCCTGGGATCGCCCAACTACGTAAACTCGGTCACCGCCCAGATGAAGACCATGCTCGACCGGATAACGGATGCCATCCACTGCCAGATGTTCCTCGGGAAGTACGGCTGCGCCGTCTCCACCGCCGGCGGTTCAGGGGCGGATGAGGTCGCGGCATACCTCAACCGCGTCCTGCTGAGCCTTGGCGCAAACACCGTTGGCGGCGTGGACGCCGTCGTCGGCACAGAGACCGACCCGGCAGCGATGGAGGCCGCCAAGAAGAAGGCTTACGACCTCGGCAGGAGACTGGTGCAGGCCATCAAGAACCGCGAGACCTACCCTGAACAGGAGAAGATCCATGCCGACATGATCGAGCACATGGTGGCGCTCGTCACGGCGAACAAGGACCGCTGGCCCCACCAGTACAGCCACTGGAAAGAGGCGGGGCGGATACCCTAAGCCTCCTCCACCACATTTCTGGCGCGGATCTCATCGATGATCCGCTGCAGCGTCTCCCGTTCCTTGCCCTCCGTTTCCTCGAGCGCCTCTTCAAGTCCAGGCAGTGCTGCCTCTCCCATCTCGACAAGACCGCGTTCTGCCCGTTTCCTGACCATGAACGTCTCGTCCCGGAGCGCGTGGATGAGGAGGGGGACAGACTCCTCCCCTTCGATCCTGTTTATTGTCCGAACCGCGTTTGCCCTGACCTCAACCAGCGGGTCATCAAGCGCCTCCGCGAGGACCGGGAGCGCATCGGCACCGATCTCCTCCACCTCGCTCCAGCGGTTCATGGCCATCAGGTAGAGGACGCGCTGCTCTGTTGTCTCCGGCACCCAGCCGCCCGCCTCCAGCGCCTCGGCAACCCCTGCCCTGAAGTCCTCGTCACCCGACCGGAGGGCACCGATCAGGCTGCTGCGCATCGTCTCATCGGGATACTTCAGCGCCTCGAGCGCGGCATACCTGACCCGGTCATCAATATCACGGAGCGCATGGATGAGCGGCTCCAGGGCACGGAGGTCGCCGATGTAGCCAAGCGACCTCGCGGCGGCGACCTGGACGCGTTCGTCACGGTCCTGGAGCGCAAGTGTGAGCGGTTCTATAGCCTGTCTGCTCCCCATGTAGCCCAGCCCCTCCACCACCGCCGTCCTGACCTCGGGATCGGTCTCCCTGTGCAGGGCGCTGATCAGGGCCTCGATGGCACGTTTGTTCCCGATCTTGCCCAGGTTCTGGGCGGCAACGATCCGGACAAACCGGTCGCTGTCGTCCAGGGCGTCCATGAGCGGTTCGACCGCGGTCTCGCGCATCTCCCCGAGTATACCTGCAGCGGCGGCCTGGATCTCCGGGTCCTCGGTCCTGAGCGCCCGGATGAGGCCGTCAACAGCAGGTTTTCCCATCATGATAAGACGCGTGGCAACGTTGAGCTGCATCTGCCAGTCCTTCTCCTTGAGCGCCGAGATGAGCTTCCCGACCTCCTGAGGCCCGGCACGCTCAAACGCTTTCCTGTCCTCCAGCCGGATCGGTTTTTTCTTCTTCTTCTTTGGAGCCTGCACCTCCTCCAGAACCTGGCTGCCGAGCGCGCTCCGCCAGACATCGATCACCTGCCGTTTCTTGAGGGCGGCTGCCGCCTTCTCCCTCACCTCTTCATCCTCATCATCGAGTGCCCGGCGCAGGAGTTCGACCGCACGCTCATCCTCGATCTCCCAGAGGGCATCGATCGCCGCAAGACGCATATCCCTGCTCCCCCTGCTCATCACAATGGAGAGAGGATCGATAACCGGCGGCCCAAACTCACCGAGGGCACGGGCAACGCTCCACCTGACCTCCGGCGCCGGGTCGCCCAGGTGATCTATCAAGACCGGGATCGACTCTATCACTCCGATCAGCCCGATAGCCCGCGCCGCCGTCACCCGGACGACGGTCACGGGATCGGAGAGAGCCTCCTCGAGCGCTTCGAGCGCGGCACGCCCGAAAACCGCGACCGCGTCCGCCGCGGCGACCCGGACACCGTGGTAGCGGTCGGCAAAGAGGCGGATCAGCGGCTGGATCGACTTCCGGTCGCCGATACGCGCGAGAGCAGAGGCTGCCGCGATCCGCACGTCCTCTCTCTCGTCGTGGGTGGCCTGGATCAGCGGGTCGACGGCATCCGCATCCCCGATCTGGCCGAGCGCCTCCGCGGCGGCTACGCGTACCGCAGGATACGGGTCGTTGAGCACCTGGATGAGGTATATGACCGCCTCTTTGCCCATACTCTGCAGCGCCGCGACCGCCGCTGCCCTGACGGCCTCGTCAGGGCTCCGGAGGGCTTCAAGATACCGTTCGAGCGGCGACTTATGGGCGGCTGGTTCGGGGGGTTCGGGTTCCTCCGGCGCCTCTGGAGTGATCTTGGGGATCTCGAGGGGCTGGGGTTCACGGTCTTCCTCATCGGAGAGGAGAACGCTCCCACCCTCCTCGTCCCCGGCCTCGTCCATCCTGACAATCGCCTCCTCGAAATCGTGGGGGATGAGGTGTTCCAGCGGGATGGCGCCTTCAGGAGCCGACCTATCGGCCTTCCACCGCTCTTTGACCCGTGCCCACGCCTCTTCTGCTATCCTGCTCTCCCTGATTATCTCATCAAGGTTAATCTCTTTGGGCGGGGTTGCGGGAGCGGGGGCCGCAGGACTCTCCTGTTTTGGGGTTTCTGCCTCACGTTTCTGTGGTTTTCCGGAACCCTCTGTGACGGGGGTGTATCTTGGCCGTCCGAACAGCTTCTCGAACCGTTTCTGGATGGCAAGCCCTTCTTTGAGTTCACGCTCGTAGCGGGAGGGGTCTTCCTCGACCGGCCGGGTAAGGGTCTCCTCTTCCTGGCGCTGCTGGATGTAGTGGAGAGCGGTCTTTGCCCGCTCTCGGCGGCCGGGATCCTTTGAGGAGGCTTCCGTCTTCAGGGCGCTTATCGCGGGCTGCCCCATCCTGCGCAGCGCTTCCGTCGCACCGATGCGCACGCCCGAGTAATCGATCTTGAGCGCCCGGATGAGGGAGGGGATAGCGGTCTTCCCCATGGTGGCAAGCTCGCTCCAGCGCCCTTTGGCGATCAGGTAGTCCACCCGCTGGAGGTTGCTCTGCGGCACCCAGCCCAGACGGTCAAGCGCCCACGCCGCCTCCATCCGCACCTCGTGCCGGGGGTCGTTGAGCGCGTCGACCAGGATGGGCATCGCCTGGGGATCGCCTATATGGCCCAGCGCCTCGATGGCCCGCATGCGGACGTTCTCGTTGCGGTCCTTCGCTGCTTTGGCAAGGGCAGGAAATGCCCGGAAATCGCGGATCCTGCCGAGTGTCCGTGCCGACTCAGAGCGTATACGCGGGTCTTTGCTCTCGAGGGCCTGAAGGAGGATCGGAACGGCCGCTCCCTGGAGTTTTGCAAGTTCTCCCCAGTCTTCAAGGAGGTAGTAGAACTCCACCTGCTCGGAGGTCTCTGTGGGCGTCCACCGCAGCCCGGCAAGCACGCGGGCGGCCTCTTTCCGCACGGCGGGGTTGCTGTCGCGGAGCGCCGGGGTGAGGTGGGGGATTGCCTTTTTGCCCGCTCCCTGAAGAGCGATCACCGTTGCACGCCGGATCGCCGGCTGATTGTGCTGGAGGGCGGGCAACAAGGCCTCAAACATCGGTTCCCCCGCAGATGCGATGGCACTGGCGATTGCGGTCTGGAGCGCGGGGTCGGCGCGGAGGATGAGGGCAAGGAGGAGGGGGATGGAGGGTGTGCCGACCGAGACGAGCGCGCTGAGCATCCGGGTCTGTGAGGCGGGGCGGGCTCTCTCCAGGCTCTGGAGGAGGTTTGGGATGGCGCCGATACCCAGGCTGCAGAGAGCACGTGCTGCCTCGGTGCGGCCGGCGGGGTCATCGCCGTCGAGGAGTGCAATCAGACCGGGGTAATCCTTCGCCTGACGCAGACCTTCAACATCTGTCCTTAACCTGTCAAAGAGTGCCATGACATCTGGCTGGATATTCGTTTGTTCAGAGGAATGTTCGTCACCGCAACCAATAAAACTACTATGCCGCCTCCTGTGAGGCACCGGTCTGGCGGTTCTCCGAGAGGAGCGGGTATGAAAGCCCATAAAGCCAGGTCGCTCATGGTCTGATGCCCAAGATCACACGGCGCTGAGACCTCTTTTGCGGCTGCCCGCCCCCGCCACCCGGCCGGCGGTGGCCGTGCCAGGGGACAGAGACAGGATTCTTCGGGGGGTTTTCACCGGGAACCGGGTGAGGGGGTGCTCTCCCCCGGCAGTGCGTCTATGTGATATCGCCACGTGGGGGAGGGGCCGACGGGGAGGGGGATGGAACATCCCCCGCCCCTGTCACTGCGTGTCACCCGTTGAACGGTTTACGTCGACCACCCCCACCGCCCGGCCGCGATTGGCCCTGGATAGCCGTGCATGGAGAGCAGGGAAGGGATTTCGGCAGGGTGTTCACATCGAGCCGCGGATCTGCTCATCCTGGCCGTGGAACTGTGTCAATGGGAAAGGCTGCACCGACAACCCACAATGGACGCCCTGACCAAAAACCTCCACGATAATGCACCATCACTCCGTGATTCAGCCTTCATAAGGATCAAGGAATGGGAGGATCCCGCTGTCATACATCCCCCGAGGATTACACTCGCTACGCCTCCAGATGGCCACCGTCTGAAACGAGGCCTGCAGCCACTGCACAACGGTCAGCAAGACGCTTGCGCTTACGCACGCAACGGCACATCCCTGCCCCCGGGGCGCACCTTCTTACTCCCACAACCCCAACATACACTCATGATCACCGACCGCGAGAAAGCGGCGTTTGAAGCCGGGATCAAGCTCGGCGCCCTCTACCACCAGTTCGTCGGGACGCCGATCTCCCGCGAGACCGCCGATTCCGTTGAGGCCGCCATCGAGCAGGCGGTCAGTCTCCAGCCCTGCGTGACGGATGTCCGCGTCCGGTTGAACCGCGGGATGATGGTCTCAAACCGGTTCGGCTACTCGGAACTTGCCGGGAAGATGTTTGATGCGGAGGTCACGACCCGGGTCGGGACGGCCGTTTGCCGCGCCCGGCTGCACCTCCAGGGCGACTACCCCATGATGGAGATCATAGAGACCCATGAAACCGCCCGCGATACCGATCACCGATGACCATATCCATATCGACCCCCTGAACGGCCGGGGGATCGAGGCCGCGAAGGACTTCCGCCGCAGCGGCGGGACACACATCTTCCTGGTCACAAAACCCTCATGGTCGTCTGGCGTAGAACCCTCCTCGGGAGAGGACTACCGCGAGGTCTTCGAGAGAACCCTCCGGGTTGCTGACGACATCCGGGAGATAGGGGTTGTGGTCTACCCCGTCCTTGGCGTCCACCCGGCAGAGATCAGCCGTCTTGCCGGGAGGATGGGGCTTGAGGAGGCCGCCGGCGTGATGATGGCCGGGCTCGACCTTGCCGCCGCCTACGTCCAGGAAGGGGCGGCCGTGGCGCTCAAGAGCGGCCGGCCCCACTACGAGACTGCACCTGAGGTGCATGCAGCCTCAAACGCCGTCCTCTACCACGCGCTCGAACTCGGCGCCGATTGCGGTTGCGCCGTCCAGCTCCACGCCGAGAGCGGGCCGTGCATCGACGTTGTCCCGATGGCCAAGCGGGCTGGTATCCCGGTCGAGCGGGTCGTCAAACACTTTGCAACCCCCGACACCCCGCTCGTGCCGTCCCTGATCGCGCGTCACGAGGGTATCCCGGCGCTCGCCCGTGCAGGGCTGCGGTTCAGCATGGAGAGCGACTACATGGACGAGAACGCCCGGCCCGGCGCTGTTGTCGGGCCAAAGTCTGTCCCGCGGTTCACCCGGCGATACCTTGAGGAGGGGCTCATCACCGAGGAGGATGCCTGGCAGATACATGCCGGGACGCCGTCACGCACATACGGCGTCGAGATCTCGCTCCCCTGACCGGAACGGCGCACCTTTTTGAGATCTTCCGATCAAACAATCTGCAATGTACTTAAAAGTGCACCGCATACCCGGCGCCGGCGAGGTGGTGGCCGCCTGCGACACCGACCTGATGGAGGTCACCCTGATGCACGGCGAGGTGGAGGTCCGCATCAGCGGCGGATTCTACGGCACACAGACCGCCACGGAGGATGAGGTGCGGGGGGCGCTTGCCGACGCCGATAACGCCAACATCATCGGCAAAGAGGTCGTTGCCCTGGCCGTCTCCATGGGGCTCATCGCCGAGAAGGACTGCATCATGATAGACGGCGTCCCCCACGCCCAGATATTCAGGATCTAAGGTATGACCACCCAGACAAGCATCTGCCCCCGCTGCGGGAGACCAAGCGAAGATGGAGGGGTCTGCCCCGAGTGCCGGGCGGCAGAGGTGAGGCTGCTCTCCTGCAAACCCTATGTGACCGCCGTCTACTGTCCGGTCTGCGGGTCGCAGAAACGCGGCAGCACCTGGTCAGACCTTGAGGTCTCGCGCGAAGACCTCATCGCTGAACTTGCCATATCGGCGGTGACCATCCATCAGGACGCAAGGGATGCCCGGGTCACCATCCAGTCTGAGGATCCAGCCTCAAACAGGACAGCCTGCACCATCGAGGTGGAGGCGGCGCTCTACGGCGTCCCGGTGAGGGAGACCTGCAGAACGGAGATCCGCTGGCAGAAAGAGTCCTGCGACCGCTGCAGCCGCATCTCCGGCGGCTACTACGCCGGGATAGTCCAGGTGCGGGCCACCGACCGAAAGATCAACGCCTACGAACGTGAGGTCGCCACAAACATCGCGGAACAGGCGGAGGAGTCGCTCCAGCAGTCGGGCGACCGCCTCTCGTTCATATCGGACCTCGACGACAGAAAAGACGGTCTCGATATCACCGTCGGGACACAGCACCTCGGCCAGGAGATAGCAAAACAGGTCACGGGAGCGCTCGGCGGCCGGTTCACAACCCACCCGAAACTGGTCGGGGAGAAGGACGGGAAGGGGCTGTACCGGGTCACATACTCCATCCGTCTCCCCTACTACCAGAAGGGTGACGTGGTTGTATCGAAGGGCAGATACTACGAGGTGCGTGAGATCGAGGGGCAGCGGCTCAGGGTGTTTGACCTCCAGGACGGCACGCCGCTGACGCTCAGGACCGACGATGCAGAACGCCTCATAGGCAACGTCCGTGAGGCCAGGTCGGCTCTCGTCGTCTTCACCCAGCCAGGTGTCGTGGGGCTGATGGACCCGGAGACCTACGTGACTCGCGAGGTCAACCCGGTGCCCTGGACGACGCCGGTGGAGGGGGACTACATCCGGGTGCTCCGCGACGACGAAGACGATCGGCTGGTTATCGTGGGGTGATGGGTTGTGCGGGTGCGAAGGCTGCCGGCATCGGTTCTGCCGCGTATCGCGGGCGAGGCGTGGGTCGATCCCGACCGCCGGGCATACCTGCGTGACGGCGTCGCCTGCGTCCCGGTCAGGGATGGCTGCCCGGCGGATGAGGATCTCCCGGAACGGAGTGTCTACCGCGGCCGGGGCTACCACCTCATCGGCGATGTCGCGGTCGTCCACGGCGACGCGCCTACAAAAGAGGAGATCGAGTCAATCGTGGCGCACCGCCACCCCCGCGGTGTCGTATGGCTGAAGGGCTGCACCGGTGCCATGCGGATCCCGGATGCGGAGGTGGTCTACGGGAGCGCCGGGGAGGTGCGGCACCGGGAGCAGGGCTGCACATTCATCCTTGACCCTACACGGGTGATGTTTGCTCAGGGAAACCGCGTGGAGAAGGCAAGGATCGCCGCTCTTGTCCGGCCGGGGGAGCGCATCGCCGATATGTTTGCCGGGATCGGCTACTTCACCATCCCGGCGGCGCGCAGCGGTGCAAGCATCCATGCGATGGAGATAAACCCCGTAGCCTTTGACTACCTGAGGCGCAGCATCGCGGCAAACAGCGTCGCTGACCGGGTCACGCCGATGATGGGCGACTGCCGCGGCCTCCTCTCGGGGGTCTACGACCGCATACTGATGGGGCATTTCGAGGCGGCATCGTTCCTCCCCGACGCCCTCGCCCATGTCCGGCCGGGAAGCGTCATCCACGTCCACAGCATCGGGGACGCGACGGCGGTGATCCGGGAACGGCTGATGGAGGCCGGGCTATCGGCGACGATATCCTCGCGCCGGGTGAAGAAATACGGGCCGCACACCTGGCATATGGTGCAGGATGTGAGGATAGAATGAAGACACTTTCAGGAAAGACCGTGGTGCTCGCCGTGACCGGAAGCATCGCGGCGGTCGAGACGGTGAAACTTGCCCACGCCCTGCGCCGCCGGGGGGCAGCGGTGCAGGCGGTAATGACGGAGGCCGCGAGAGGTATCATCCATCCCGACGCCCTGACCTACGCGACAGGGCGGCCGGCGATCACCCGGATCACCGGGCTGGTGGAGCATGTCCTCTACTGCGGCGAGGGCGGGGAGGCCGACCTCCTGCTGGTCGCACCCTGCACCGCAAACACGATCGGGAAGATCGCTGCCGGGATCGATGACACCCCGGTCACAACGTTTGCCTCGACCGCGCTCGGCCGCGGGATGCCGGTGGTGGTCGTCCCGGCGATGCACGAGAGCATCTACCGCCATCCGGGGGTCGTGGAGAACCTTGAACGGCTCCGTTCATGGGGGATCGATCTCGTCGAGCCCCGGATCGAGGAGGGGAAGGCTAAGATCGCCGATACCGATACGATCGTGCTTCACGCCGAACGTGCCGTCTCCGGGAGACCGCTTGCAGGAAAGAGGGTGCTGATCACGAGCGGGGCGTGCGCTGAACCTCTCGACGATGTCCGGGTTCTGACGACCCGGTCGACCGGGCTGATGGGACGGGCGCTCGCTCTCGAGGCGTTCCGACTGGGGGCGGATGTTGCTGTTGTCCACGCGGGGTCGTTTCCATGCGTTCGAAACATCCGGGCGGCAACGGCCGCGGAGATGCGCCAGGCCGTCCTCTCGGTCTGCCGGGACGAGGGGGTCGATGTATATATCAGCGCAGCGGCGATATCGGATTATGCTCCCGAGAGACATGAGGGGAAGATCAGGGGCGGATCTCCGATGACGATCCGGCTGAACCCGCTCCCGAAGGTCATCGATGAAGTCATGCAGACCTGCCGCCCGGCGGTGACGGTGGCCTTCAAACTGGGCTGGGACGAGGAGGAGCGGGCGAGGGCGATGCTCGACGCCGGTGTGAGGATGGTTGTTCTGAACACCCCGGCAACGATGGGAGCAGCGGAGGGGTCGTTTGTGATCATGACTGCAGGGGGGTCGCGGAACGTGACCGGGAGCAAAGAGGAGGTCGCCGGGGCTATATGGTCAGAACTGCTGTAGCATTCTCGCCGGGTCATATATCCGGATACTTCAGGCGCATCGAGGGGAGAGAGATCGCGACCACAGGGAGCATCGGCGCCGGCGTTGTGATCGATGAGGGTGTGCGCTCGACGGTCGAGGAGGCGGGGGAGACGAGCGTCCGGGTGCTCCGGGATGGCTGCGTGAGCACCGGGTCGCCGCCGATCGAGTACGCCCTTGACCGGATCGGGGTGTGCGCCCGCGTCACGACAGAGTGCCGGCTTCCCATAGGCGCCGGGTTCGGGCTCTCGGCGGCGGCGCTCCTTGCGACGCTCACGGCCGCAAACAGTCTATTTGACCTGGGGCTCTCCGCAGACGGGGTTGCGGCCGCTGCCCACGAGGCCGAGGTTGTCCAGCGCACCGGTCTTGGGGACGTTGCCGCAAGCCTCGGCGGCGGGGTCGCCTGCCGGAAAGGGCCCGGGATCACTGCAGAGGTTGCCCGTTTCTACCCGGAAGAACCCATCTACGCCATGAGTCTTGGCCCGCTCCCGACAGCCTCCGTCCTTGCATCGGCTGAGACGATGGCAAGGATCTCTGCCGCATACCCCCGGCGATGTCCGCACAACCTGATCGACTTCTACCGGCTCTCGCGGTCGTTTGCCGAGAGGAGCAGGCTCATCGCGCCGGATGTCCGCCGGGTGCTGGAGGCCTGCGACGCTGCCGGCGTCCCGGCAAGCATGACGATGCTTGGAAACGGTGTCTTTGCCAGCGGTGCTGCGGCGGAGGGGGTGCTCGCCCGGTTCGGGGAGGTCTACAAACTGGCGGTCGCACGCCGGGGCCCGTACCTGATCGAGGTGATACCGTGATACCGAAAGACCATCCACGCTACCGTTCCCTCATCGCCCGTGAACGCCTGGCCCGCTGCGCCCGCGAGGGTGTAGTCGCCCTGGAGGGGCTTGCCGCCCACGGCCGCGGGGAGGCGTTTGACTACCTTATCGGCGAGAGGACAACCCCGAGCGCGGCCGTTGCCGCCAGGACTGCCGCGGCGATGCTCCTTTCCGCCCGGCACGCGGTTATATCGGTGAACGGGAACACCGCGGCTCTTGCAGCGGATGATATCGCGGCGCTCCAGAGGGCGAGCGGCGCCGATGTCGAGGTGAACCTCTTCCACAGGACAGAGGATCGGGTGGAACGGATCACCCGGCTCCTTGAATCCCACGGTGTCCGGGTTCTCAGGGGGACGGCTGAAAGACTCATACCGCTCTCCCACGACCGCGCCCTCTGCCTGCCGGGAGGGATAGGGGACGCCGATCTTCTTCTTGTGCCGCTTGAGGACGGAGACCGCTGTGCGGCGCTCCGGCGTATGGGAAAGACCGTCATAACAATCGATCTAAACCCGCTGTCCCGGACGGCCCGAACCGCGAACCTGACGATCGTCGACGAGTTGACCCGTGCCCTCCCGGGGATCACCGCGGGCTGTTCAAGCCTTGAGCCCGGGGAGGCTGAACGCCTGATAGGGTCGCTGGACAATGCCTATCTTCTTCGGGCGGCAATAGATGAGATCAGAGAGAACCTGAGTCATGCTCTGGAGTGAGGTCTACCGCCCCCGGCGGTGCGAGGATATCATAGGGCAGGATGCGGTCATCCGGCAGATGACGGCGTTTGCGGACTCCGGCAGCATACCCCACATGCTGATCTTCGGGCCGCACGGGACAGGGAAGACCACCGCCATCGGGTGTATGACAGAACGGCTCTACGGCGAGAACCAGGAGGCGAACACGACAGTTTTCAGCACGGCCGACCTCCTGGGGAAGGGGAAGAGCGTCCTTGAGTCGGATGACAGGTTCAGCCATATATACCGGAAAGACCTGAGCCTGATCGCCAACTTCAAGCGGATTGTGAAGTGGTATGCCTCGATGCGGCCGCTGGATGCCGAGTTCAAGGTGATGGTCTTTGAGGACGCCGACCACCTGACGTTTGAGGCGCAGCAGTCGCTCCGCCGGACGATGGAGCGCTACAGCGCCACATGCCGGTTCGTCTTTGTCACGGTGAGGCCGTCGGCCATCATCCCGGCAATCGCCTCGCGGTGTCTTCCGCTCTTCTTTGCCCCCCTGGATGCGGCGCTCGTCCGTGCCCGCCTTGAGGAGATACTGGCCGCGGAGGGGGCGAGCGTCCCAAAAGACGATCTCGACCTGATCGTCTATGCCGCACGCGGCGACCTGCGGCGGGCTATAACTTACCTGCAGATTGCAGCAGGGTCGGGGGAGGAGGGGTTCGACCTTGCGGAGGTTGCGCGGTCGGAGACCGGCAACAT
>Ga0208564_1003329_pt1 | contig 11810 bp, 7 predicted proteins | sample AD_UKC073_MetaG_FD_184439 | JGI IMG/M metagenome (GOLD analysis project Ga0208564, IMG submission 184439) | Active sludge microbial communities of municipal wastewater-treating anaerobic digesters from USA - AD_UKC073_MetaG (SPAdes) (version 2) | ecosystem: Engineered > Bioreactor > Anaerobic >... | reverse complement strand
AGCTCGAGCTGCTTGACGTAAAGTTTTAACTTCAGCAAGGCATGGAGTTCCGCCTTCAGCCTCTCGAATAATCATCCAGTCTGTAGAAGCTAGGTAAGCCAAAGCTTCAGCGTTAATAGCTTCTTGTGCTACCTGAGCTGTAACATCGGTAATAATGATTTCATACTCAGCAGGAACAGTTTCAGTAACTGCTGGAGTTATTACTTGCATATTCTCATCTAATACAGCAGGAGTAATCTCTACTTCATGCTGATCTTTTCCAAAAGCTGTTTTATTATCAGCTATCCAAGCATCAACCAGAGAGTCCTCTAGTTGAGCTGCATTAGTAATTAAATTAGATATTTTATTTTTAATTTCTACTTTTTTCATGATTACCCTACCTTCACAATTGATACGAAGTTCGAGTTAGCGTCAGTATTTTGTGTTGTTGCGACACTTGCCTTTGCATAAATTTGTAAAGTTTCACCAGCAAGCAATGGAACCTCAATTGAACCTCCAGACATATACCAGTTATTAGTTCCCCCATTGCCAAGTACACTATTAAGCAACATATAAATTGAACCGTTCTTATATACAGCAACATCAAAAGATTGAGTCGCACCAAGCGTAAGATTTGGAGTTCTTACATTTGAAGTAATTCTGAAAAGACCTTGTATAGGGGCAGTAAAAGTATTTCCATTCCAAGATCCTGTAGTGTCCTGTAGCTTAGTAGCAAAAGACTGAAGTGTATAGGAAGTACCTATTGAACCTCCAGCAGTTGACTTATAAGATGCGGCAATAGTGTCATTTGCTGCAATAGTCTGTGGATTTGCTAGTTTAAAAATTGATAAATTCTGCCCAGCGTTAGCGGATAGAGTAGTACTTGCTGATGACCTTAGAGATACTACATCTCCTGATTTTAAATTAGTAAGTATTGCATTACCGCACATTGCATTACCAGCAGACATATACCCAAGAGTTTTAGAAATTGCACCATTTAGGTAAACATATATAATTTGTGCAGTAGAACCGTTGTCCGTTAAACTTCCAGATACGCTGTAGTCGCCAGGTACTGCTACAGTATATGTTGATCCAGACCATGCGCCAACAGAATCTTTAACTGTCGCAAAAGTAATGTCAGTTACTGCTGCTGTAATAGCTTGCGTAGACGACTTAGATCCAGAAAATACAACTTGACTGTTTCCAGCATCGCTTGAAAGTTGTACGTTTGATGACCAACCGAGAATTGGAATTGTGAAATCTATGTTTAAAGTGTCTGAGGTAGAGAATGCGCTATTTACGTTAGTCTTAACAAATGTTCCACCGGCAGCATCTTGAGCAGATGAAGAAGTTAACCAAACCTTATCTAAATTAGTTCCATCAAAGCCGAGTCTTTGCGTTGTTCCACCAGATCCAGCTCCACCAGTGTTTACTATTGGTCTAATTCCACCTACCAAGTTTTTAGCGGTTGATTGATAATAAGATGAATCAATTGACCTACCTGATGGAAGTGAAATCTCGCCAGTACCAGCACTTGCTGTTCCCATTGTTGCGGTTCCAAACACTCGCATGAACTTGCCATTTTGCTGCCAGTAAATCTTTTGATTTGTTACTGTACCATATCCAGCTCCAAAAGTTGGAGTGTATTGAACAGGGTCAGTCATCACAGCACCGGAGTTAGACACTACCGGAGATATAGATAACTGATCCATGTATAATGCAAATGTAGCTGTATTAGTAGTACCAGAGTGTAGAATAAGTCTGTATGAAGTAGAGTTAGATGCAGCTTGGAATGTAGCTGTAAATTTACTAGATAAAGTTGTAGAGTTAGAAAATAGTCTGTAATTAGAAGGCTGTATTAAAGCAGCGTTAGTTACATCATAAATCCAAACAGTTAAATCTGAATCACCAGCAGCAGTTCTGTCAGCAGGATTACCTGCAACAAAAGTTCCAGAAGATAAGATGTATTCAAATTCAACTTGTAATGTCTTTCCTTTTTTAGCATTATCAATAGAAAAAGCTAATCCTAGACCTTTACCTTGTGTATTTGCAGTAAGAGTTTTAGAAATCTGTAGTAAGTTAGTTCCTGTTAGAGCTGAGTTTGTAGCGGAAGTAATAACTATATCTCCGGTAGGAGTGCCAGTACCATCTACAGGAGCAGTTCCAGCAAGATCAGTATACGCCAAGAAGCTTCCAATAGAAGATCCTGAAGATACTGCGGTAGGTATATAGTTTATTGTGCTAGAAGATCCAATTGGAGTCCATGCTGAGTTTGCATATACCATTGGAGCATTTTGGGTTGAGTCAAAGTATATATCTCCAGTAGTAGCTCCTGTAGGAGTAGTTCCTGGTGTTAATGTTAAACCTTTATTTACTCTGAAAAAATTATTTGCCATTTTATATTCCCTTCATTTTCCAGGATTATGTTGTTAAACTGCGAACTTCTTAGATAAGAACTTAAATGTCCCTGGACCAGCAGTTCCGTTGTTACAAGTTACTGTTACTACTCCTGCTGATATTGAAGCAGCAAAGATGAAATTGTCACCAGTAGCACCATTAGAATTTATACTAGAAGAAGTATCAACTATCTCTACATACCCTGCTCCACCTGGAGTAGCTACTATATATAAAGTTCCAGTTTTGTTAGATAAAAGTACGTTTCCATGTATTTTATAATCAACAATCATACTCTCATAAGCAGCAGTATCGAAACCAAGAACAGTAAGAGTATTTGCTCCAGAAGCTAAGGCTATATTACCAGCGGTTTGACTAACAATCTCTGTACCTAAACCCTGGTTTCTAAAAGAGATAGTCTCTCCGATTTGAACTCCAGTAGAGCTAGCATAGTTTATTGTAGGAATAGCACTAGCATCACTTAAGATACGGCTAGTCCAGTTTATACTCTGGGCTCCTCCAGAAGTGCTAGACAAAACTCCAGTACCATAATTAACAGAAGTAGATCCAGATGCTGTAGCCAAAGTTCTAGCTTGATATCTAACTGAAGGTATAGAAGATGAGTCAAACAACTCTCTAGTACCTACTTCTATATTAGGTCCAGAAGCATTTCTAATAGCAGTAGCGTAAATATTAGCCCATAAATTAGTAGAAGTACCTAGGTTTAAAGTATTATTAGCAGCGGATATTAAACTTTGATTAACAGCAGTAGGAGAAGTTAAATTACTTAAAGCAGGATTTACAGACGTAGTATCAACATAATTCTTAGTAGCTACATCTTGAGCAGCCACAGGATCTTGCACGTTAATTATTTTTCTAGTGTTAATATCTAAGTCAGTTCCACCCCAAGATAATTTTTCAGTAACCCCTGTTACTAATCGTGAGCCAGCGTAATCAACAGAGTTGTCACCACTAGGGGCAACTAAATTACCAGTTGATAAGCTAATCTTAGGGCCAGTAGTGGCAATTCTAATCTCGTTTGCATAAATTAAATTTACTCTAGATGAGTTTGAGCCAACATTTATTGTATCAGTGGTGCTAAAAAGTAAATCTTGATTAACAGCAGTAGGAGAAGTTAGATTACTTAAAGTTGTATCAGCCTTACCATTCAATTGTGTCTGAATGGCAGAAGTAACTCCAGATAAATAGCCAAGCTCAGTATTAGTTACACTAGAGGCTTCTACGAACCCTGTTGATGCATTAGATTGAAGAACTCTTCCTGTAGTTAGTGCAGCTAATTTTGAATATGCGATTGCTGCTGCTGAGGCAATGTTGGCATCAGCTAGATTAAGAATTGTATTATTACTAGCATCAATAGTCTTATTAGTAAGGGTTTGAGTACCACTCACTGTTGCTGCCGTTGCTGCCGACTGCTTGCTATCAATCTGTGTTTGAATGGCTGACGTGACGCCAGACAAGTAACCTAATTCAGTGCTAGTTACAGATGAAACAGAGATTAGTCCAGATCCATCAGAGATTAAAGCTCTATTTGATGTAAGTGGGGCCATACTTCCTACATCAGCCCAAGATGTACCATTATACAGTTTAAGCGTATTTGACCCAGAGTCGAAGTAGATGTCACCTTTTTCAGGTGAGGTTGGTACAGTAGATTGTGGACGTAATGTAACGCCCTTATTGATTTTCAAAAAGTTTTTTGCCATAAATTCCTTCCCATTCCAGAATTATGTGTGTTGTTATATAAGTAATTAATATTATTATATAAACATGTGATTTTTATTAAAGTTTAATGATCTTATTTAGTACTAAAGATGGTTGTGTATTGTTGTGTGCTGCGTCAGATCCAGAGTTTTGATTTACAGCTGTAGCAGAGTTAATTGCTACACCTGTACTAGCTGAATTAGTGTTTCTGCTGGTTGCACTCCCACCAATATCTCCAGCTATAGACGAACCTGATACCGCTGTTGTTACTGTAGGTATAGAATGAACATGCCCTGGGTCATTAACTGTATGTGTGTGTGAATTCTGTATATGTGTATGAGATGCCAACTGAGCTGTAGTCAAAGTGTGAGTTTGTGCTCCACCCGATGCTCCTAATGTAACCCCATCAACTCCAGATCCAGCTGTTGTCATTCTACTTGCAGCCGTTCCACCCATATCATCTTTACCAACGACAACCCTACCTCGTGCATCTGGTAATGTAATAGTTTTGTTAGCCGAGAAGTCAGCTGATGCACTTACTCCACGTCCGCCAGACACTGGAGCTACAATATTAGACATGCTGTTCCAAATTAACGTGAAAAGATCTAACGTATCATTATTAGCTCGCTCAGTCGCAGCACTTGCGCCACTTCCAATAGTTTTTCCATCTAAAAGCACATATCCTGTAGGAGCTGTTGTTCCAATAAAATCAAACACTGCTCCAGTTGGAGATGGAGGTGAGCTTGCACCAATATTAACATTCTGAAAAGAAACACCATTGTGGACATACATTGTAGAAGTGGCAAGGTCGTAATACATATCCCCTGCCACAGCCCCTGTTGGAGTAACTGTTTGCGGAGTAAGGTTGATCCCATTAACTTTAGTGAAAGTGTTTGTCATATATCCTCTAAGAGAAGGGGGATTTCTCCCCCTTTTAATTAAGCTTGAAATTTCTTATTAAGAATCTTCATCGTGATTACGTTTGAACCTGTGTTGTTGTATTTTAACTCAACATCTGTACCGTTCATTACTACTGTGAATTCTAATCCAGTCCCTGCACCAAGCATTGCTGTGTCAGTAGATACATCATTCATTGTAGCAGTTGTACCATCTGTAGCTATCATGATATAACCAGTTCTTTGAGCATTAGATGTTGCTTCACGGCAAGAATACTCAATAAACGCTGATCTATATGTGTTCGATGAGAATGTGAATGAAGCCATAGTTGATGGGGTAGAGATGCTGGTTGCCATAATGTATGCAGAGTGGTCTACGTCAACATATTTAGTGCTATCGCCTAAATCAGATAATCTAAGTCCCAACAAATTCATCTTACTACTAGCAAAGTTAGCAACAGCAGTGCCACCTGAGTTGTAGAAGATTCTGTCAGCCCAAATGAAAGCATTTACACCAGAGGCATCAAGTAATTGTCTAGACTCCCAGTCAACTGAATTCACAGATGAACTATCAATAAGCAATCTTGAATTCCAGTCAATTGAAGTTGCAGATCCAGTCACATCTTTTAATAAACGATCGGCCCACTGTACTGAACTTGTGGCAGCTGAGTCTAATAGTCTCTGTGCAGACGTGTTTATCACAACTCCTGTACCTGCATACAAAAGTCCGCCTGGCAAATTAATATGTAATTTATTAGCTCCACCTGTAATAGGGTAAATGTCATCTGCTGTTACATTTGTGGAGTATGTATTTGCCCAATATATTGAACTTGAACCTAAATCGTATGTATTATTAGTGTCAGAAATAAGGCTAGCATTAATTGCTGTTGCGCCAAGATTCGATAGAGTTGTGTTTGCACCAACAGGGATAGCTCCTACAGAGTCATCAACATACTTTTTAGTGGCAGCATCTTGATTAACTGTTGGATCTGCAACATTGGTTAACTTAAAACCACCCATTGACTGAGCAGCAGTAAAAGCGTTTGCACCATTAGTTCTAACAACAGTGTTATCAACAGAGATTGTTGTTCCAGTAATGTCAATACCTGAACCAGCAGTTAAAAGGGCTTGAGAATTGAAGAATATGAAATTAACTGGATCTGTACCAAGAGTTACTACAGTGCTAGAACAAACAAAAAGCTTACCAGCAGCCGAACCATTAATTACAGCCGTGTATGTACCTTTAAATTCAGCAGCAGCGTCCATATCAATAGATCGTGACCAAGCACCAGCAGCTGCAACGTAGATACCGTTATCTTTTGCAAGGGTTTGGTTTTTAACTAATACTCTGTCACCAGCTAAAGTTAAATATCCATCAATAGTTTGAAGACCAGACAATGTGATATTTGCATCTGTAGCAACTTGAACAGCTTCTTTAGGTTTAATACCTTCAATAAGCCCATCAACATAATTCTTATTGACAGCGTCTGTTCCACTTGTAGGTGTTGCAACATTTGTTAATTTAAATCCGCCCATAGATTGAGCAGCTGTAAATGGAACAGTACCATCAGCTTTAATATATCCAGATGGAGTGGCAGCAGCAACCGCAGCATCAACATAAGCAGTTGTAGCAATCTTTGTTGAGTTATCAAGTGGAGATTGAGTAGGAGCTGTTGGAGTTCCAGTAAGAGCTGGAGAAGCAAGTGGAGCTTTAAGAGCTAATGCATCGAATACTGCATTTTGTGAAGGTGCTACATCTGTAACCCCATCAACAATAGCATCGGCAACCGCAGCGGCTTTAGCTCGTGCAGCAGTAAAGTAAAGATTTGTTGTACCTTCAGATATGTTATCAGTCGTTCTTGTATCAACATAATTCTTAGTAGCAGCATCTTGAGCATTTGTTGGGTCAACTACGTTAGTAAGTTTATGAGTCCCCATTGAAACATCTGAACCAAATGTAGCGCTTGCCCAGTTAAAGATCGAAGTTCCAGCAGCGTTTTTAAGAAGTCTAGACTCCCAATCAACTGATACTAAACCAGCTGAATCTTGCAATAATTTACTATTAACATCAATAATAACAACATCTGAAGCATTCAGGATCGTACCAGATGGAAGCGTTAACTTCATTCTTGATGGAGCCGCAGCTTGAGATTCAATAAATAATGCTTTTACTGTGCTTGTAAATTCAGCACTAACACCAAACAATGCGCTTGTATAAGTATTTGTCCAATATTTAGACGAACTACCTAAATCATATACATTTGTTGAGTCTGGGGTTAAACTTGCATTAATTGCTGTTGTTCCAAGGTTTGACAATGTTACGTTAGCAAAACTAAGTGCGCCTGTAGCTACATCAGCCCAACCGCCATTAACATATGCTCTAACCTTATTGCTTGTAGTATTGTAGTACATAGACCCATTTTGACCAGATCCTGGATCTGTAGCCAATCTGTGAAGTCTAATGATACTATTGAAATTCATTAAATTTGACACTGTATTCTCCTTAATTATTATAGATGGTAAACCTCTAATAATATTAGGCTTTGGCTATAAAACTCTAATTAATTTGGGCTTTTAGAAACAAAAAGGGGGCTTATACCCCCTATAAATTAAACTTATGTATATGTAAAGATTTCTTAACTCCAGCGTTTTACATAATATTTGAAAAATGCATCAAAACCACTGGCTTCAGACACATACTGTAACTTGAGTAAAGCGCCACTAATTGTAGCTTCAAATACGATACCCATGTCAGCCAAAACCGCTGACTCATCAGATATAGATGCATTAATCCCATCATGAACAATCATAACCTCACCTGTAACTCGATTGCCATTGCGCTCAATTGAGTATTGAAGCTGAATGTAGTTACCGCCAGATGCTGCCATTGACACAAGGTCAGTTGGGATTGGTTGATTATCTAAGATGGTAAAAGGTCCATAGAGTGTGTCACCTGTAATTGAAACGTCATATCCTAATATTCGTGGCATATCTATCTCCTAGTATTTAATAATGTAATTGATTGGTAGGTTGGCAGGCCTTGTTTCTAGACCATAGCGTGGAGTGCCATTAACTCCGTCTGACTGTGGAGAGCCAAATGTATAGGTGGTAGATCCAGTTGAACCATTATCCTGTCCCCAACCAGCTTGTCCACCAGATACATCTCCCCATTTATTAGGTAAGGTTGCCCCAAAGGTGTGTCCTTGCATCTGATCATTCTCTTTTACACCTAAAGCACGAGTGTGGGTTTGTCCACCAATTGTTTGGCTACCAGCACCACTTAAGAATATACCTTGAGTGTTTGGCAGATTAAAAGTTGTAGAGCCGTCACCAGTTCCATAGGTGATGCCAATTACTGAGAATAACTGAGCATACGTAGTTCTACTTACTGCTGCCCCATCACATTGTAAATAACCTGCTGGAACTGCCGCCCCAGCGTGTGGAGCTATGTTGCCTGTTCTAACTGAATCTGTATTATTTATGATTGGCATAATTACTCCTGGATTCCTATTACGATATTATCTAATCCGCTATCAACAATACTTCCTGATGCACTAATCCAAAAGTCATGGTAAATGCTCTTATCTGAACCAGCGTTGATTGTCACATTTTTATTAAACTTTAGGAACTTAACTAAGTTGTAGTCACTAGTAATGTTTAGGTTAAAGTCTAGGATTGTATTTCTGCCTTGTCCATATATAACAGCTGATTTAGTAAGATTAAGAGTTGCTGATGTATGTGTATGAGTGCCACGTAGCATAAGGATTGTGTCACCATCAGTAATGGCCGCCAATGCTGCACTTAATGTAGTGTGAGTAGCTTTTCCAGATGCAATGTCACCAGCTGAACCAACAATAGCATCATATAACGCACTTAATCGTGCGCTATTTTGTGGGCTAACATCAATAACACCTTGTCTGATTCTAACTTCTAATGAAATCGGCAATGCTGTATAATCAGTTGAAAATTCAATAGTTTGATTATTAATTTCTTTATAATATGCATCAAGTGTAACCCCAGCTAAATATCTAGGCAATACGGCACCGTCAACGATAACTTCTAAATGTCCACCAGTTGTACCTGGGTTAACATTCATGTTGTATGTGAAAGCTAAAGTAAGTCTAGTCTTAGCCGAAACAACAGTTGGCGCACTACAATTAACTTCGATGCCAGACCCATCAGACATAGCAAAAGCTGTTTGAATGTTACCAGCAATAACTGTAGATGTTGGATCATAAGCTGGAAGACCTGCCACTCCACCAATAGAATCTGACCAACTCATTACAGAGTAAGTCATAGCTGTAGATCCACCAGATCCGTCAGCCGTATATCTAACTCGTAAGTTTAACCCTACAATGTCAGCGCTAAATGAAACTCCACACGCACCGACCTGTGCTGAAACATCAGACACAGCTGCCGTAATACCATTACTAGTTACAAGCAATTGTCCTGTTTGTTTATTCACCCCACGCTTAAGGGAGTAGTTTAAGATAAGATTGTCATTATTAAGGAATGGAATGCTAAGGACGTTATCAGTAGTACTAGCAATAAGAGACAAGTCTCTAGGTGCTGAGATTTCATGGTACTTTCCCCCACTATTAAATTGACGTTTAATATCTCCAAAGTTCCAAAAACCGCTGATAGTTCCAGTGATAGCAGGAGATGCTAACCCATATGTTGCTACTAATGAGATGTTTGCGCCAGAACTAGCTGCTGTAAATGTATTTGATGTTGGCGTAGATGTGACAGTGAATGACCCATTAAATGCTGAGTTATTCATTTCAGAGATAAGAACTGAATTACCTATAGATAGGGAATGATTTCTAGATAGTGTGAATGTTGCAACGTTAGAAGTTCGAGAAGCAGAAATCACTCTAGGAAGCTCATATTTAGCTATTTGACCGTTATATGCAACACCCTTTTGAACCTTTATGAGGACTTGATCACTAGGTGTTGACGTAGTTGATTGGAGTGCAGCGTTTGCAAACATTGGCACTGACTTCCAAAGCAAATTAGGCCCATCAAAGTAGGCAGAATAAACTCTGTCTTTAACACCATAGACTGAAGATAGGTTAGTGAATAAAACTGTTGTTCCGTCAATAACATTAATACCGTCAATAATAGCAGCAAATGATGGTAAAACTGTATCTATTGGGTTATGTAAATCTACGTTGTAAATTTCAGGTATTTCAGTGTCAGGAAAGATAGATTGGCCTGGGGATAGATTTTTACCTAATAGTGGAATCTCAAGAATTGGTGTATTTTCAGCACCAGAATCTTTACGCACAAAAAGGACAATATAATCTTTATTACTTAGGATTGATGGCCCAAGTGAAGTCATGTCATTAATATTAGTAACAACGGCATATTGGTTTGCAGACAATGGAAACGAGCCACTAGTTAAACTGACAGTCCCTGTAGCACTTCTATCAACTCTTACAATCACTGCACTATTATTCTGACTCAAATTAAAAGTCGCAACAGATAGTTGAAATTTAGTAATCCCACCATTGTCTGGTGAATACATCTTAATGTAGATATCTTGTAGCATTTGAACTTGTGCATCATTGGTATTAGATATAGATGGGGTCATTCTCCAAGATAATTGGGAATCACTAGTTAATGTGATAGATCTATCAGAAATTTGGTCTGTTACTGAACCAACTGTTAAATCTGTTACATTCTTAATTTTCGACCCTGGTTGAATTTTTGTCATACTAAGCCCTTACCACTAAATTTCCACCAACATTACGAATGATAACCATTCTTTGTTGTGATGGAGTTAAAGTTGATATTGTTGATATAGCTGTTGTATATGAGCCTACAGCTGTGGTTCTATTTATGTCAATGTAAACGCATGAGTTGGTAGGTAGGGCTGTAGAAGTTACATCAGCTATTGAAATTGGATTTGCCCCAACAGATGTGCCTGGGATAGAGATTGATGCGCTAGTTAATGTGATGTTAGTCCCATCCCATGTGATATCACCTAAATCAAAAACAATATTTGATTCTTGTTTATTGTCTGCCAGCATTGCAGTTACTTTAGATAGACGTTCAGTTAAGCTTTCGCCAGATACTGTGTTGTAGCTTGGTAAGTTTAATGAGCCACTAGAGTATGCAGCATATAAAGGACTTGAATCGGCTTGGTTTGGTGAACCGATAAATGCTAACAATCCTTCTGGCACTGTATTGTCAATCGCTATTTGCTCACCTTGGCTAATTTCACCTAAGGCACGTAAGTAGATTTTAACTGTGCTCGATACAGATCCTGTGTCAATTGATGAAAAGTCAGGGCCAACGTTAGTAAATGATATTGAATTAACGCCAATACCAGTAATCTCAACTGTTGAATTGAAATCTACATTTGTATCTAAAAGAATTGAAACTGATTGTCCAGCACTAAAGCTATGTGTTCCAGAGAATGCGATTGTTGCCACTCCAGCTGTTCTACTAACATTTGTAACTGTATTTAATGAATAAGATTGGCTTGAGCTTCTTTTAGCTAACCAGTAAACATCAGATGATTGTGGTACGGCTGTATGAGCTGCAACTTGTGCAGTGTAAGCGCCAGTAGATTTAAGTAGTTTCTCAGATGTAGCTGGGGTTGGGTAGCTACCTGCCAATGTGACTGTGCTTGCTGATACGTTAATAACTTGAGTCCAATGAGATTCTGGGTGTGAAGCAAACTTAACCCAGTCACCTGCCACTAATCCTGTAACGTTAATAGCTCCTGTGATTAATGTAGGGGAGCCAGACGTATTAGTAAATGAGTTACCAGCCTGGAAGTCGTTATTTCTAACAAGCTGCACATACATTACATCG
>Ga0208564_1003323_pt1 | contig 11819 bp, 9 predicted proteins | sample AD_UKC073_MetaG_FD_184439 | JGI IMG/M metagenome (GOLD analysis project Ga0208564, IMG submission 184439) | Active sludge microbial communities of municipal wastewater-treating anaerobic digesters from USA - AD_UKC073_MetaG (SPAdes) (version 2) | ecosystem: Engineered > Bioreactor > Anaerobic >... | reverse complement strand
CGCGCTGCAGAACGCCGGAGGCGTGCGGGTGCCGGTGCCGGCCGGCACGCTGAGCATGAACACCGCCTTCACCGTGCTGCCCTACACCAACGTGCTGGTCGAGCTGGACCTGACCGGCGCCGAGGTGCTGGCCGCGCTGGAAGACGGCGTGGCCAACCACCTGGACCTCGGGCAGTCCAACGGCTCGCACCCCTACGCAGCGGGCTTGCGCTGGGATCTCGACATGAGCCAGCCCAAGGGCCGGCGTTTCAGCAACGTGCAGGTGCGCAGCAAGACCACCGGCGCCTGGACCACGCTGGGCCCGGCAAAGACCTACGTGATGGTGACCAACGACTTCGTCGCGGCCGGGCGCGACGGCTACGCCACACTGGGCCCGGTCTATGCCGCCGGCCGGTATGTGAACACCTACCTGCTCTACACCCAGACCGTTGTGGACTACCTCACGGCCACCGGCCCGCTGGCGCGGCCGTCACGGGCCGACTACTCGCACCAGAAAGTGATCACCCGGGGGGGCGTGGCGCTGCCGTGACCGATTATTGGGATGATTCTGGCCATTCCCCAGCGCGGAATGGTCACAATCAGCTATCTTTATAGAAGCACCTGAACCGTTTTGCCGGTGCCGCCGACGCGCCCTTCTCAGGCGCTGGCGGTCATGAAGGCCTTCTGGTAGCGCTCCAGGCTGTTGAGCGAGCCGCAGACAAACAAGGTGTCGTCCGCTCGCACCTCAAAGCCTTCGCCAAACTCCACCAGCACGCCGCCGCCGCGCTCCACGGCCACCACCTTGGAGCCGGTGCGCTCCAGCGCCTCGCAGTGCCAGGGGTGTTCACCCACCAGCGCACCCGCGTTCACGCGGATGAACTTCACCCGGTTCTCGACATGCGTCGTCTGCTCGCCCAGCAGGTGGTAGGCCAGGATCTGTCCCGCCACCTGCCCGACCGAAATCGCAAAGTCCGCGCCCGAGCGGTACAGGCGCTCGGTGTTGGGCGTGCGCAGCACACGCACGATCAGGGGCACGCCGGGCGCGTAGTCGCGCACCACGGCCGTGGCAAAGACCGATTCGCTGTCGTCGCTGAGCGCCAGCACCACCGCGCTGGCCTCGCGCACGCGGGCTTTGTCCAGGCTGGCGCGCTCCAGCACGCTGCCGACCACATCCACCCCAGGCCCGGCCATGCGGTCGATCACGGTGCAGGTCTCGCCGGCATCGAGCAGCATTTCGACCACCTTCTGCCCGACCGAGCCGTAGCCGGCCAGCACGATCGGGCCGGCGCGGCGGATCGGCATGGCCATGCGCTCGACGTCGGCAAGACCCTCATGCACCCCCACCACCACCAGGATGGCGCCGGGCTGCACCTGGGTGTCCGGTCCCTTGGCGGTGGTGAAGAGGCCACCGAACCATTGGCCGATCACCGCCACGCCATGGCGCTCGCGCAGGCGCAGGTCACCCAGTCGCTTGCCGGCCAGCGCACTGTCTGCGCGCACCCGGAACTCCGCCATGCCGACCCGGGCGCCGAGCAGGTGCATGCCTTCAGCGGGCGGGCTGATGCGGTGGCTGGCACGCGACGCCAGCGCGGCGCCCAGCACATGGGCCGGCGTGAACACCTCGGTGGCGCCGATCTGGACCATGGGCGCCCGGTACAAGGGATCATTGGCCAGGGCAAACAGCGGGCCGGTGAAGCCAAATTCGCGCGCCAGCAGCGTGCAGGTTGCGTTGGCATGGTCGTTTGAGTTGGTCACCACCGCGCGCGCCTGCGCTGCGGGCGCCAGCACCGAGGGGTCTGCGGCCAGGTTGCCCAGCACCACGTTGAAGCCACGGTCACGCAGGCTGCGCGCCTGATTCATGTCCTCTTCCAGAATGACAAACGGGCTGTTCGCGTTTTCGAACTCCACCACCAGCGACTCGATGGCGGGTCCGTAGCGGTAGAACAGCACCCGTCCGTCCATCGGCGGCAGCACCTGCGGCAGGCGAACCTCGAACTTGTCCTCGAAATACGGCAGCATGAGGACCGGGAAGATCAGAAAGACCAGGCACTGGCCGATGAACGGCGTGATGATCACGAACATCGCCATCACCGGATGGTTCCAGCGGTTGTCGGCGCCGTAACCCGTGTTCGTCATGGTTTCCGAGGCCCACTGCAGTGCTTGCAGCAAGGTGCGCGGGCTGCCCTCCAGATGGTCCATTCCCAGCATGTAGAGGGTGCCCAGGATCAGCACGGTCAGGGGCAGCAGCGCCAGCAGTGCCAGCAGCCGGCGGGCCGGGCTCCATGTCTTGTATTGCATGCGGAGGTACTTGTCGATTCAGGCGTCTTTTCGGCGAGCAGCCCGAGGCTTGTCTCAGGCCGCCACGCGCACAGGCGGATGGGCACTACGCTGCACCGTCGCTTGCAAGCGCTCAGCGTGCACCCCACGCAGGTAATCTTTCAGCGCTCGGGCCGGAAACGTATTGATCGCGATCAACAGGTCAGCACCCGCCCGCCAACGCGGCACGCCCTCGTAGAGGCCGCCCAATGTGGCGATCATGGCCGTCAGTGAACGCGACAGGTGCAGGTATTCGCCGCGCAGCACCAGGCCGAGCTGCTGGGTGTTCGACGCAAGCTGCAGCAGGGTATTGGCGCGCTTGAGCCAGCCGTCGGGCCCTTCGCGGTACAAGGTCCAGGCAAAGCTGTAGGACAGCGGGCGGATCTGCTTCTTCTGCAGCGTGCGCACCAGCGTCTCGCGGATCTCGCCGCGACGCGCTTGTGCGGCCTCGGGCTCGGTGCTGATGGCAATCAGCGCATCGGTCAGCAGGTCGGCATCGGCCACCAGCGCGCCCTTCAGGTAGTCGAGCACCGGCTTCACCTTGCCTGCCAGCTGCACCGTGTTGCCCCAGTCGATCAGGTGCAGCCGGCCTGCGCGGTCCACCATGACGTTGCCCGGGTGCAGGTCGCCGTGCAGCTCCTGGTAGACGAACAGCTGGCTCAGGATGGTGAACAGGAACTTGCGGGCCAGTTCGCGCCGGTAGGCCAGTGGATCGGCCGGGCGGAAGTGCTGCACCGCGCGCGAAATGTTCACCGCGCCTTCCACGTATTCCATCTCGATGACGCGCGGCGTCGCCCGGTACACCTCGGGCACGCGCCAGACGGTGCTGGAGCGGGCGCGGCGCGAAAAGGCCGCCTGCACCTCGGCCTCGCGCTCGAACTGCAGCTCGCCGCGAAAGCCCTCGACGAAGCCGTCGATCTGCTCGGTCATGGCTTTCAGGAAGGGCGTGAGCTTGCCGTGCGGCGCCCAGTACTGGCTGGACACCAGCATCAGGCCGATGGAGGTCTTGCCCATCAGGAATTCACGGTCGAGGTTGTGGCGACCGATCTTGATGATCACCGGCACCAGATGCTCCACGCCATTGACCGTGAATGGCTTCTTGGCCAGGTAGACCGAGCCAATCGAGCCCGACTTGATGGGCCGCTCGGCATCGAAGCCGAAATAGATGTCCTCGGGCGGGCGCCCGAAGCTCTCGATCAGTGCGGCGCGCGCCTCCTGCGCCGACATGGGCGGCACGTCTTCCTGGAAGACGGCCAGCTCACGCGCGATTTCCTCGGGCAGGAAATTGGCCGTGGCGGCCGCCACTTGGGCCATCTTGATAAAGAAGGGGCCGAACTCGCGCACCATCTTGGCGACGATCTGCGCCTGCGCGCGGTAGTCCTTGGGATCGGCCTGAAAAAAAGGCTTGATGTAGCGCAGCGCCTTGATCTGGCGGCGGATGATCTTCAGGTCGCCACGCACCACCTGCACGCGGCGCAACAGCGCGTCCATGCGGTTCTGGTTGCTGTAGTAAATGTCTTTCAGCTCGTTGATCACCTCGACCAGCAACGGCTCGTAGGTCTTGAGGATCAGCCGGGTGATGTCCAGCCCCAGATCGGCCAGGCCGCGCAGCTCGGGGTCGGACATCAGCTCGTGGAAGAAGGTCCAGAACTCGTCGACGATGGCCTGCGGCACCGGAATCGGCGAGCGGGCCACCGATTCGCGCACCACGTAGTGAATGAGGCTTTCGGTGGACCCTTCGTTCGGCAGGAAATTGCGCGAACGCAGGTAGGCCGTGACGGTGCGCGTCTTCTCGGTCAGCGGGTGGGCATAAAGCGCTTCGAAGATGCGGTCGACGTCGCGGCTGAACTCGGCCTCGCCGATGTGGGTTTCACCGCCGAACTTGCGGATCAACGGCCCGAAGGCGGTGATGACGCGGGCGGTGGATTCTGGCAGTCCGGCCGCCTGCCGGGCCAGGTCGCGCGCGCCGCGCAGCAGGCGCAGGCCGCCGGTGCGCGCGCCCGCCGGTGCCGGCGGCTGACGGCGCGCAGCCCCTCGGGCAGGCGCTTTGGGTGCAACCGCCGCGGCGCCGCCAGTTGGACGGGCGCGGGCACGGGGTTTGCGGGGCGTTGTTGGCTTGGGCACAACGGAAAATTATAGGTGGGCACCCCACAGGACCGCCCGCAGGCGCCCTTCAGCGCAGATGCTTGATCCGCCGGGCCTGGAACGCCTCGGCAATCGACAGGCCGCGCTGGCCCGGCACCAGCGTGCAGCACTGACCGGCCTCGATCGTGCCGCCCTGCTTCACCGCAAGATAGAACCCGCAGCACCCGGCCAGCATCATGTCGCGCGCGGCCTGGGGGTAGCCCATGACGGCATTGAACTTGTAGCAGGGCTCACGCGGCGCCGTCACGCGCAGCACACAATCGGGGAAGTGCAGTTCGTCGCCGACCCAGACCTGCGCCTCCAGCAATCCCTGCAGCGAGAGGTTCTCGCCGACAAAGCCACTCGGCAGCGCCTCGTCCCAGAGGCTGACACTGTGCTCCAGCCGCTTGGCCTGCCAGAAGGCCAGGTGCTCGGCAGGATAGGCATAGACCGCCTTGTCCAGCCCGCCATGCACGCTGAGGTCGGCCTGCTCGTCGCCGGCCAGGCCGAGGCGGGCCACCGCGACCGGCCCCGCCACCGACTCCTTGCCGATGGCCGACAGCACCCGGCGACCGCTGGCCAGCAAGGGGCGCGCGATGCCCAGGTTTACGCTGATCAGGCGCGCCGCCGCGGGGTCCGCTGGGGTCATGCCAAAGGCTCCCGCTCAGGCCGGGTCAGAGGCGCGCCTTCAGAAGGGCGTCGATCTGCTCGTCCTTGGCGGTCCAGATGTCGGCCAGCCAGCGGTGCAGCATGCCGCGAAACTCTGCATCGCCCTCGTAATCACCGACACAGAACTCGGCCGGGATCGGCAACTGCCGCGCCCGAAGGATCACGCGCGGCGTGGTGCCGCACAGGAAGTGCCAGAAGGTCGGCACACCGCCCGGATAGACGATGGTGACGTCGATCAGCGAATGGAACTGCTCACCCATGGCATTCAGCGCCAGGGCCAGCGCGCCGGCCTTGGGCTTGAGCAGGTGGCGGTAGGGCGAGGACTGGGCCTGGTGCTTGGCGCGGGTGAAGCGCGTGCCCTCGGCAAAGTTCATGACGCTGGTGGGCACGAGCGCGAACTTGGCGCAGGCCTTGCGCGTGGTCTCGCGGTCCTGCTGGCGCAGCTCGGGGTTCTTGCGCAGCGCGGCGCGCGAATGGCGTTTCATGAACGGGAAATCGAGCGCCCACCAGGCCAGGCCGATCACCGGCACATAGATGAGTTCTTGCTTGAGGAAGAACTTCAGCAGCGGAATCTGCCGGTTCATCACGTGCTGCAGCACGAAGATGTCCACCCAGGACTGGTGGTTGCAGTTGACCAGGTACCAGCCGCGGTAGGGCAGCTTGGCCACGCCCTCGACATCCCATTCGGTGCGCTGGGTCAGCCGCATCCAGCCGCTGTTGCAGGCGATCCAGGCGGTGGCGATGGCATTGAGCACCGGGTCGATCGCCTTGCGGACCACCGCAAACGGCAGCACCAGCTTGACCAGCGCCAGCGCCAGCAGCAGCGCACACCAGAACAACGTGTTGATCACCAGCAGCAGCAAGGCAATGATGCCGCGCACGACGGGAGGCAGGAATCCGAGCATGGTCTGTACCAGAGAGGGAAAGGGAGTCAGCACCCGATTGTGCCTAGGCTTTGACCGTGTGGTGGCCTCTTCGCGTCGCGGCGGCATCGCTGCCCGATGCCGCAATGCAGCAAAAGGCCGATTGCTACAATGAATTTTCGCCAGGATGCGGCCCACCCAACCGGTGCTGCCGCCCATCCCCTCCGCCCTTCTGCTCCTCCTGGAAACCATCCCCATGCAACCCACCGTCAAACCCCAGAACCCCAATTTTTCCTCCGGCCCCTGCGCCAAGCGCCCCGGCTACGACGTGGCCGCCCTGCAGCTTGACGTGCTGGGCCGCTCGCACCGATCGGCGCTGGGCAAGAAGGCGCTGGGCCTGGCCTGTACAGAAACCGCGCGCCTGCTGGGCCTGCCCGAAGGTTACCGGGTGGCCGTGGTGCCGGCCTCCGACACCGGCGCGGTGGAAATGGCGATGTGGTCGCTGCTGGGCCCGCGCGGCGTGGACGTGCTGGCCTGGGAGTCGTTCGGCTCCGGCTGGGTGACCGACATTGTCAAGCAGCTCAAGCTGCCCAACGTCACCAAGCGCGAAGCCGGCTACGGCGACATCGTGGACCTGTCCACCGTCAACTTCGACAACGATGTGGTCTTCACCTGGAACGGCACGACCTCGGGCGTGAAAGTGCCCACCGGCGACTGGATTCCGGCGGACCGCGCCGGCCTGACGATCTGCGATGCCACCTCGGCCGTGTTCGCGATGGAGCTGCCCTGGGACAAGCTCGACGTGATCACCTATTCGTGGCAGAAGGTGCTGGGCGGCGAAGGCGCGCACGGCATGCTGATCCTGAGCCCGCGCGCGGTGCAGCGCCTGGAGAGCTACAGCCCGCCCTGGCCCCTGCCCAAGATCTTCCGCATGACCTCCGGCGGCAAGCTGACCGAGGGCCTGTTCAAGGGCGAGACCATCAACACGCCGTCGATGCTGTGCGTGTCCGACTACCTGGACGCGCTGGCCTGGGTCGAGCGCATCGGCGGCGTCAAAGCCACCATGGCCCGCAGCGAGGCCAACCTGAAGGTGATCGCCGACTTCGTCGCCGCCAACGACTGGATCTCCTTCCTCGCCAAGGACCCTGCGACGCGTTCCAACACCAGCGTCTGCCTGACGCTGAAGCTCGAGGAGGCGAAGGTCAAGCAGGTCGTGAAGCTGCTGGAAGCCGAAGGCGTTGCCTATGACATCGGCGCCTACAAGGACGCGCCCGCCGGCATCCGCATCTGGTGCGGCGCCACGGTCGAATCGAGCGATCTGCAGGCCCTGATGCCCTGGCTGAGCTGGGCCTACCAGAGCGTCAGCGCCTGAGACAGAGGCCCCCGCCATGTACAAAGTCAGAACCTACAACCAGATCTCGGTCAAGGGCCTGGACCGGTTTCCCCGCCAGTCCTATGAAGTCGGCAGCGACATCGGCCACCCCGATGCCTTCCTGCTGCGCAGCCAGAAGCTTCAGGGCGTGCCGGTGCCCGAGTCGCTGCTGGCGGTGGCGCGTGCCGGCGCGGGCGTCAACAATGTGCCGATCGGCGACTACAGCAAGCTGGGCATCGTGGTGTTCAACACGCCGGGCGCCAACGCCAATGCGGTGAAGGAACTGGTGATGGCTGGCATGCTGCTGGCCACGCGGGGCATCCTGCCCGGCATGGCCTACGTGCAGTCGCTCACCCACCTGACCGACGCGGCCGAGATGTCGGCGCTGCTGGAGAAGGAAAAGGCGCGTTTTGCAGGCGGCGAGATCAAGGGCAAGACGCTGGGCATCGTGGGCCTGGGCGCCATCGGCTCGATGGTGGCCGAAATGGCGCTGGCCATGGGCATGAAGGTGGTGGGCTTCGACCCGGCGCTTTCCATCGACGCGGCCTGGCGCCTGTCCAACGAAGTCACGCGCATGGAGAACCTGCCGGCGCTGCTGGCGCGCTCCGACTACGTCTCGCTGCACGTGCCGGCGATGGACGCCACGCGCCACCTGATCAATGCCGACGCGCTGGCCGGCATCAAGCCCGGCGCGGTGCTGCTGAACTTTGCGCGCGAGACCATCGTCGATTCAGCCGCCGTGCAGCGTTGCCTCGACGCCGGCCGGCTCGGCCGCTACGTCTGCGACTTTCCCGAGCCCGCGATGCTGGGCCACGCCAAGGTGATCGCCATGCCGCACATCGGCGCCAGCACCGAGGAGTCCGAGGAAAACTGCGCGGTGATGGCCGCCAACCAGCTCATGGATTACCTGGAAAACGGCAACATCACCAACTCGGTGAACTTCCCCGCCGTGCGCATGGAGCGCACCCCGGGCACGGTGCGCATCAGCTTCTCCAACGACAACGTCTCCGGCGTGCTGGGCCACGTGCTGTCGGTGCTGGCCGAGCACAAGGTCAACGTGGTGGACATGATGAACAAGAGCCGCGGCGAACTGGCCTTCAACATCATCGACGTGGAAAGCCGGCCCGATGACGCGGTGGCCGCCGCCATCCAGGCCGTGGAGCATGTGATCCGGGTGCGGGTGATCTGACCCGCGCGCCCGAGACCTGCCCAAGAAAACTCCGAACGACATTCCTGTGCGCCGCGGCGCCACCCCCATCACGCCATAACCCATGACCGAGCCGAGCCCCCGCCCCGACCTGCCCGACCACCTGTCGATCGATCCGTCCAGTCCCTTCTTCGTCGCCGCGGTCTTCGAGCGCGACGTGGGCATCCGCTTCAACGACAAGGAGCGACTCGACGTCGAGGAATACTGCATCAGCGAGGGCTGGGTCAAGGTGCCGGCGGGCAAGACGCTGGACCGGCGCGGCAAGCCCCTGCTGATCAAGCTCAAGGGCCGGGTCGAGGCGTTCTATCGCTGAAGGGCCGGGCGGTGGCTCCTGGCGAAGGCGTCAAGGGCACGTGCGCCCTTCCCGCCTTTCGATCCAGTCTTCGATCAGGCGCCTCACCTCATGGGGACGCTCGGTGACCGGCCAGTGATGGCAGTGAATGGCCTCGATGTAGCAGTCGCTCAACTCGCCCAGCCGTCGATCGACAGCAGCCTCGTCCTGATAGCCCGCGATGGTGGACCGAAGCACGAGCACGGGCGCGCGAACCGGGTGCAGCGCGGGCAGCGGACGGAACAGCTCCACCAGGTCCTGCAGGTAGTTGGCGTGCGGAATGTGGCGCAAGTCTTCCCGGGCTGAGCTGTAGCGGCGCACGAAGGCTTCAAGCTGGCCGGGGTCGGCGAGCGCGACGCGCGCTTGCCGATCGAGCTGTTCCAGATCGAGCGACTTGAGCGTGCGCCGGTACAGGCCGATCCGGTTGAGGGCGCGAATGAGCGTGGCTGCGCGCGCGAACAGCGGGCCATTTCTCGCGTAGTGCGCCTTGTCCGGCACCAGGGCTTCCCGAAAAACCGGGTCAATCAGTACGAGCCCGGCCACCCGGTCCGGGCGAGCGGCCGCAAACGCCATGGCGAGCGTCGCGCCCAGACTGTGCCCGACCAGATAGGCGCGGGTGGCGTGCTCCTCGGTGAGCAGCTGCGCCAGGTCGTCGCTCCAGACGCTCAAGTCGAATCGGCGTCGCGTCATCGATTCGCCATGACCGCGCAAATCCACACGAATCAGGTCATGGTGCTCGCCCAGCGTGGTCTCGCGCGTGAGTTCGGCCCACCGCGTCATGTTGCTCGCAAGCCCGTGCAGAAACACGACGGGCGCGGCCGGCGACGGACTGCTCGCCCGACGAACCCGGTAGATGACGTCTGCGCCGGGTCGGCGAACCGCCCTTCTCTCCTCCGGTGCGGGTCGGACATCAGATGGATCCGAGCGGGACATGGGGTGAGCTTTCAACTCTGATGGCCTTCGTGGTTCGGGTCAAGGCCTGGTGGCGTGGCCCCCTGCCACGCCCCAGGCGCGTACCGTCCTTCAAACCGGAAATTTCAAGCTTTTCTGGAGATTCCCAGCGTCAAACGGTCGATGTTCGCTACGAATAAGTGAGTCTCCCTCACCCCCGCATCAGCGCCTCGATCTCGTCCGCCTTCACCGGCACGCCGCGCGTGATCAGCTCGCAGCCGGTCTCGGTCACAAAGGCGTCGTCTTCGATGCGGATGCCGATGTTCCAGAACTCTTTCGGGATCCGGTCGCTGGGGCGCACGTACAGGCCCGGCTCGATGGTCAGGGCCATGCCGGGGCGCAGGATGCGGCTGGGGCGATCGGTGATGGTTTCACCGCTCAGCGGGTCCTTGCGTTCATGGGTCTGGCCCACCTCGGTGGGCTCGACGTAGCTGCCACAGTCGTGCACGTCCATGCCCAGCCAATGCCCGGTGCGGTGCATGTAGTGGGCGAAGTAGTGGCGGTGGTGAATGGCATCGTCCAGCGTGCCGTGCTGGTCGCGGTCGAGCAGGCCCAGGTCGAACATGCCCTGGGTCAGCACTTTGACGGTGGCCTCGTGGGGGTCGGTGAAGCGTGCGCCCGGTTTGGTGGCAGCAATCGCCGCGTCCTGGCTGGCTAGAACCAGGTCGTACAGGGCGCGCTGCGCGCCGGAGAAGCGGCCATTGGCGGGGAAGGTGCGGGTGATGTCACTCGCGTAGCCATCCAGCTCGCAGCCGGCGTCGATCAGCACCAGCTCGCCGTTGCGGATGGGCGCGGTGTCGGCGCGGTAGTGCAGCACGCAGGCGTTGGCGCCGGCGGCGACGATGGAGCTGTACGCCGGGTACTGCGAGCCGTGCTGGCGGAACTCGTGCAGCAGCTCGGCGTCGAGGTGGTACTCGCGCACGTCCTGGCCGGCGCGCAGCATGGCCGCGCAACGCTGCATGGCGCGGATGTGGGCCCCCGCGCTGATCTGCGCGGCGCGACGCATGATGGCCTGCTCGTGCGGATCCTTGATCAGGCGCATCTCGTCGAGGAGGGCGCACAGGTCGTGCTGGGCCTGCGGGCAAAGCGCGCCATAGCGCACCCGCGCCCGCACCGCGTTGAGCCAGCCGTCCAGGCGGGTCTCCAGCCCTTGGTGCGTGGCGAACGGGTACCAGACAGCAGAGCGGTTCTCCAGCAGTTTGGGCAGGCGCGCATCGAGCTCGGCGACGGAGTACGCCGCGTCCACACCCAGGTGCCCGGGCGCTTCGTCAGGGCCCAGGCGGATGCCGTCCCAGATCTCGCGCTCCAGGTCCTTGGGCTGGCAGAACAGCGTGGTGTGGCCGTCGGCAGTGATGACCAGCCAGGCATTCGGCTCGGAAAAGCCGCTCAGGTAATAGAAGTAGCTGTCGTGGCGGAACAGGAACTCGCTGTCGCGGTTGCGCGACCGCTCGGGCGCGGTGGGAATCACGGCGATGCCGCCGGCGCCCAGCTGGGCGGCGACGCGGGCGCGGCGGGCGGCGTAAAGGGAGGTGCTCATCGGTTCGGTCCGGTTGGGGAATCAGGTGGCGTTGAGTTCGGCCAGGCGCTCGGGCGTGCCGACATCGGTCCAGGGCCCGGTGTACAGCTCGGCGCTGACCTGGCCGGCGTCCATGGCCGCGCGCAGCAGCGGCGCCAGCGGCGCGACCACCCCGTCCGGATTGCCGGCGGGGGTGGCGCACCAAGGCGCCTCGAACAGCGCGCGCCGGTACAGGGCGATGGTGCTGAACGTGTATTTTTCGTCGGCCTGGTTCAGGGCCTGACCGTCGGCCGAGAGCCCGAAGTCGCCCCGGGGATTGTGCGGCGGGTTGGGAACCAGCCAGAGGTGGGCCAGCTTGCCGCTGGCGGCAAAGCGGTCCACAGCGGCCTGGGTATAGGCAAAGCCCGGCGCGTACACATCACCGGCCAGCACCCAGAACACCTCGTCCAGCAGCGGCAGCGCGCGCACGATGCCGCCGGCCGTCTCCAGCG
>Ga0208564_1003321_pt1 | contig 11820 bp, 9 predicted proteins | sample AD_UKC073_MetaG_FD_184439 | JGI IMG/M metagenome (GOLD analysis project Ga0208564, IMG submission 184439) | Active sludge microbial communities of municipal wastewater-treating anaerobic digesters from USA - AD_UKC073_MetaG (SPAdes) (version 2) | ecosystem: Engineered > Bioreactor > Anaerobic >... | reverse complement strand
TCGGGGTTCCCTGGGGTGTTCCCCGGCCTTGGCGGGGCAGTTGTTCCCCGCCTGCCGGGGTAAATTGGGTTTTGTTCCCCGATATGTTCCCCGCTCACGGTTTGGCTGTCAATGGTTGCCCTTGTCCATCCTTGCTATGCAAGTGCTTGATTTTCCAATGAAAAAGGCCGCCAGGTGGTGTTCCTTGGCGGCCTTTGTTTTGGTGGATGGTGGAGCTGGGGGGATTTGAACCCCCGTCCGCAAGCCTTGTTCGGGCAGATCTACATGTTTAGCGGTCTGATTTGAATCTCACCTCCTGTGTCGCGCAGTCGCACGCTACACAGAACGCCAGCACCCTATTTTCTTACCCCGGAGCAAGGTACCCGCCCCGGAGCCAGCCTATGAAATTATCTTTGCAGCCGGGAGCCTCTCGCTTGCGCTAAAGACCCCTTGCCCAGCCCATAGGCCTGCTGTTGCAAAGCTCACCGGCAATTAAGCGGCGAGTGCGAAACGTTCGTCGTTTGCAGTTAGTTTGTTTCAGTCTGATTTACGAGCGCACTGAGCTCGACATGCACCACACCGCGTCCGAACCCACGTCGAAACCAATGCAGCCCCAGAACCTCTATTTTAGGCCTTGCCGAGCACTTGCAAGAGCTCCAGGGGAGAATTAATTACCCCATGGGCTCCCCAGGCCGCGAAATCACTCTTGCTGCCAAGATAACCATAGGCGGCTACCACCGTGCCCATACCCGCCGCAAGGCCGGCGATGATGTCACGCTCGTCATCACCCACGTACAGGCACTCAGCCGGCTGCAGGCCCATGCGGCGGGCAGCCTCCAACAAAGGAGCTGGATGGGGCTTGGCATGGGGCGTAGTGTCACCTGCCACCACGGCACCCGCGGTGTCGAACAAGGCCATGGCGCGGGTGAGCGGCAAGGCGAACCGTTCAGCCTTGTTCGTGACCACCGCCCAGCGCAGGCCCAACTGCTGCAAGTTGGACAGCATCTCGGGCACCCCCGCAAAAGCAGCCGTGCGCTCGGTCATGCAGGACTCGTAGTTCACGAAGAACTCCTCACGCATGGCCAGAAAATCTGGGTGTTCCGGTGTCATGCCAAAGGCCTCACCCAGCATGCCCCGCGCTCCGGCACCCGCCATCGGCCGGTAGCGCTCCAGCGGGTAGGACGGCAGGCCACGGGCCACCCGCATCTTATCCACCGCAACACCCAGGTCTGGGGCACTATCCACCAGGGTGCCGTCCAGGTCGAACAGCACCGCACGCAGGCCTTCTGCGCCAGGCCACAACAGCTTGCTGCTCATGGTCATGTGCACACAGAAACCTGCAGCTTCTGCGCCGCCATCATATAGTTCACGCTGCTATCCTGGCTGAGCCAGAAACGCTGGGTAACGGGGTTGTGTTCCAGCCCACGGACCTGCGACACGTCCAGCCCTGCCGCACGGCAAAACCCGGCGAGCTCGCTCGGACGGATGAATTTAGCGTATTCATGCGTCCCACGCGGGAGTAGCTTGAGCAGGTACTCAGCTCCCACGATGGCCAGCATGAAGGCCTTGGCATTACGGTTGATGGTGGAGAAGAACACCCAACCACCCGGTCGCACCAGATCGGCGCAGGCCTGCACGATGGAGGCGGGATTGGGCACATGCTCCAGCATCTCCATACATGTCACCACGTCATAACGGGCAGGTTGCTCCTCCGCCAGCGCTTCGGCACTGACCTCGCGGTACTCCACACCGCCGGTCTGCGCCTCCAGCGCATGCAGGCGGGCCACACGCAAAGACTTGGTCGCGAGATCAATGCCCAGCACCTGCGCACCCTTACGCGCCATCGCATCCGACAGAATGCCCCCGCCACAGCCCACGTCCAGCACCTGCTGGTCTTTGAGCGGCGCAATGCCGTCGATCCAGCCCAGCCGCAAGGGGTTAAGCAGATGCAGGGGCCTGAACTCCCCTTCTGCATCCCACCAGCGGTGGGCCAATGCTGAAAACTTCTCCAACTCCGCCGGGTCTACGTTCACCGTATCAGTCATGCCATCATTTTCGCTTATTCCAAACCACCAAATATCCGGTAAATGCAAAACAAAAAAGCCCCAAGGCCAAGGCCATGGGGCTTTTGAATTTCCGGGAGGAAATTAGTTGGCGCGGGTGCCGACCACTTCGATTTCCACGCGACGGTTCTTGGCGCGGCCTTCGGCAGTCTTGTTGTCAGCAACAGGTTGCTTCTTGCCCTTGCCTTCGGTGTACACGCGGTTCTTTTCAATGCCCTTGGAGACCAGATAGGCCTTCACAGCATTGGCACGACGCTCGGACAGCTTTTGGTTGTATTCAACCGTACCGATGGAGTCGGTGTGACCCACAGCGATGATCACTTCCAGGTTGATACCCTTGACCTTGCCGACCAGATCGTCCAGCTTGGCTTTGCCTTCGGGCTTCAGAGCGTACTTGTCGAAGTCGAAGAAAGCGTCAGCAGCATAGGTCACCTTGCTTGCGGCGGGAGGTGCGGGCTGAGCGGGAGCGGCAGGAGCTGCAGGAGCGCCAGGGGCCGCAGGAGCAGCAGCCACAGGGGCAGGTGCGGGAGCAGCAGCAGGAGCGGGAGCCAGAGCACCGTCGCAGCCAGGAGCTGCGGTGGCGGGCGTCCAGAAGGCATCACGCCAGCACAGTTCGTTCGTACCGTTTTTCCAGACGAGTTCGCCAGAGCCGTTCTTCCAGTTATCAACAGTTTGAGCGCCAGCGGCGGTAGCGAGCGCAGCGGCAGCAAACAGCATCGCTACTTTATTCAATTTCTTCATGGTTCTCCTCTTGGGGAAAAAGCCGCAGCCGCGCTGCGATTCGGAATACGTTGTCAGTGACCATCACCAAGAACGTTGATTTGATTGTGCCACACGTCTTCTGACAATCGAACCCCAAACAACGCGGACGCGGCTGCACAGGGCCTGAAACAAGTGGATATGTTGCTAGTTCGCTACAGCGGCTTGCCCGTAAAATGGGCATCTGACAGCCCATTTCCTGCCTAACGACTGCTTTCCATGACCCAGTTTGCCAAAGAAACCCTGCCCATCAGTCTAGAAGAGGAAATGCGGCGCAGTTACCTCGACTACGCCATGAGTGTGATCGTCGGGCGGGCACTGCCCGATGCGCGAGATGGCCTCAAACCGGTGCATCGGCGTGTTCTGTATGCCATGCACGAGTTGAGCAATGACTGGAACCGACCATACAAGAAGTCGGCCCGCATCGTAGGCGACGTGATTGGTAAGTACCATCCACACGGGGACAGCGCGGTGTACGACACCATCGTGCGGATGGCGCAGGATTTTTCGCTGCGCCACATGCTGGTGGATGGTCAGGGCAATTTCGGCTCTGTGGACGGCGACAACGCGGCAGCCATGCGGTACACCGAAATCCGCCTGGCGAAGATCGCCCACGAAATGATTGCCGACCTCGACAAGGAAACCGTCGATTTCGGCCCCAATTACGACGGCAGCGAAAAAGAGCCGCTGGTCATGCCCAGCAAGCTCCCCAACCTGCTGGTCAATGGCTCTTCCGGCATTGCCGTGGGTATGGCGACGAATATCCCGCCCCACAACCTGAACGAGGTGGTGGACGCCTGTATCCATATGCTGCGCCACCCGGAAGCGTCCATCGACGAGTTGATGGAGATCATCCCGGCCCCCGACTTCCCTACCGCCGGCATTATTTATGGCATCAACGGCGTGAAGGACGGTTACCGCACCGGCCGAGGCAAGGTGGTGATGCGGGCCAAGTGCCATTTTGAAGATATCGACAAGGGCCAGCGCCAGGCCATCATCGTCGACGAGCTGCCCTACCAGGTGAACAAGAAGACGCTGCAGGAGCGCATGGCCGAGCTGGTGCACGAGAAGAAGATAGAAGGCATCAGCCACATCCAGGATGAATCAGACAAGTCCGGCATGCGCCTGGTGATCGAGCTCAAGCGCGGCGAAGTGCCCGAGGTGGTGCTGAACAACCTCTACAAACAGACCCAGTTGCAGGACACCTTTGGCATCAACATGGTGGCGCTGGTCAACGGCCAGCCCAAACTGTGCAACCTGAAGGATCTGGTGCAGGTGTTCCTGCAACACCGCCGCGAAGTGGTCACCCGTCGTACGGTATTCAACCTGCGTAAGGCACGCGACCGTGGCCATGTGCTCGAAGGTCTGGCCGTGGCACTGGCCAATATCGACGAATTCATCGCGCTTATCCGCAACGCCCCCACTCCCCCTGTGGCCAAGGCCGCCCTGATGGAGCGCACCTGGGACAGCAAGCTGGTGCGCGAAATGCTCACCCGCACCCGCTCCGACGGAGGCGTGGTGAATGCCGACGACTACCGCCCTGAAGGCCTGGAGCGTGAATTCGGCCTGGGCAGCGACGGCATGTACCGCCTGTCCGACACGCAAGCCCAGGAAATCCTGCAAATGCGCCTGCAACGCCTGACCGGGCTGGAGCAGGACAAGATCGTGGCCGAGTACAAGGAAGTGATGGCCGAAATCGACGACCTGCTCGACATCCTGGCCAGGCCCGAACGGGTATCCACCATCATTGGGGAAGAGCTCACCGCCATCAAGCAGGAGTTCGGTCAGACCAAGATCGGCGTGCGCCGCAGCCAGGTCGAACACAGCTCCTTCGACCTCTCCACCGAAGACCTGATCACCCCCACCGACATGGTGGTCACACTCAGCCACAGCGGCTATATCAAGAGCCAGCCACTGTCTGAATACCGCGCCCAGAAACGCGGTGGGCGCGGCAAGCAGGCCACGGCGACGAAGGAAGACGACTGGATCGACCAGCTCTTCATCGCCAACACCCACGACTACATCCTGTGCTTCTCCAACCGTGGCCGCCTGTACTGGCTCAAGGTCTGGGAAGTGCCCGCCGGCTCGCGCGGCTCGCGCGGCCGCCCCATCGTCAACATGTTCCCGCTGCAAGATGGCGAGAAGATCAACGTCGTGCTGCCGCTCACCGGCGACATGCGCAGCTTCCCGGCCGACCGCTATGTGTTCATGGGAACCAGCATGGGCACGGTCAAGAAGACAGCGCTCGACGAATTCAGCCACCCGCGCAAGGGCGGCATCATTGCCGTCAACCTCGATGACGGAGACTACCTGATCGGCGCCGCTCTCACCGACGGCCAGCACGACGTGATGCTGTTCAGCGACGGCGGCAAGGCCGTGCGCTTCGACGAGAACGACGTGCGCCCGCTGGGCCGCCAGGCCCGCGGCGTGCGCGGCATGACGCTGGAAGACGGCCAGAGCGTGATTGCCATGCTGGTGGCCGAAGATGAAACGCAGAGCGTACTGACCGCCACCGAAAACGGCTACGGCAAGCGCACCTCGATCACCGAATACACCCGCCACGGCCGTGGCACCAAGGGCATGATCGCGATCCAGCAAAGCGAGCGCAACGGCAAGGTCGTGGCCGCCACCCTGGTGCATGCGGACGACGAAATCATGCTGATCACCGACAAGGGTGTACTGGTGCGCACCCGCGTGGCAGAGATCCGCGAACTCGGCCGCGCCACCCAAGGTGTCACCCTGATCGCACTGGATGAAGGCGCACAGCTCAGCGGGCTGCAGCGTATCGTGGAAAATGATGCCCGCTTGGCTGCTGGGGATGAGGATACGGGCGAAGGCAACACCGACACACCGTCTGCACCTGACGCCTGACACGCCCAATCGCTATATTTTGTATAGCTTCATGCCCGCATAAAAAGTGCGCATGAAGCGTATTTCATTGAAATTTCAGCATGCAACGTCCCTACAACTTCTCCGCAGGCCCCGCCGCCATTTCGCCAGAGGTACTGTCCCTGGCTGCCAGCGAAATGCTGGATTGGCATGGCAGCGGCATGGGCGTGATGGAGATGAGCCACCGCGGCAAGGAATTCATCTCCATTTACGAAGCCGCAGAAGCAGACCTGCGCGAGCTGCTGGCCGTGCCGCCCCAGTTCAAGATCCTGTTCATGCAGGGCGGCGGCCTGGCCGAAAATGCCATCGTGCCGCTGAACCTCTCACGCGCCGCCACCGCCGACTACGTGGTCACCGGCAGCTGGAGTGACAAGTCGCAAAAAGAAGCCCGCAAATACTGCGAAGTGAACCTCGCCGCCAGCAACGCTGCCAGCCAGCACACCCAGCTGCCCGACCCGGCCAGCTGGCAGCTGAGCCGTGGCGCAAGTTACGTGCACCTGTGCTCCAACGAAACCATCCACGGTGTCGAGTTCCACACCCTGCCCGACCTGGCGGCGCTGGGCAGCGACGCCCCGCTGGTGATCGACTTCTCCTCGCATGTGGCTTCGCGCACGGTGGACTGGTCCAAGGTGGGTGTGGCCTTCGGCGGCGCCCAGAAGAACCTGGGCCCTGCCGGTGTCACCCTGGTGGTGGTGCGCGAAGACCTGCTGGGCCATGCGCTGCCGATCTGCCCCAGCGCCTTCAACTACAAGACCGTGGCCGACAACGAGTCGATGTACAACACCCCGCCCACCTACGCGATCTACATCGCCGGGCTGGTGTTCCAATGGCTCAAGCGCCAGACCGAAGGTGGCCTCACCGGCATCGCGGCCATGGAGGCGCGCAACATCGCCAAGGCCGAGCTGCTCTACAACGCCATCGACAACTCGCAGTTCTATGTAAACAAGGTCGCGGCCAACTGCCGCTCGCGCATGAACGTGCCCTTCTTGCTACGTGACGAATCGCGCAACGACGCCTTCCTGGCCGGTGCCAAGGCCCGTGGCCTGCTGCAGCTCAAGGGCCACAAGTCGGTGGGCGGCATGCGTGCCAGCATCTACAACGCCATGCCGCTGGCCGGCGTGCAGGCACTGGTGGACTACATGCAAGAATTCGAGAAGCAGCACGCCTGAACGCCTCACCCATTTCGCCATGAGCTCGCACACCCCTCTTCCCCCGAACGTCACCCTCGGTGATCTGCGCAACCAGATCGACGCCCTCGACAGCCAGTTGCTCACCCTGCTGAACCAGCGCGCCCGCGTGGCTGAGCAGGTCGGCGAAATCAAGAAGCGCGAAGGCACCCCCTTCTTCCGCCCGGACCGCGTGGCCCAGGTGATCGAGAAGATCCAGAACGCCAACCAGGGCCCACTCAAGGGCGAACATGTGGCCGCCGTCTGGCGCGAGATCATGTCCGCCTGCCTGGCGCTGGAGTCGCCCCAGCGCGTGGCCGTGCTGGGCCCCGCCGGCACCTTCTGCGAGCAGGCCGCCATCGAATTCTTCGGGGGCGCTGCCGACCTCGTCTACTGCGCCAACTTCGACGAAGTCTTCCATGCCACCGCTGGCGGCAGCGCCCAGTACGGCGTGGTGGGCGTCGAGAACTCGGTCGAAGGCGTGGTCACCCGCTCGCTCGACCTGTTCCTGCACACCCCCACCCACGTGGTGGGCGAGGTGAGCCTGCTGGTGCGCCACAACCTGCTGCGCACCAGCAACTCGCTGGAGGGCATCGAGGTGGTGCTGGCCCATCCGCAGGCCCTGGCCCAGTGCCAGGCGTGGCTGTCCAAGCACCTGCCCAACGCCGAGCGCCGCCCGGTATCGAGCAATGCCGAAGGCGCCCGCCTGGCCACCACCAACCCGGCCTGGGCTGGCCTGGCCAGTGAGCGCGCCGCCACCCAGTTCGGCCTGCACATCGTGGCCCATGCCATCCAGGACGACGCCTACAACCGCACCCGCTTCGCCATCATCTGCCTGCCGCAGACGCTGGGCACCCCGCCACCGTCGGGCAAGGACTGCACAAGCCTCATCGTGTCCGTGCCCAACCGCCCGGGCGCGGTGCACGATCTGCTGGTGCCGCTGAAGGCCAACGGTGTGTCCATGACGCGCTTCGAATCCCGCCCCGCCCGCACCGGCCAGTGGGAATACTATTTCTACATCGACATCGACGGCCATCCCGCCCAGCCCCATGTGGCCCGCGCGCTAGAAGAGCTGCGCGGCCTGTGCGCCTTCTACAAGGTGCTGGGTACCTATCCGGTGTCCGCCTGACCATGGCCCCCACGCTTATCACTATCGTGTATTCGCTGCCCCCCAAGGGGGCGCAAGCCTCCCTTGGGGCGGCCCGGCGGGAGGCTTGATGTTCGAGCAACTTGGTCTTATCGGTTGCGGCCTGATGGGCGGCTCGTTCGCCCTGGCGCTCAAGCGCGCCGGGCTGGTCAAGCGGGTGGTGGGCTACAGCAAGTCGCCCTCCACCACCCAGAAGGCCAAACAGATGGGGGTGATCGACATCGAGGCCCCGTCTGCGTTGCTGGCCGTGTCGGGCTCCGACATCGTGCTGGTGGCCGTGCCAGTGGCCGCCACCGAAGCCACCTTCAAGGCCATCCGGCACCTGGTCACCAAACAGATGCTGGTGATGGATGTGGGCTCTACCAAGAGCGACGTGGTCGAGGCCGCCCGCCGTGCGTTGCGCGAACAGGTGGGCTCCTTCGTGCCGGCCCACCCCATCGCCGGCAAGGAAGTGGCGGGCGTCGAACATGCCGATGCCGACCTCTACAAAGGCAAACAGCTGATCCTGACCCCCATCGAGCGCACCCTCACCGTGCAGCTGCGCCGCGCCCAGGAAGTCTGGACGGCCCTGGGCTGCCGCGTGGTGCAGATGTCGCCCGAAGCGCATGACGCCACCTTTGCCGCCGTCAGCCACCTGCCCCATCTGCTGGGCTTCGCGCTGATGAACAGCATCGCCGCACAGCCCTCCGGCAAGGAATTCCTGGGATTGGCCGGCACCGGCTTTCGTGACTTCTCGCGCATCGCCGCCAGCGACCCCAAGGTGTGGCGCGACATCCTGCTGTCCAACCAGCAGGAGGTGCTGCAGCAGTCGCGCCTGTTCCGCCATGCACTCGAGGCCTTGGAGCAGATGGTGGCCAGCGGCAATGCCAGCGCGCTGGAGCAAGCCATCACCGAAGCCAGCACGCTGCGTGCGAACTGGCACATGACCTCCACCACCAAGCCGCCGGCCCGCTAGTCTCCTCACCTGACATGTTCCGCACCGCCTTCCTGGACATTCCCCCACTCGCCGGTGCCGCCGGCACCGTCATCCTGCCCGGCTCCAAGAGCATCTCGAACCGGGTGCTGCTGCTGGCCGCGCTGAGCCAGGGCACCACCACCGTCCACGACCTGCTGGATTCGGACGACACCCGCGTGATGCTGGCCGCACTGCGCGCCCTGGGCTGCGGCGTGCGGCAGCAGGGCCACACGGTCGAGATCGACGGGCTGGACGGCCGCCTGGGCGTGCCCGGCGCCGACCTGTTCATGGGCAACGCCGGCACCGCCATCCGCCCGCTGACGGCCACGCTGGCCGTGCTGGGCGGCGACTTCACGCTGCACGGCGTACCGCGTATGCACGAACGCCCCATCGGCGACCTGGTGGACGCCCTGCGCCAGATCGGCTGCCAGATCGAATGCACCGGCAACGAGGGTTACCCGCCGCTGCGCATCACCCAGCCCACGCTGCGGCTGGACCAGCCGGTGCGGGTGCGCGGCGACGTGTCGAGCCAGTTCCTCACTGCGCTGCTGATGGCGCTGCCACTGGTATCCCGCAACGATGTGGTGATTGAAGTCATCGGCGAACTGATCTCCAAGCCCTATATCGAAATCACCCTGAACCTGCTGGCGCGTTTCGGCATCCAGGTGCACCGCGACGGCTGGGAGCGTTTCACCATTCCAGCCGGCAGCCGCTACCAGTCGCCCGGCAGCATCCATGTCGAGGCCGACGCCTCTTCTGCTAGCTATTTCATAGCATTAGGCACCCTTACCACCTCCGCATACGGCCAAAATGGCATCAAAATCGAAGGCGTGGGTGCCGACTCGATCCAGGGCGACATCCGCTTCGTCGAGGCTGCCGCCCTGATGGGCGCCCAGGTCACCAGCGGCCCCAACTGGCTGCAGGTGCAGCGCGGTGTCTGGCCTTTGCGCGCCATCACGCTGGACTGCAACCACATCCCCGACGCCGCCATGACCCTGGCCGTGATGGCGCTGTATGCCGACGGCCCCACAACCCTGACCAACATCGCCAGCTGGCGCGTGAAGGAAACCGACCGCATTGCCGCCATGGCCACCGAGCTGCGCAAGCTGGGGGCGGCTGTCGAAGAGGGCGCGGATTTCATCCGTATCACGCCCCCCAGCACCTGGGCAGCAGCCAGCATCCACACCTACGATGACCACCGGGTGGCCATGTGTTTCTCGCTGGCCGCCTTCAACCCGGCCAGCCTGCCCGTGCGCATCGAAGACCCGCAGTGTGTGGCCAAGACCTTTCCGGACTATTTCGAGACCCTGTTCTCGGTGGCGCAGACGCCCGTGGCGCAGATTCCCGTGCTCTGCCTGGATGGCCCCACTGCCTCCGGCAAGGGTACGGTCGCCGCCGCCGTGGCCGAGAAGCTGGGGTACCACTTCCTCGACTCGGGTGCCATGTACCGCATCTCGGCTCTGGCCGCCATCCGCGCCGGGCTGGAAATCTCCCCCGCCCATGAATCCGCCATCGCCACCCTGGCCCGCACCCTGCCCGTGCGCTTTGCCGACGGCCGGGTCTGGCTGGGTGAGGACGATGTGTCGGACGCCATCCGCACCGAAGAGGCCGGCATGAACGCGTCGCGCGTGTCGGCCCTGCCCCAGGTGCGCGAGGCGCTGGTGGACCTGCAGCACAGCTTCCGGCGCCTGCCGGGGCTGGTGGCCGACGGCCGCGACATGGGCACCGTGATCTTCCCCGATGCCCCGCTCAAGGTGTTTTTGACGGCCAGCGCCGCCTGCCGCGCAGAACGCCGCTATAAGCAGTTGATTTCAAAGGGGATTTCGACTAATATCGACAGTCTTCGCGCCGACTTGGAAGCCCGCGACGCCCGGGACTCGTCCCGCAGCGTGGCGCCTTTGAGGCCAGCGCAAGACGCCCTGCTGCTCGACAACTCCGGGATGACGGTGGAAACATCGGTCAACCAGGTCTTGGCATGGTGGCAGGGCAAGCAGCCCTTCAGAGCAGTCTGAAGGCACAAGGCCCACACGGCCCTCACCGCGCAGCACGCGCACAGCTTGTGTGGTTTTTTAACGTAACCCGCGGTACTCCCGCAACCCGCCGTCACTAACAGCTCTAAAAATGGTAGCAATCCCGCTGCCAAAATCCTGTTGTGCGGACAAGGAAATTGAATGTCTGAATCTTTTGCAGAGATGTTTGCCGAAAGCGTGCAGAACGCTGATACCCGCGTTGGCGAAGTCGTCATCGCTGAAGTCGTGCGCCTCGAACACGGTTTTGTCGTGGTCAACGCCGGCCTGAAGTCTGAAGCGTATGTGCCCATCGCCGAATTCAAGAGCGATACCGGCGAACTCGAAGTGCAAGTGGGTGAATTTGTTTCCGTGGCCATCGTCGCCATGGAAAACGGCTACGGCGACACCATCGTCAGCCGCGACACCGCCAAGCGTCTGGCTTCGTGGATGTCCCTCGAAAAGTCCCTGGAATCCGGCGAATTCGTCACCGGCACCACCAGCGGCAAGGTCAAGGGCGGCCTGACCGTCCTCGTCAACGGCATCCGCGCATTCCTGCCCGGTTCGCTGATCGACACCCGCCCCATCAAGGACTTGTCTCCCTACGAGAACAAGACCATGGAATTCAAGGTCATCAAGCTGGACCGCAAGCGCAACAACGTGGTGCTGAGCCGCCGCGCCGTGGTGGAAGCCTCCATGGGCGAAGAACGCGCCAAGCTGATGGAAACCCTGAAGGAAGGCTCCATCGTGCAGGGCGTGGTCAAGAACATCACCGAATACGGTGCGTTCGTCGACCTGGGCGGCATCGACGGCCTGCTGCACATCACCGACATGGCATGGCGCCGTGTGCGTCACC
>Ga0208564_1003320_pt1 | contig 11821 bp, 9 predicted proteins | sample AD_UKC073_MetaG_FD_184439 | JGI IMG/M metagenome (GOLD analysis project Ga0208564, IMG submission 184439) | Active sludge microbial communities of municipal wastewater-treating anaerobic digesters from USA - AD_UKC073_MetaG (SPAdes) (version 2) | ecosystem: Engineered > Bioreactor > Anaerobic >... | reverse complement strand
TCGAGCATGCTCACGCCCGGTCCTCCTTCATGCGCCCGTCCGTGGCTGCCGGGGTCGACGGCGCCGCGTCATCATGAGCGTGGGCCTCGGCCACCATTTCTTCCTCGTCCTCGTCCGGCTGGCCGATGTAGGCCTCGATGACCCGGTGGTCGGACTGCACCTCCTGCGGCGAGCCTTCGATGAGGGTCTCGCCGCGCACCAGACAGTGCACCCGGTCGCAGAGGCTGAAGATGAACCGCATGTCGTGCTCGATGACGACGACGGCCAAGCCCTTATCGCGGATCCGGAAGATGAGGTCCTTGGCCTGCTCGGTCTCCTTGGGGTTCATGCCGGCCGTCGGCTCGTCGAGCAGGATGAGCTTGGGGTCGGTCGCAAGGGCCCGGGCGATCTCGAGGCGGCGCTGGTCGCCGTAGGGAAGGTTGCGGGCCAGGTGCTCGCTGGTGTGCCCCAGCCCAACGAAGTCGAGCAACTCCTGAGCGATGCGGCGCGACTCCGCCTCCTCCCGGCGGTACTTCGGCCCGCGGATGATCGAGGTCAGTGCCAGCGCGTTGGTGCGGCAGTAGCGCCCCACCATGACGTTCTCCAGAGCGGTCATGTTGCCGAAGAGCCGGATGTTCTGGAAGGTGCGCGCCATTCCGGCCTTCACCACCGACCGTGGCTTGGGCGGCAGCACCGTGCCCTGGAACTTCACCTCGCCCTCGGTGGGTTTGTACAACCCGGTGAGGCAGTTGAAGAAGGTCGTCTTGCCCGCGCCGTTGGGGCCGATGAGCCCCATGATCTCGCCCTCCCGGACGGTGAGGTTGACATCGTTGACGGCGGTGAGGCCACCGAAGCGCATGACGACGCCGCTGGCTTCCAGCACCGGGGCGCCGAATGTCGGCGGCGTCGGAGCTGTCGGCGGTTGGAGGGTTTGGGTGCTCATGCCTTGGCCTCCGCGGAGTCAGGTTCGGCAGCGATTTCCAGATGGACTTCCTCGATGCGATCGGCGAGGTCTTCGTCGTCGGCGTGGAACTCCAAGGCCCGCCGCTGGCTGGGCACCAGCCCCTCAGGCCGGAAACGCATCATGACGACGAGCAGGAGGCCGAAGATGAGCAGCCGGTAGTCGGCGACGAACCGCAACTTCTCTGGTAGCAACTTGAGCACGGTGGCGCCGACGAGGACGCCGGCCACCGAACCCATGCCACCGAGCACGATGGCCGCCAACAGGAACGCCGACTCCAGGAAGATGTATTGGTCAGGGGTGACCGACACGTCCTGGTGGGCCTTGATGGTGCCGGCCATTCCGGCGAGGAACGCGCCACCGGCGAACGCGAAGAGCTTGAGGCCGAAGGTGTTGACACCCATGGCCTCTGCAGCCTTCTCGTCCTCGCGGATGGCAACCCAGCCACGACCGATGCGGCTGTTGTTGAGCCGGGTGAACACCATGATGATGAACGCCGCGACCACGAGCATGAGGAAGTAGTAGTTCGCGAACCGGCCCAGCGGGATGCCCAGGACGGTGTGGGTATCGCCGAAGTTGAAGCTGCCGAACTCGAGGTCGGGGATGCCCGGTATGCCGTTAGGCCCGTTGGTCAGTCGCGGCCCGTTGTTGCCGTCGAGGTTGTTGACCGTGAGCCGGAAGATCTCGCCGAAGGCCAACGTGACGATGGCCAGGTAGTCACCGGAGACCCGCAGGGTGGGGGAGCCGATGATGAGGCCGAGGATCGAGCTCACGATGGCACCGATGACGACGACGACGATGAACGGGGGCTTCCACCCGATGTGGGCGAACGCGGAGTGCGACATCATCGCGGAGACGTAGGCGCCGGCACCGAGGAAGGCGATGTAGCCGAGGTCGAGCAGCCCGGCCAGGCCGACGACGATGTTCAGGCCCAGTGCCGTCGTCGCGAAGATGAGCACCTGAGTCGCGATCGACATGTTGGCGTCGGAGCCGTTCTGCGTGAACGGGAAGAGGAACGCCACGGCCAGCGCGCCCATCATGAGCACCTGACGGTGTCGAGCGGCGATGACGCTGATCCAGGAGAAGAGGCCACCGCGAGCCAGCGCCGCGACCACGCCGCCGAGGAAGACCAGGAAGAGGCAGAAGACCGTGCCGTCCTCCTGCCCAAGGGCGTAGGCGGCGCCGAAGAGCACGATGGCCATCATCACGACGATGACGAGGATCTCGACCCAGCTGGGCAGCCGGACGGTGATCGGGTCGACGAGTGGGTCGGAGGCCATCTGCCACGAGCCGGCCATCATCAGGGCGGCGCCGACGATGCCGACGAAGAGTCCGGGGTTGGCATTGGCCAGTCCCGGTGCCTGTAGGGCGATGACCAGCGCGACGAGGACCATGAAGCCTGCCGCGGTCGCGCTGAGGGCCTTGAGCGCCCGAGCGCTGTCCAGGAGGGTGTCCATGCTGGGCATCCGGCCGCTACGCAGCACGAGGAAGAAGATCGCGATGACCCCGACGATGACCATGAGCAGCTGCAGGCCACCGGGGTAGGCATCGATGCTGAGGTCACCCAGCAGGGCGGGAACATAGCACCAGGACAGGAACGCGCTGGCGACGAGCAGCACCGCGCCGGCGAGCGTGAGCCACCACTGCGGGCTGGGGCGCGGGTTGCCGACCGCGGTCTTGGCGTGCGGCGTAGGCGAAGTGGATGTCGTCATGCGCGGTCCACCACCCGGGCGCCGAGCAGGCCCTGGGGACGGAAGACGAGCACGATGATGAGCAGCGCGAAAGCCCAGACGTCCTTCCATGGTGAGCCACCGAAGGTGCCGGGGATGAACTGCACCGCCATGGCCTCGACGACGCCGAGCACGAGGCCGCCGAGCACGGCGCCCATGACGTTGCCGATACCGCCGAGGACGGCCGCGGTGAACGCCTTGAGGCCGGCGAGGAAGCCCATGAAGAAGTCGATGTTGTTGTTCTGCAAACCCTGGGCCACTCCGGCGACACCGGCGAGTGCGGCACCGAGGCCGAACGCGACGGCGATGATCCGGTCGACGTTGATGCCCATGAGGCGCGCAGTGTCCTTGTCCTGGGACACGGCGAGCATGCCGCGGCCGAGCTTGGTGCGGTTGATGAAGATCCACAGCAGCGCGGCGCACACGATGAGTGAACCGATGGTGAAGATCGCCGATCGACGCACGGTGATCTCTCCCAGCTGCAGCGCCGGGCCGGTCACGATATCGATCCGCGGGAAGGGCAAAGCGCTCTTGGCCCCGGGATAGAACAACCGGACTGCTTCTTGGAGGAAGACCGAGATGCCGATAGCCGTGATGAGTGGCGCAAGACGGGGTGCATGACGCAGCGGGCGGTAGGCGATTCGTTCCATGAGCACCGCGACGACCACGGAGGCTGCCACCGCGCCCACGATCATCAGCGGCAGTACCCACAGGCTGGTTTGGCCCTGGAAGAGGACCGTCCACGTTGCCAAGGCGCCGAACGCCCCGATCATGAAGACCTCGCCGTGGGCGAAGTTGATGATCTGGACGATGCCGTAGACGACGGTATATCCGACGGCGATGAGGGCGTACAACGATCCCAGTGTCAAGCCGTTGAGCAACTGCTGGAAGAACAGGTCCATGGTCACCTCCGTGCAGGTGAGTAGGGTCCGGGCCCGTTGCGGACTGCTCCATCAACCGGCCCGGTTGGAAAAGGCTGGGGTGAGTGTGACAGCACGCAGGGGTGGGCGTGAAGCCCACCCCTGCGTGTCGTGTAAACGATTTACTTGAAGGTGTCCGTCTTCGCGGGGACCCACTTGCCGCCGTCGACCTTGTAGACGGTCAGGACCTTGGAGGTGGTGTCGCCGAACTCGTCGAAGGCCACCTTGCCGGTCACACCGTCGAACGAGACCTTGCCCAGCGCGGTGAGCAGGGCGTCGCGACCGGACTTGACGTCCTTGGCGTCCTTGAGCGCCGACTTCGCGGCCTCGATGATCGCCTTGGCAGCGTCGTAGCCGTAGCCGCCGTAGGCGGAGGCCTCTTCCTTGTAGGCAGCGGCCTTGTATTCGGTGAGGAACTTCTTGCCCGCGTCGGTGCTGTCGGTCGGTGCGCCGACGGACGTTGCCATGTCACCCGTGGCCGTTGCGCCGGCCAGCTCGATGAACTTCGGGTCGAAGATGCCGTCGCCACCCATGAGCGGGATGGTGAGGCCCTGGGCCTTCATCTGCTGCGAGAGCGGGCCAGCGGTCGGGTACTCGCCGCCGTAGTAGACCGCGCCGGGAGCGGAGGGCTTGATCTTGGAGATGACGGTGGCGAAGTCCTTGTCGTTCTCGCCGACAGTCTCGGCCGCGACGACCTTGCCGCCACCCTTGGTGAACTCGGCGGTGAAGGCGTCGACCAGGCCCTGGCCGTAGGTCTTCTTGTCGTGGATCGTGGCGACGGCCTTGATCCCCTGGCCCAGGAGGTACTGGGCCGCGAACGGACCCTGGACCGCGTCGGTGGTGCAGGTGCGGAAGTAGTTGTTGTACGGCCGCTTCTTGTTGGCCAGGTCCGCGCCCTGAGTCAGGGTGGGGTTGGTGTTGGCCGGGGAGACCTGGGCGATCTTGGCGGCGGCCAGAACCGGCACGGTCTGCTGCGCGACCGAGGAGTTGAGCGTGCCGACGACACCGATGACCGCGTCATCCGAGGAGATCTTGGTGGCGGCGTTCTTGCCGACCTCGGCCTTGGCCTCGTCGTCGAGGGCGTAGAGCTCGAACTTCCAGCCGGCGACGGCGCCCGAGTCGTTGGCCTGCTTGATGGCCAGGTCGACCGAGTTCTTGATCCCGAGGCCCATGGCCGACAGGCCACCGGACAGCGGGGCGATGACGCCGATCTTGGCGACCTTGGTGCTGGCTGCCGTCGACGCGGTTCCGCTGTCGCTGCGGCTGCCGCAGGCCGAGAGAGCAAGGGCCGCGACCGCGAGCGGCACGCCCAAGCGAATGATGGAACGCTGCTGCACAGTTCCTCCTGTGAATCTTCTATCCGGTGCATCCTCCGGACGCCCGCGACGTCCGCGTAGCTAGGGCGAAAGAGTACGGGAAGACGGGGCCGGTTCCGAGCCGTCGACAAGGTTGTTCCCGTGTCGTTATGGCCGGACCCGGCGCGAGGGCATGAATCCGCTGTGAATCCGCCCGCGCCGCGGAGGTTCTCCCGGCAACCCGGACGTGTTGCGGGCATCCTGCACTTAGCCACTCCGGCTCACTCACGCACCCCTCGGAGGCTCCGCATGTCCACACCGATCGACCGCCGCACCATCCTCAACGCCGCGGGTGTCGCGGGCGTGGTCTCGGTCGCGGGCTTGTCGGCCTGCTCGTCCGGATCCTCGTCGGCCACCGTCGCGCCCGGAAGTGCCGCAGGCGCAACAGCTGGAGCAAACTCAGCCGCCGTCTCGGTGACCACCGCGGACGTCCCCGTGGGTGGCGGGAAGGTCGTCGGCAAGGTCGTCGTCACGCAGCCCGTGGCAGGCACCTTCAAGGCATTCAGCGCGACCTGCACCCACGAGGGCTGCGCGGTCTCCTCGGTGGCCGACAACAAGATCCTGTGCGCCTGTCACAACAGCTACTTCGACGCGGCCACCGGGGCTCCGGTCAGCGGGCCGGCCAAGACGGCCCTGCCCGCCAAGACCGCGACCGTCTCCGGGGACAAGATCTCGGTCGCCTGAGTCTCACGCCCGCCAGCCGGTATGCCGTCCGCCCGGGTGCCACACGGCATACCGGCATACCGGCATACCGGCATACCGGCCTCTCGGGGGCGAGCCGCTGCCGTCCCGGCGTATGCCGGGTGTCGGCCGCTGCTCGTAGAGTCGTCGTGTGGCTGACCTGTCGTCCTATCGCCCCGCTCCGGGCCAGATCCCGCTCGACCCCGGGGTCTATCGGTTCCGGGACGCCGGCGGTCGGGTCATCTATGTCGGGAAGGCCAAGTCACTGCGGCCCCGGCTGTCGTCCTACTTCCAGGACATCGCGGCGCTGCATCCCCGCACGGCGCGGATGGTCCGCACCGGCGCGAGTGTCGAGTGGACGGTCGTCGCCAACGAAGTCGAGGCGCTGCAGCTCGAGTACTCCTGGATCAAGGAATACGACCCGCGCTTCAACGTGCGCTACCGCGACGACAAGTCCTACCCCTTCCTCGCGGTGACCCTGGGCGACACCTTCCCTCGTGCGCAGGTGATGCGGGGCACCAAACGCAAGGGCACCCGCTACTTCGGGCCCTATTCCCATGCCTGGGCCATCCGCGAGACCCTCGACCTGCTCTTGCGGGTCTTCCCGGTGCGCACCTGCAGCAGCGGCGTCTTCGCTCGAGCCCAGCAGAGCGGCCGGCCGTGTCTGCTCGGTTACATCGACAAGTGCTCGGCCCCGTGCGTCGGCCGGGTCACCGAGCAGGAACACCGCGACATCGCCGTCGACTTCTGCGACTTCATGGCCGGCAACACCACCCGCTTCGTGCGGCGCATCGAGGCGGCGATGCGCGCGGCAGCCGCCGAGATGGAGTTCGAGCGAGCCGCCAAGCTGCGCGACGACCTGCAAGCGTTGAGCAGGGCGCTGGAGAAGAACGCCGTAGTCCTGGGTGACGCCACCGATGCCGACGTCTTCGCGCTGGTGGACGACGAACTCGAAGCCGCGGTGCAGGTCTTTCACGTCCGGGGCGGACGGGTGCGGGGTCAGCGTGGCTGGGTCGTCGAGCGGGGGCAGGAAGACGTGGCCGGCCTGGTCGAGCACCTGCTGCAACAGGTCTACGGTGACCAGCCGTCCGAGTCGATCCCCAAAGAGGTGCTCGTTCCCGTCCTGCCGAGCGACCCGGAGGGGATTGTGGCGTGGCTGTCGACTCACCGCGGATCCGCCGTCGCGCTGCGAGTGCCGCAGCGCGGTGACAAGCGCGCCCTCATGGAGACCGTGCGCAAGAACGCCGAGCAGTCGCTGGCCCGGCACAAGCTCACCCGGGCCGGTGACCTCACCGCGCGAAGCCTCGCGCTCTCGGAACTCCAGGAGGCGCTCGGGTTGGCCGAGGCGCCGCTGCGCATCGAATGCTTCGACGTCAGCCATGTGCAGGGCACCCAGATGGTGGCTTCGATGGTCGTCTTCGAGGACGGGCTGGCGCGCCCGTCGGAGTACCGACGTTTCATCATCCGCACCGGTGGGCCCGCAGTGGACGGTGTCGTCGCGACGGGCGACCTCGCCACTGAAGGCACCGAGGCGACCCCACGTGGCGTCGTGGACGACACCGCGGCCATGCGCGAGGTCCTGAGCCGCCGGTTCCGGCGGCTCGTGCAGGCGACCCGCCTTGGCGAGGGAGACCCGGGTGAGGGAGACCCGGGCGAAGGGGACTCGGGCGAAGGGGACCCGGCAGAGCGCCTCGCCGCGTCGCCGATCGACCCGGCCACGGGCAAGGCCCGCAAGTTCGCCTATCCGCCCAACCTCGTCGTCGTCGACGGCGGACTGCCGCAAGTCAATGCCGCTGCTGCTGTGCTCGCCGACCTCGGTGTCACCGGCATCCACGTCGTGGGCCTGGCCAAGCGGCTCGAGGAGGTGTGGCTCCCGGGCGACCCATATCCCGTTGTCCTGCCGCGCTCCAGCGAGGGTCTTTACCTGCTGCAGCGAGTGCGCGACGAGGCGCACCGGTTCGCCATCACGTTCCACCGCAAGCGCAGGTCAGCGGCCATGACCGCGTCCGTGCTGGACGGCATACCGGGCCTTGGAGCCACTCGGCAGGCGGCGTTGCTGGCGCACTTCGGCTCGGTGCGCAAGCTGCGCGCGGCGACCCGTGACCAGGTGCAGCAAGTGCCCGGGATCGGACCCCGGCTGGCCGAGACGATCCTCGCAGCACTTCAGGCGGACCCGGGGTCGTCAGGAGTGCCCGCTGCCGTTAACGTGACAACTGGCGAGGTGCTCGACTGAGCACGGCTGAGTAGGGCTCTGCTCACCACACGATCGGACGACGCGGGAGGTATGCCGGTGGGCTCGGAAGAGGTATCGGGTAGGCGTGCCGTCGCGGTGGACCCCACCCCGACGCTGGCGATGCGGGCCTTGTCGCGGCTGGTCGAGGAACCGCCGCTCATCGTCATCACCGGGATGAGTGGGGCGGGACGGTCGACGGCGGCGAAGGTCCTGGAAGACCTCGGCTGGTTTGTCGTCGACAATCTCCCACCGCAGTTGTTGGGGTCGTTGCAGGACCTACGACACCAGGCGATGGAGGGGTCGGCTCCGATGCGGCTGGCCGCCGTCATCGACGCCCGCGCTGGGAAGATGTCGGGCAGCCTTTCCCAGACCTTGGGCGAGTTGCGTGCCGACGGCGACCGTCCCGTCGTCGTCTTCCTCGACGCCACCGACGAGGCTCTGGTGCGGCGTTTCGAGAGTGTGCGTCGTCCGCACCCCCTGCAGGGCTCCGGCCGACTCATGGATGCCATCTCCGGCGAACGCGTCATGATGGCCGACCTGCGCGCTGGCGCCGACCTCATCATCGACACGTCCGGATTCAACGTGCACCAACTCGCCGCCAAGATCTCCTCGCTGCTCTCGGCCGCGATCAGTTCTCGGGTGCGGCTGGCGGTGGTGTCGTTCGGCTTCAAATACGGCGTGCCCCTGGACGCCGACATCGTCATGGACATGCGCTTCCTGCCCAATCCCTACTGGGTGGAGTCGTTGCGCGCGCAGAACGGGCGGGATGCCGCAGTGGCCGAGTTCGTGCTCCGCCAGGACGGTGCCGCCGAGTTCCTCGACCGGATGGTAGCCATGCTCGAACCGGTCGTCGCGGGCTACCAGCGTGAGGGGCGGCGTTACGCCACGGTGGCCATCGGATGCACCGGTGGCAAGCACCGCTCGGTGGCCATGTCTGAGGCCCTGCTGGCTCGGCTCGCCGACGTGGAGGCGGTCGACGCCTTCATCGTGCACCGTGACCTCGGGCGGGAGTAGGGATGCTGTGACCGGTCGACGTGTCGTCGCTCTGGGCGGAGGCCATGGGCTGGCCACCTCCTTGACCGCCCTCAAGATCCTCACCGACCACGTCACCGCCGTCGTCACGGTCGCCGATGACGGGGGCTCATCGGGGCGATTACGGACGGAGTTCGACGTGCTCCCTCCCGGCGACCTGCGAATGGCGCTCGCGGCCCTGTGTGAGGACAGCGCGTGGGGGCGCACCTGGCGGGACGTCCTGCAGCACCGGTTCGGAGGGGAAGGGCCACTCGCAGGCCATGCCCTGGGCAACCTGCTCATCGTCGCGATCTGGGACCAGCTGGCTGACACTGTCGAGGGGTTGGACCTCGTGGGTCGCCTGCTCAATGCCCGCGGGCGAGTGCTGCCGATGGCCGCCCAGCCGCTGCAGATCGAGGCCGACATCCTCGGCCACGACCCGGCATACCCCGATGTCGTGTTCACCGTGCGCGGGCAACACGTCGTGGCGTCCTCACCCGGGCGGGTCGAGGAGATCCGGCTGCGTCCAGCGCAGCCACAGGCCTGCCCAGAGAGCATCGAAGCGGTCCTGGCGGCCGACTGGGTCATCCTCGGCCCGGGTTCGTGGTTCACCTCGGTGCTGCCCCACGTCCTGGTGCCGGATCTGTGCCGGGCGCTGGAGTCCACGCCCGGCCGGCGCTTGCTCAATCTCAACCTCGACATCCGCAGCGGCGAGACGAAAGGCTTTCGGGCGGTCGACCACCTCGAGTCGTTGGCCCGGCACGCGCCGGACCTGCGTCTGGACGTCGTGCTTGCCGATCCCGGCTCGATCGATGACCCGGGTTCGGCCCGAGCAGCGGCGCGCGAACTGGGAGCGGAACTGGTGGTCGTTCCCGTCTCGGCAATGGGAGCGCGGGGGCAACATGATGCGCTGCGGCTCGCTGCGGCATACCGTGATGTCTTCGGGGCGTAGCTGCCCCGGATTCGGGTCACCATTCCCTGGGATCGGTTAGGCTGTCGCGCGCGTTCGTTGCGACCAGGGGTGCTGGCCGAACTGCGTGGGTACCGAGGCAAGAGGCGGTTGGCGATGGCGATGACAGCGAGGGTGAAGGACGAGCTCTCCCGACTCGCCGTCACCAAGCCGTGCTGTCGCAAGGCCGAGGTGTCGGCCCTCATCCGGTTCGCAGGCGGTCTGCACATCGTCGGCGGCCACATCGTCGTCGAGGCCGAACTCGACACCGCCAATGCCGCCCGCCGCCTGCGCCGCGAGATCGCGGAGGTCTACGGGCAGAAGTGCGAAGTCCTCGTCATGACCGCCGGAGGGTTGCGACGCGGGTCGCGCTACGTCGTGCGGGTCGTCGAGGAGGGCGCGACTCTCGCCCGCCAGACCGGGCTGGTCGACGCCCGAGGGCGTCCGGTGCGAGGTCTGCCCCCTCGGGTCGTCTCGGCCAGCGCGTGCGACGCCGAAGCCGCCTGGCGCGGCGCGTTCCTCGCGCATGGGTCGCTGACCGAGCCCGGTCGCTCCAGCGCCCTCGAGGTCACCTGTCCGGGTCCCGAGGCGGCCCTGGCTCTCGTGGGCGCGGCACGGCGGCTGGGTGTCGCCGCCAAGGCCCGTGAAGTCCGGGGGGTCGATCGGGTCGTCATCCGCGACGGCGACGCGATCGCCGCTTTGTTGACCCGGCTGGGTGCCCATGACGCCGTCCTGGCCTGGGAAGAGCGCCGGATGCGACGCGAGGTGCGCGCCACCGCCAACCGACTGGCCAACTTCGACGACGCCAACCTGCGCCGTTCGGCCCGGGCAGCAGTGGCCGCGGGCACACGCGTCGAGCGGGCGCTGGAGATCCTCGGCGACGAGGTCCCCGAGCACCTGCGCGAAGCGGGCACGCTGCGCCTGCAGCACAAGCAGGCATCCCTGGAAGAGCTCGGTCAGCTCGCAGTCCCGCCGATGACCAAGGACGCGGTCGCCGGTCGGATTCGCCGACTGCTGGCCATGGCCGACAAGAAGGCAGCCGATCTCGGCATCCCGAACACCGAGGCGAATCTCACACCGGAGATGCTCGAGGGCTGAGCCGCCCGCGGTGCAGTTTGCCTGCGCGTCAGCGCCCAGTCACTCCGGCGTTCCCCGATATTGCCCGGCGTGGTTGCCGCGGGGGCTGGGTATGCCGTGGCGGCCGCTGCACGGCATACCGAAGTGGGTGGGACGAACGTCCCCAAAGCACGCCCAGGGGGCGGGACGCGTCGCAGCGCGACGGCGTGGGGGACTAGGGTTGAGGGCAGTACCACGGGCTGCCACTGACGGCCGTCGGGACGCCGGGACACCGCCCGTGGGCGTGTCCACGACCCCCAGTCGGAAGGTTTGATCAACAGTGACCGTCAAGGTTGGTATCAACGGGTTCGGCCGCATCGGCCGCAACTTCTACCGCGCCGTCGTCGACTCTGGCGCCGACATCGAGGTCGTGGCCGTCAACGACCTCACCGACAACAAGAGCCTGGCTCACCTGCTCAAGTACGACTCGATCCTGGGCCGGTTCCCGGGCGAAGTCACCTACGACGAGGAGTCCATCACCGCCGCCGGCCACCGGTTCGCCGCGTGGGCCGAGCGCGACCCGGCCAAGCTCGACTGGGCCAGCGTGGGCGCCGACATCGTCATCGAGTCCACCGGGTTCTTCACCGACGCGAGCAAGGCCAAGGCCCACGTCGACGGTGGCGCCAAGAAGGTCATCATCTCGGCCCCGGCGTCCAACGAAGACATCACGATCGTCATGGGCGTCAACGACGACCTCTACGACTCGGCCAAGCACACGATCATCTCGAATGCCTCGTGCACGACGAACTGTCTGGCCCCGATGGCCAAGGCGCTCAACGACGGCCTCGGCATCGTCAAGGGCCTCATGACGACGATCCACGCCTACACGCAGGACCAGAACCTCCAGGACGCCCCGCACAAGGACCTGCGTCGCGCGCGCGCGGCA
>Ga0208564_1003310_pt1 | contig 11836 bp, 13 predicted proteins | sample AD_UKC073_MetaG_FD_184439 | JGI IMG/M metagenome (GOLD analysis project Ga0208564, IMG submission 184439) | Active sludge microbial communities of municipal wastewater-treating anaerobic digesters from USA - AD_UKC073_MetaG (SPAdes) (version 2) | ecosystem: Engineered > Bioreactor > Anaerobic >... | reverse complement strand
CAGACTCGGCGGTCCGGCCCACAGCCACATCATGGCACCGGCAGCACCGTAGAAGATCGCCGCCAGCACATAGGCGGCGATGGTCCAGCGGCGCAGCCGCTCTGCCGACGCACCCGCCAGCGCAACGACGCAGAGTCCGACGATGGCATAAGTGGAGAGCACATCGCCCGGCCACAGCAACAGGCCATGACAAACGCCAATCAGCAGCAACGCCCACAGCCGGGGCCGCAAGCGGCGAACTTTGCGCGGCTCCGCCAGTTGCTGCCACTGCCAGGCGAGACCGACGCCAAACAGGAACGCCAGCAACGGATAGCAACGGTGGATAAACAGCATCGCCACCGCGTACTCGGCGACGACATCGACCGCAGTGTGAGCCAGATCGAGCGCGTGCACCGACGACCATACCTGTGCAAACGCCAGCACGTTCACCACTCCTACACCGAGCAGAGCGAGGCCGCGGGCGATGTCGATGGCGAGTAGCCGTTCACCCGTCGGGGCGTCCGTTGCGGTACCCGTCTGCACTGTTGGGCTGGCTAGCGGCTCTTCGGCAAAAACCTTATCCGAACGGGGCTCTAATGCCATTTCTCTGCAAAGTCGACTATCAGCACTTTTACGATCTGAGCCCAATGACGATGGGAATTTCGTCGAAAAGCTGCTGGCATGGGCCGTTCACGCAGGATCGAATTGCGCGCGCAGCTCGGCGGCGGCAGCGGCAAGATTGGCACCGGTCAAGGTCGTGATTGCGATCTGTGGTGACTGATCGAGCCGTGTGTAGTTGCGCCGGATTGCGGCGGTGTAGAGCGGGTCGTAGTGGTCAACCATCAGTGATGCAAACAGCGCATCGGTGTCACGGCGATCCGCCATCTGCTGCCAGGCCAGCAGTTGCTTCGCACCGCGTAGCTCCTTCAGCGGCTGCAGCTTCTCCATCAGCGCCTGCGGATCGCTGACGAAATGTGCGTATTCGGTTGCGATGTGCGCCACGCGGGCGGCCAGCGGCACCTCCAGCCACACGCATTCGCCGGTGCTCATCTGCTCGCGCATCGCGTCGGGCATTTGCACCAGACCGATCTTCTTGCTTTCCGATTCAACGAACACCGGTCGCGCCGGGTCCAGCGTGCGCAGGGCGTTCCACAGCAGCGTGTCAAAGCGCTTTTGCGACGGCTGTGGCGTGTCGCGCGCGCCCAGCAGCGAGCCACGATGATTGGCCAGCCCCTCCAGATCAATCACCTGTGCCCCGGCATCGGTCAATGCAGTCAGCAGCGCGGTCTTGCCGGTGCCTGTGCAGCCGCAGATAGTGACATAGCGGAAGCGCTGTGCCAGTTGCGGCAGCTCGGCGTTCACCCGCGCCCGGAACGCCTTGTAGCCGCCGGCAAGCTGCCGGGCATCGAATCCGATCTCGCGCAACAGCCAGGTCAGCGTGCCGGAGCGCTTGCCGCCGCGCCAGCAATAGACCAGCGGCGCCCAGTCCTTCGGCATGCCGGCAAAATGCTTCTCGATCATGTCGGCCACGTTGCGCACCACCAGCGGCGCCCCGACCCGCTTGGCAGCGAACGGTGACTCCACTTTATTGACGGTGCCGACGCGTGCGCGCTCTTCGTTGTTGAGCACCGGATGGTTGATGGCGCCGGGCAGAAAGTCCTCGGCGTACTCACCCTCCGAGCGGGCGTCGATGATGGTGGCGCCAGCGGTCAGCCAGCGGTCGATGTCAGTAGCGGCGACCAGATCGGGGCGAGCGCTCATCTCAGCAGCTTCGCCAGCGCTGGCCACACGGTATCGAGCAGCTCCGGCTGCGCAGCAGCCGTGGGATGGATCTTGTCGGCCTGAAATTTCGAGAGGTCGGTGCCGATGCGGTCAAGGAAGAACGGCACCAGCCCGCCGCCCACCGCCTTTGCTACCTCGGCATACATCGCTTCGAACTGCGCGGTGTAGCTCGGCCCGAAGTTCGGCGGCATGCGCATGCCGACCACCAGCACTTTGGCGCCGGAAGCTTTGGCCAGCTCTGCCATCTTCATCAGATTGGCCTTCGCCGCTGCCACTGGCGATCCACGCAGGCCATCGTTGCCACCGAGCTCAATCACTACCAGCGTCGGCTTGTGCTTGACCAGCAGCGCGGGCAGCCGGGCAAGGCCACCGGCCGTGGTGTCGCCACTGATGCTGGCATTGATCACCTGTGCTGCGATTTTTTCGCGGGCCAGCTTTTTAGTCAGCAGATCGACCCAACCTTCGCCAGCGGACAAGCCATAGCCCGCCGACAATGAATCGCCGACCACCAGAATCTGCGCCGGTTTTGCCGCAACCGGATTGGCCGTCGCCAGCACGGCAAGTGTTGCCAGCAGCCATGCCGCGAGCCGGCGCAGCGCGCGCTGCACGGGCGACTGGAACCAGAAAGCCATCTGTTCTGTCATCATCACAACCATTCTAGGGATACCCGCCGGGCCTGCCCGCCCCGCCAGTGTGGCAGTTGGGGGCAGCACCCGCTTTTCACCATATGACCGCCATCCTGACGCCTTCGCCAGTTGCCAACACTTTGTCGTCCCAGCCCCCGGCCATTCGTGCCGACGCGCTCACCCGCGTGGTGCCGCTGGGTGACCGCCAGCTCACCATCCTCGAGGCCGTGTCGCTCAACGTGGCCGCCGGTGAAACGCTGGCCATCGTCGGCGCCTCCGGGTCGGGCAAGACCACCTTGCTGGGCCTGCTCGCAGGCCTCGACCGCCCGAACAGCGGCAGCGTGGCCTGGCACGGCGAGGCGGTCAGTTCGCTGACCGAGGATGCGCTGGCCAAGCGCCGGCAGGGTGCGATCGGCTTCGTGTTCCAGTCATTCCAGTTGCTGCCGGCGCTGACGGCGCTGGAGAATGTGATGCTGCCGCTCGAGCTGGCCGGCGCCCGCGACGCCGAAAAGCGCGCGGCTGACTGGCTCACTCGCGTGGGCCTGGGCGAACGCGTCGATCATCTGCCGAAGCAGCTCTCCGGCGGCGAGCAGCAGCGCGTTGCCATTGCGCGTGCCTTTGTCGCCGATCCGAAAATCGTCTTCGCCGATGAGCCAACCGGCAATCTCGACACCGATACCGGTGCCGAGATCGTCGAGCTGATGTTCTCGCTCAACCGCGAGCAGGGCACCACGCTGGTGCTGGTGACGCACGATCCGGAGCTGGCGGCGCGTTGCGGCCACGTGGTGCGGCTGGCCCGCGGCAAGGTGGTGTCGTGAATCTCGTCCTGCGTTTCGTGCGCCGCGAGCTGCGCTCGACCGAGGCACGCATTCTGGTGCTGGCACTCGCGGTGGCGGTGGCCAGTGTTGGCGCGGTGGCCATGTTCGCCGACCGCGTCAAGGGCGCGTTCGCCAACCAGGCCAACGTGCTGCTCGGGGCGGACGCGATGATTTCCGGCGACCGCCCATTGCCCGAGACTTTCGCGCAGACGGCCGCCGCGATGGGCCTCAAGGTCACCGAGTCGTCACGCTTCGGCAGCATGATCAGCGCGGCGGCAAAGGACGCAGCTTCAGCAACGGCAAGACAATCAGTGCTCGCTGATGTCAAGGCAGTCGCCGCACCGTATCCCTTGCGCGGCACACTGGAGGCGCGCGACGCGAGGGGTGAACGGGTGCCGCTGGTCGCGCAGGTCAAGCCGGGCGAAGTGTTTGTTGATGAGCGTCTCGCGTCGCGGCTAGGCGTCAAGGCGGGCGATGTGCTCGAAGTGGGCAAAAACACACCGCGCATTGCGCAGGTGTTCGCCGAGGAGCCGGAGGTTGCCGGCAACTTTCTCTCGGCGGCGCCGAAGGTATTGATGTCTAGCGCTGACGTGGCTGCCAGCGAACTGCTTGGCCCCGGCAGCCGCGCAACCTACCGGCTGCAGGTGGCTGGCGAGCGCGCGCAGGAATTCGCCGCTGCCATCAAGCCGAAACTCGGGCCCGGGCAGCGGCTGGAGACGATCCGCGAACTGCGGCCCGAAGTGCGCTCCACGCTGGAGCGCTCCGAGCAGTTTCTCGGGCTTGCAGCGTCGTTTGCGGTCTTCCTCGCGGTGGTAGCCATCGTGCTGGCGCTGCGCCGTTACCTAAAACGCGAGCTCGATACGGCAACGCTGTTCCGCACACTGGGGGCGGGGCAGCGGCAAACGCTGATGCACTTTGTCGGGCAATTCTTCGTGCTGGCGCTGATTGCCTGCGTACTTGGCGTGCTGCTCGCCTTTGCGGCGCAGGCGGCGCTGGCGTGGGCGGTACGCGGTCTGTTCGCGTCCGCTCTGCCGGCGGCGGGCTGGTTGCCGCTGGCCAAGGCTTTTGCCACCGGCCTGGTGCTGCTGCTCGGCTTCGCCATTCCGCCGCTGGTGGCACTGGCGGCGACGCCACCGGTGCGTGCATTGCGCCGCGACATGCCGACCGTTGGCAGTGGTGGCGTGCTCGCCGCCGTGCTCGGTGCCGTGGCGGTGCTGGCGGTGGTGCTGATGCAGTCGCAGGACTGGCAGACTGGTGCCATCTTTGTTGGCGGTCTGGTGGCACTGGTGGGCGTCGCAACGCTGCTGGCGGCGCTGCTGCTCTGGTGCATTCGCCGGCTGGTGCGCAGCGGCCGCATGGCGCGGCTCGGTGGGCCACAGAGCTGGGCCTACGGTCTCGCCAATCTCGACCGCCGGCGCCTCTCCACGGCGTTGCAGATTGCCTGTCTTGGCCTCGGTGTGATGACGCTGATCACCGTCGGTTTTGTGCGTACAGACCTGTTTAGCGCGTGGCAAAAATCGTTGCCACCGGATGCGCCCAACCGTTTCCTGATCAACATCCAGCAGGACCAGATCGAGACCATCCAGTCGCTGGTGCCGAAGACTGCCAACGGCAAACCGGTCGCGGTGTATCCGATGGTGCGCGGCCGCCTCGTCGCCGTGAATGGCAAAACGGTGACTGCAAAAGACTTTCCGGATGAACGCGCCAAGCGGCTGGTCGACCGCGAGTTCAACCTGTCGGCGTCGGCCAGTTTGCCGCCAGCGAACAAAATCATCGCCGGCGACTATTACGGCGCCAATGATCGCGGCGTGATGTCGATCGAAGAAGGCATCGCCACCACACTCAACCTCAAGCTGGAGGATCGCGTGACATTCGACGTCGCCGGCGAGCAGGTCGAAGTGCGCATCACCAGCCTGCGCAAGGTGGACTGGGACAGTTTCCGCGTCAACTTTTTCGCGCTGATCCCGGAGGCGACGCTCGCACCCTTGCCGAAGAGTTACATCACGGCATTCCACCTGCCGGAGCGAGACACGCAGACGCTGGCGTCCGTTGTCAACGCCGCTCCCAACGTGCTCGCCATCGATGTGTCGGAGATGATGGCGCGGGTGCGCAGCATCGTCGATCAGGTGGCGCGCGCGCTGGAGTTCGTGTTTGCCTTCACGCTGCTGGCGGGATTGCTGACGCTCTACACCGCCGTGATCGCCACCCAGGACGAGCGCCGCTACGACACTGCGCTGATCCGCACGCTCGGTGGCACCCGCAGCCAGATCCGCAGCTCGCTGATCGCCGAGTTCACCACGCTGGGTGGCGCCGCAGGGCTGCTCGGCGTTGCCGGCTCGGTGGTGCTGACCTGGGCACTGGCGTCGCGCATTCTGAAGATTGACTTCATCGCCTCGCCAGTCGTCTGGGTCGTTGGCTTCGCACTCGCCACCGGGCTTACACTGCTGGCCGGCTGGCTTGGCACCCGCAGCGTGCTGACCACGCCGCCGATTCAGGTTTTGCGCGAGGGTTGATGGAACTGCAACGCATCCGCCGGCAGATTGCCGCCACGCAGGTTTGGCGCGGCACGCCGCTGGGCGAGGCGGGCGACATGTCCACCCACGAGCGGCGGCAGGCGCATGCCGTGCTCGGGCGCACCATTCGCCCGGCTGGCGTGCTGATTCTTCTCGTCGAACGCGATGACGCGCTCAACGTTGTGCTGACGCAACGTACCGCGCATCTGCACGATCACGCCGGTCAGATCAGCTTTCCCGGTGGCCGTCAGGACGCAGAGGACGCCGATATCGTCGCCACCGCGCTGCGCGAATCGACCGAGGAAATCGGCACTGATTCTTCGCGCATTGAGGTCGTGGGCACGTTGCCGAACTATGTGACGGTCACTGCCTACGAGGTGACGCCAGTGGTTGCCACGTCGGCGCCGCAGCAATATCGCGTCGATCCCTTCGAGGTGGCAGACGTATTCGAAGTGCCACTTGCCCACGTGCTCGATGACCGTAACTGGCGGCGTGACAACTTCATGCGTGATGGCAAACGGCGCGAATACTGGGCGGTGCCGTGGCGCGAGCGCTACATCTGGGGCGCCACTGCCGGCATGCTGCGCACCTTCCGCGAAGTGCTGCTGCACGGAACACAGAATGACTGAAGCAGAGAGCGCCACAACGGCGCAACAGACCCCGTACGAACTGTTCGGCAGTGACACCGGAGTCCGCGCGCTGGTCGATGCCTTTTACGACCACATGGATCTCGACGAGGCGTATCAGGGTATTCGCAAGCTACATCCGCACACGCTGGACAGCTCGCGCGACAAACTCTACTGGTTCCTGAGCGGCTGGCTTGGTGGCCCGAGCCTCTACATCGAACGCTTTGGGCATCCGCGGCTGCGCGCCCGCCATCTGCCGTTCCCGATTGGCGAGGCCGAGCGCGATGCCTGGCTCGCCTGCATGCGCGACGCGCTGCGCGACCGCGAGATTGACGCAGCGCTGTCGGAATGGCTGATGAGCCAGCTGTTCGGTACGGCCGACTGGATGCGCAACAAGGCGGGTTGAGTTTGCCGGTTACTGACGCAGTCGCTACAGCGCCACCCAAAGCGCACCGAACGCAAACAGCACAAAAGCCACGCCGGCGATGATCACGCAGCGGTGCGCGCGATGCCAGTCGCGCTCAATCGTGTGCACATTTGATTCGCGGCTCGCGTGTGAAAGCAGCACCAGCGCCAGCACCGAGAAAGCGACCGCCAGCAACGCCATGCCGCCCACGATGAAGCGCACCGCCGTGTTGCTGCCATCGGGTCGCAGGCCATGCGTGGCGCCGACGAAAGCCATCACGCCAAGCAATGCTGCCGAGGCCAGCACGCTGGCGACCATGATGGTGTTGCGCATGCTCTGCACGACTACGATGTCTCGTGCCTCAACCTTGTTGTGATGCGGCATCATGCATCCGCTTCTTGACTGTCGACTGCACGAGTCTGCCACCAGCGCGCGAGCAGCATGCCCGCCGCCATCGCACCAATAAAACAGGCCACGTCGAGCCCGCCAATCAGCAGCGAGGCCACCGCCGGCCCCGGACAGTAACCGGACAAACCCCAACCCACGCCAAACAGCGCCGCGCCGCCAACCAGACGGCCATCGATATCGCGCCGCGTCGGCAGCGCGATCGGATCGCCTGACCACGACATTTCGCGCGTACCAACACGGGCAAAGGTGATCAGCGACACCAGCAGCGCGCCACCCATCACGAAGGCAAGACTTGGGTCCCAGCGACCGCTGCCGATGCCGCCCACGTCGAGAAAACCCTGCACCTTGCGCGGGTCCATCATGCCGCCGAGGGCGAGGCCGGCAGCGAAGACCACGCCCGCCAGCGCGGCGATCAGCAGCGGGCGCACTGAAGTCGATTGCGGCTTCATTGCATCACCCTCACGACGGCTACGGTCACAGCGCCAGCGATCATGAAAGTGAGCGTTGCAACGAGTGACCGTACCGAGCGTCGTCCCAGTCCGCACACACCGTGGCCGCTGGTGCAGCCGCCGCTCACCACCGTACCAAAGCCGACCAGCAGACCGGCCACGATCAACAAGGGTGTCGAGGTCACCGTCACGCTTGGCACGTTGAACAGGCGGGCAAACAGCAGGCCACCGCCGATCAGGCCGGCGAGAAAGGCGATGCGCCAAGTGCCTGCACGCGGCTGGGCGATCGCTGCGGCCATGATGCCGCTGATGCCGGCAACGCGGCCGAGGCCGGTGAGCAGCAACCACACCGCCGCGCCTATCAGCAGGCCACCGGCAAAGGAGAAAATGTAAGGGTGCATAATGATTTCAACGACGGATCAGTAATCGTATGCCATCGCGGCAGCTGCGCTGCAGCACATACGATCATACTGAACGCCGACCGGCGGCGCGTCTTCCGCAAACAGTTATCGCCATGCAACCGATCCAGCTCTTCGACCCCGAATCCTCCACGTTCACCTATCTGCTGGTTGATCCGCATAGCGGGGACGCGGTCATCATCGACCCGGTCGATCACCAGCTGGAGCGTGACCTTGCCGCGATCCGCGATCAGAACGCCCGCCTGCTGTGGACAATCGAGACGCATGCTCACGCCGACCACATCACTTCGGCCGCGCAACTGATCGAACACACTGGCGCGCAGGCGGCCACACCCGCCGGCTGCGGCATCCAGCCTGCGGCGCGGCAGTTGCAGGATGGCGACGTGATCAATTTCGGTGGCGAGACATTGACTGCGATTCACACGCCTGGCCATACCGCGGGCAGCATGTCGTTCCTGTGGCGCGATCATGTCTTCACCGGCGACACGCTGCTGATCGACGGTTGCGGGCGAACCGATTTCCAGTCCGGGTCGGCCGACGCGCTCTACACCAGCATTACCGAACGCCTGTTCACGCTGCCGCCCGAGACCACGGTGTGGCCCGGTCATGACTACAAGGGGCGCACCAAGAGCACGATCGGGCATGAGCGGGCGCACAACAGTCGCCTGGCCCATCGCAGTCGTGCCGACTTCATCGCGCTGATGGATGCGCTGCATCTGCCCAAACCGCGGCGCATCGACGAGGCAGTGCCGGCCAACCTGCAGCTCGGCGTGCAGCATCACGCCGGCGCTGACGACAGTGACGCACCGCGCGTTGCGGCTGGTTACGCGGGCGACGTGACGCCGGAGCTGGCCTGGCGCTGGTGGCAATCCGGCAAGGGCGTTGTGGTGGACATCCGCACCAACGCCGAGCGCGAATGGGTTGGCTTTGTCCCGGACGCACCGGCGGTGGCATGGAAGCAGTGGCCGGGGATGGCGATGAACCCGGATTTCGATGCGCAGATTCAGGCGCTGTCGGCAGCGCACGGCGGCAAGCCGCTGCTGATGCTGTGCCGCTCCGGCGTGCGCTCGATTGCATCGGCGAAGCGCGCCACCGAACTGGGACTGACCGCCTACAACATCCTCGAAGGCTTCGAGGGCGACCCGGACAGCGCTGCCCATCGCAGTACCCGCGGCGGCTGGCGCCACCGTGGCCTGCCGTGGCGGCAGAACTGACAGGCGGCAGTCAGCGCGTCAGCGGCAACAAGAAGATCGCCACGTTGGCGGCCCAGGCCAGCGCCCACACCCGCGAGCGCCACTGTTGCCGGCCGGTGACGTAACACCAGATGTAGGCGCAGCGCAGCACGATGAACGCCACCGCGAGCGCGTTCGGCAGCGTGCCGATCACGCCGAGCATGTGGCAAACGATCACCGCCGCAGCGAAGAAGGGGAATGCTTCCCAGCTGTTCTCCTGTGCCGCATGTGCCCAGCGCGGAAAGCCTTCCTGCTTCGCGATCCAGTCGCGCGGGCTGCGGTTGTCGTAGCCGCCGTCGCGATGCGAGACCTTGAAGCCGCGCCACTTTGACAGGCCAGCGCAGACCAGCGGCAGGATGGCGGCGAGCAGGATGCAGAAGAGGGCGATGGTCATGGTCGGTGTCAGTCTCGAAAGTAATCAGCTTTTCACTGGAAAGCCCGTTTCATCTGGGCTTTAGTGGGTGAAATCGACAAAGTTGACTTTAACCACTTTTAAGGTCAGAGCCGTGATCGAATAAGGATCGCAGCAAAAAGCTGATGGCTACAGCCCGAGCGCGGCAATGCCAGCCTTGGCGATCTGCACGTCCTCACTGGACTTCACACCCGAGACGCCGACCGCGCCGACGCAGACGCCATCGACCATGATCGGCACCCCGCCTTCGAGCGGCGTCACCGGATCAACGGCAAGGAATGAAAAACGGCCTTCGTTGACCATCTTCTCGTAAATCGCAGTCTCGCGACGGCCGATCGCGGCAGTGACCGCCTTTTTCGGGCCGATCCACGACGACACCGGCGCCGCACCGTCGAGCCGCTGCAGCCACAGCAGATGGCCGCCGTCGTCCACCACCGAGATGGTCACTGCCCAGTTGTTCTTCACCGCTTCGGCTTCGGCGGCTGCCGCGATTTTCTTGACGTCGTCGAGGGTGAGGACGGGCTTGCTTTTCATTCGATCGGTACTTTCTTCAGTTTCATCAGGCCGGCGTATTTGAGCTGCAACTGCTCTCGCGTCTCGATGTGCGCCGGGTTCACGGGGATGCAATCGACCGGACACACCTCGCGACACTGCGGCGTGTCAAAGTGTCCCACGCATTCAGTGCACTTGGCCGGGTCGATCTCATAGATTTCGGCGCCGAGACTGATCGCGTCGTTCGGGCACTCCGGCTCGCAAACGTCGCAATTGATGCATTCATCGGTGATCAGCAGCGCCATGCCGGCATTTTATGGCCGGTATGGCGTCCGCTCTGGTGCGGGCCGTTATGACCGCCATCGGATCAGCCGGCTACAGGTTCACCGCCCACGACAGTTTGGCAAAGACCTCAGTGGCGATGTGGCTGGCGCTGCCGGTTGCCCGCTGGTTGCTTTGTGTCACCCCGAGGTTGAACTCACGACCGAGCCCGCGCTTGTGCGAGTAGACCAGCGAGATTGCCTGCGTTTGCGATCGCGGTGTCACCGTGAACGAATACATCGCCGGGTTGCGCTTGGACAGCGTGTGCTGTGCGATGAGCCGCAACGTGTCCTGCGCCGTGATGTAGCCCACCCCGACCAGTTGCAGCACACGTTCATGCAGGCGCCAGCTGCCGCGATCGAGGTCGTTCAGGCGGAAGTCGCTCGCCTTCCATTCCAGCTCGACGCGTTCGTGCGGACGGGTGTTGAAGTTGAGGCCGGTGTAGAGCAGGCGCGCCAGGGTGTCGGTGGCAACATCAACGCTGCGGCCGGCCTCGACCTCGACGAACGCGTAATGCAGACGTTGGCCGGGGTTGCCTTCAGCGCGAGCGTACAGCGTCGGCACGTGATGCCACTGCCCGCCTTCGGTCACGCGGGAATAGTTGAACCAGCGCGGCTGCAGGCTCCACTCCGAATTGCGCGCACCGTTCATGTAGAGCTGCGGCGTGATCCAGCGCGACAGGGCTGCACCGGAACTGGCGCGGGTCTCACCGCCAAAAGCGCCAGCGCAGACATTGTTGAAAAAGGCCTCATGCTTGCTGCAGCGCCATGCCTCAAACTTGGCCCATTCGTAGCCGTTCTGCGTGGTGATCGAGTTGTCGCTGCGGAACTTCGGTGAGACTTTGCTCAGACCAAGCCAGCCGTGATAGACGCCGTTGTCGTACAGCGCATCGACAAAGGCGGCATGGCCGTTGCCCTTGCTGCCGAGCACGCGGTCATCGGTCTGGCTGGCCGAAAACTGTGCCCGCAGCCGTGAATCGTCGTTCGGCTTGTACTGGCCATCCACCGCCGCGGTGCGATTGCTGCTGCCGTCTTCGTAAGTGCGATCGGAAAACAGCGCACCCACACTGCCGGTGCCGCCGCCTGCGCTGTAGGGCACGCGCACCCGTGCCAGCGTCGCCTGCGAGGCGCCTTGCTCGCGGGCGTCGGAAAAGTAGGTGCCGGGCAGGATGACGAAACCGCCACCACGATCCTTCACGGTCAGCACGGCCGCATCGGCGCTCTCGCTGCGATAAGTGGCACGCGCGCCCCACAGCGGGTCGGTGATCGAACGGGTGTAGATCAGGCCGAACGGCTGCGAATAGAGATCGCTGCCTTCCAGGAAGAACGGCCGCTTCTCCTGCACCGACAGCGC
>Ga0208564_1003306_pt1 | contig 11849 bp, 11 predicted proteins | sample AD_UKC073_MetaG_FD_184439 | JGI IMG/M metagenome (GOLD analysis project Ga0208564, IMG submission 184439) | Active sludge microbial communities of municipal wastewater-treating anaerobic digesters from USA - AD_UKC073_MetaG (SPAdes) (version 2) | ecosystem: Engineered > Bioreactor > Anaerobic >... | reverse complement strand
TGAAGGAGCCACAAATAGTAGCAGGAGTCTATGAAAATGCAGATGACTTTTATGAAGAATTAATCCATCAAATAAGCAAAAAATATAATCTTGAAAACACTTTAGTAGTATTAAACGGGGACGGTGTGTTTTTGGTAAAATAAAAATACAGAGTTTGGCCACCTAAAATACAGAGGTGGATGAAAAAAAGAAGGGAACACCTCTAAGCATCCAGAATATAACCTCTTGACGACCAAATCAGGAGGTGTATAGAAAGGATGTTAGAAATGTCCCAAATAGAGTATATCAAAAAAATGCGGGAAATAGAAGGGTGTTCAATATCAGAAATAGCAAAAAGACTAAAAATTAATTGGCGTACTGCAAAAAAATATGCTGATAATGCAATCAAGATACAGGCTCAGCCAAAGAGAAAAAGGGAAAGCCCTGTTATGGGACCATATATGTATGTTGTTGATGCCTGGCTGGAAGAAGATCAGAGAATGCCAGCCAAACAAAGGCGCACAGCTAAAGCCATCTATGATCAGCTTAAAGAAGCTACTGATTTTCAAGGATCATACCGTACTGTTAGACGTTATGTTAGCATAAGAAAAAACGATTTAATAAAAAAACAAAAAGAGCAATTTGTTAAACTAACTCATGACCCTGGTGTTGCCCAGGTTGACTTTGGTGAATTTAAAGCCATTGACCCTGACAAAGAGAGAATAATAAAATATTGGTATCTTGTAATGTCTTTTCCCCATAGTAATGGTAGTCTGGCTCGGGTAGTTCCATCCGCGAATACAGAATGTTTTCTTGAAGCGATGAAATCCATGTTTAATGAGCTAAATGGCGTACCACCAGTTATCTGGTTTGATAATCTTTCTTCTGCTGTAAAAAAGGTCTTAAAAGATGGTAAAAGAGAATTAACTAAGGCCTTTAAAGAATTTGAATGGCACTACCGTTTTAAAGCTAACTTTTGTAATGTAGGCAAAGGAAACGAAAAAGGTCATGTTGAGAATAAAGTAGGTTACATCAGAAGAAATTTCATGTCTCCTATGCCTGTAATTGACGATATAGCTAAATTTAATAAAAAACTAAGTAAGAAGCTAATAGCTGATAGAGAAAGACTACATAGTGAGAAAAAACAATTTATCAGCCAGCTTATGGACGATGACCTTCAGGCTTTACTCAGTTTGCCTGATACTCCCTATGAAGTAGTCAGAACGGAAACAGCTTTAACCAATAAATATGGAGAAATAAAAATAGATAACAATGTTTACCATGTTGCATCTGCTTATCCTCATCAAAAATTATTTGTGAAGATATATTGGGACCATATAGAAGTATTTGATGAATATGGTGAAACAAAACTGACCTACTGTCCTAGAAAATATATACATGATAGTGATAATATTGACTGGATAAGCGAATTGCAAATTTATCAAAATAAACCAAGAGCTATAGAACATGCAACATATCTTAAAGCTTTGCCCGAAAAAATAAAACAATACATATTAATCAATGAACTTAAGGAACGTAGAAATAGAATAAAAATAATTATCTCTTTACTTGAAAACTATACTATCTCTGAAATTGACGAGGTAATGGAAATAGCCCTGGAATTTAATAAAACAGATATTGAAGACATAAAGGCACTCCTGATATATCATACCTCAAAAAAACCTGATAAAAAGCCCTTAGAGGAGTTCTGGACTCCAGATGATATCCTGGATTGGGTTCCTACTCTCAGCGACTATAATCAGCTCTTAAAGGGAGGTGACTCCCATTATGAGCAGACTACGGGAATTATGTAAAGAACTTAAAATATGGAATCTAGAGGACTTAATAACTGAGGTCGAATTTAGTAACCCCGAACAATACCTGATTGATATTCTGGAATTGGCTTTAAAAAAAAGACATACCCGTAAAGTAAAAAGATTAATTAAACGTGCTGGATTTCCAGGTACCAAAACCCTGGATAACTATGATTTTAACCCGATTTCATTTCCAGAGAGTATAAATAAAACAGAACTTCTTACACTTAAGTTTATTGAGAGACAAGAAAATCTTTTAATGCTTGGTACTGTTGGAACAGGAAAAACGCACTTAGCTATATAGCCCTTGGTCTTAAAGCCTGTTCTCTAGGAAAAAATGTTTTATTTTATAGAGCAGTTGATTTGACCAATGAACTACTTGAAAAATATCCAGAAGGACAGGCTGGAAAACTAATCAAAAAGATAGCTAAAGCTGACCTTTTAATACTGGATGAATTAGGATATATTCCTTTTTAATTTTGTCTTGACAAACACAAAAGAGTATACCTATTCGGGAATCTGATGAAAAAAATCCTACCAATCCTTATGGTGAAACAAAACTTGCTATGGAAAAAATGATGAAGTGGTTTGATCAGGCTTATGGCATAAAGTATGTATCGCTAAGATATTTTAATGCTGCAGGAGCTTTTGAGACAGGTGAAATAGGTGAAGATCATTATCCGGAAACGCATCTTATTCCACTTGTTCTACAGGTTCCACTTGGAAAACGTGATATGATTTATATATTTGGAGAAGACTACCAAACTGAAGACGGTACTTGTGTAAGAGATTATATACATGTTATGGACCTTGCTTCAGCTCATTACAAAGCGCTCGAATATTTGAGGAAAGGAAAAGCAAGTAATGCTTTTAACCTTGGTAATGGAAATGGTTATTCAGTTAAAGAAGTAATTGAGACAGCAAGAGAAGTAACCGGCCATCCAATTCCAGTAGAAGTGAAAGAAAGGCGAGTAGGAGATCCTGCCATTTTAGTCGCTTCGTTTGAAAAAGCTACTAATATCTTAGGATGGAAACCACAATTTGATTCATTATATAAAATAATTGAGGATGCCTGGAACTGGCATAAGAATAATCCGGAGGGATACGTTGATTAATAGTTAAATGTATTGAAATACTTTATGCAGTAAACTTGATGGTTATGGATTGTTTGGGGAAAGACAGAACGTTTGATAAGTGGGTTTGAATAGTTTTGAGATTAGAAAACAAATTAATTTTATAAATAGACCAGCTTTAGTATTCATAATACTCAAGCTGGTTATTTTTTATGATATATTAGTCAAATAAAGGAACTTATTTATTAATGTAGAAATATACCATTAAAGGAATATGAGTGTTGCTTTATGTAAATGAAAAAGGGAGAGATTATTTATGGAATCTTTTGATTCTACCAAGCGCAGTTTATTTGAAATATTAAAAGATGTGGGTAGAGGGAAGATACAACTTCCTGATTTTCAGAGGGGTTGGGTCTGGGATGACAGCCGGATCAAAGGTATCCTCGCCAGTGTAGCCAAATCTTTTCCCATTGGTGCTATCATGTTACTGGAAACAGGTAATGAAAATGTACGTTTTAAGGCCAAGCCTGTTGAAGGGGTAAAATTAGAAGAAGAAGTAGAACCAGAGCTACTGATTCTGGATGGGCAGCAAAGAATTACTTCTCTCTATAAGACAATCATGAGTAATGAGATTGTCTCAACCAGGAATGAAAAAAATTATAAGATTCAACGCTGGTATTATATTGATATGAAAAAGGCAATGAATGGAAGCTATGATCTGGAAGAGGCTATAATTTCCCTTAATGAAAAGAAACAGATTACAGAAGACTTTGGTCGTGATATTATATTGGATTTATCTAAGAAGGAATATGAATATAAAAATCTAATGTATCCTGTCTCCATGATTAATGACTATAGTACATGGAGGAAGGAGTTTAATAGTTACTGGCAATATGATAGTGAAAAATTAGAATTCTGGGATAGGTTCGAAGAGAAAATCATCAATAGTTTTAAACAGTATATGCTCCCGGTAATTATAATGAAAAAGGAAAATCCCAAAGAAGCAGTCTGTCAGGTCTTTGAAAAGGTTAATACAGGGGGGATATCCCTGACAGTTTTTGAACTATTAACAGCTACCTTTGCTTCCGATGATTTTGATTTAAAACAGGACTGGCAGGAGATTAAGGAAAAGTTTAAAGATTACAAATTACTTGCTAATGTTAATAATACTGATTTTATTCAGGCAATTACTCTCCTGGCTTCCTATAAGCATAGAATAGAAAGAATAAAGGAAAATCTTGAAGATGATGATTTACCTGCTGTAAGTTGCAAGCGGAGAGATATGTTAAACCTATCTCTGGAAGATTATTTAAAATATAAAGATCTTATTGTACAGGGTTTTATGAAAGCCGCCAGGATTCTTTTTGAAAATCATATCTATACTGCCCGGGACCTCCCATATAATACCCAACTAATCCCTATGTCTGCTATACTGGCTGTATTGGGAGATGAAATAGATAATATCGCTAATAAGAAGAAACTAATGCAGTGGTTCTGGTGTGGTGTTTTTGGTGAACTATATGGTTCAGCAAATGAAACCAGGTATGCCCTCGATTTGCCGCAGGTGGTGGACTGGCTTAAAAATAATGGACCTGATCCTAAAACAATCTATGATGCTCATTTCTCTCCATCCCGGTTGCACACCTTAAGAACCAGAAACAGTGCTGCCTATAAGGGGATCTATGCTTTATTTATGGCCGATGGAGCCAGAGACTGGCTTTCTGCTGAAAATATTGATTTCAGTAATTATTTTTCCGAAGCAATCGATATACATCACATCTTTCCTATAGCCTGGTGTAAAAAGAATAATATCAGTAAAAATGACTATAATTCTATAATTAATAAAACGCCGTTATCCAGCCGGACGAACCGCATTGTAGGTGGTGATGCACCATCCAGGTATCTGCAAAGGATACAGAAAAGGGCCGGAGTAGATGTTGAAGAATTTGAGGAGATACTAAAGTCCCATCTTCTTTCACCGCAATATCTTTATGCCGATGATTTTGAAGGTTTCTTTAATCATCGTAAAGAGTTGATTCTGCAGAAAATAGAGGAAGCCATGAATAAGAAGATTCCGCGGGGAGAAGTCCAGATGGAAGAGGGGTTCTACGACTATGAAGAGGAGGAAGAACTGGATTAAAGACCTATGAAGAAAAAATGCTTATTTTTATTCCTGGGTATAGCTTTTATTTTTTCCCTGTTATTACTATCCGGCCAGAGTGAAGAGATTGAATCAGTTCCAGACTTTTTATTGGACCTGGAACAGGTCCGCATAAATTTTATCTATGATGGGGATACTGTCCGGACAGATACTGGGGAGAAGATTCGCCTGCTTGGTGTAGATGCCCCTGAGATGAACTGGGGGGAAGGAGAGCCGGACTTTTATGCCTGGGAGGCTTTTGAATATACAAAAGAAATATTACTGGGCCAGCTGGTTTACCTGGAATATGATGAAGTAAAGGAAGATAAATATGGTAGGACCCTGGCCTATCTTTTTTTAGCAGACGGTTCTTTCTTTAATGAAAAACTGCTGGAAGAGGGTTACGCCAGGCTTTTATTAATACCGCCTAATTTAAAATACAGTGATAAATTAAAAGAGGCGGAAGCAGAGGCAAGAAATGCTGGTCGGGGAATCTGGAGTACTGCGGATGAAGAGATACCTGATTATGTTCAATAACATAGCGGACAATCTAGATCAAAAAACAAAATGGGGGAGATAAAAATGATTAAAAAGAAGGGTATGAAGTGGATAGGTTTCGTATTTTTAGTAGTTATTCTGCTTGTAATATTAATAAAAATATATAATACTCCTGTTGTGGCAGATAAGGCCTGGACCTGTTATTATCCTGAAGGGTTAAACATCCTATCAACGGAATTCAGTACAGGTGGCGGGGACAAATTCATGGTTATCCTGGAGGTATTTGGTGAGAAGGATGGTAAATATGTTACTTATCTGGATAGTTCCATTAATGCTGGTGGTCTTTTTGGTTTAGGCAGGGTGACTATACCATCTAAGATAAATTATGTACCTTGGAAAAATGATTACATTAAATTGGAAAAATAGGAAAAATTACTTGCATAATACGAACAAATGTACTATAATGTATGTGGTAATATCATTTTCTTAATAAGATTATTTTAAGGAAGTGATTTAATGAAGAAAGTCTTTAGAGACCCCATCTATAATTTGATTGCTTTTGATAAAGAAAAAGATTTATTATTATTACGTTTAATAGATACAACTGAATTTCAACGTCTACGAAGGATTAGGCAATTGGGTGTTTCATGGATAACATATCCGACAGCGGAACATACCCGTTTTTCCCATTCTATTGGAACAGCCTTTCTGGCGGGGAAAATTTTTGATAAGCTGGAGCTAAACATAGCGGACAATCTTAACGATGAAGATGGAGAACATACTCTTTCCAGAGATCAATTAAAGTTATTATTACAAACCACAGCCTTATTACATGACATAGGCCATGGTCCTTTTTCCCATGCTTTTGAAACAGTTATGGATCAAAACCATGAAGAATGGTCAGTAAAGATTATTACTGATAAAAGTACTCACATTAATCAGGTTATTTTAGCTGATGATAAAGAGCTTGATGAAGTAATACCCTATAAAATACGGAAAAATTTCCCTAAGTGGATTTGTGATATACTGAATGGTGTTTTTGATTTACATTATATTAAAGAGATTATATCCAGCCAACTGGATGCGGATCGAATGGATTATTTGTTAAGGGATGCTTATATGTGTGGTGTGAAATATGCCCGTTTTGATCTGGATTGGATAATAAATAATCTTAATATCGGTGAGATAAAACATGAGAATAATCGTAAAGGAATTATTGTTAACGCTGAAAAGGGAATATATTCACTGGAATCATTCATAATTTCAAGGTATCATATGTATGAACAGGTATATTTTCATAAAACAACCAGGGCAGCAGAGAAATTAATTCAGGCAATATTTATGCGCTTAAAATACCTTGTTGATAATAAAGAAGAAGAAAAAATAATTCCGCGGGAGGATACGATTTTAGCTTTACTTAACAAGGATAGTATTTCCGTACAGGAATATTTGAAACTGGATGATTTTCTTTTGATAACATATATCAAGAAATGGAGCGAGGAAAGCGAAGATAAAATTTTACGCCATTTATGTAGTAACTTTATAAATAGGAATCCTCATAAATTGGTTTCCGAAAGTGAAGATAATTTATTTACAGGAGAAGAGTGGGAATCTGTAATTAATTTTTTCAGAGAAAAACAACTTGATTATAAATATTTTTATGTAATAGACTATTATACAGATGTACCATATAAAAATGATTATTTATTTGGGAAAAAGACAAGTGAAGATGCTGGTCATATCTGGTTAAAAGATAATAAAGGTAAGTTGACTGAATTGGCAGAGGCATCTGACATAATTAAATCCTTGAGAAATAATATCAAAAAAAAGACCAGAGTATATTGTGATAGAAAATTTTATAAAGAGCTTAAAGAAATAATGGGAGGATGAAGAGGATGGGATTTTTAATGCTTAATGATTCTTTTAAGCGTTTATTGGAACTGGTTGCTGTGAATGGGAAGATCGAGGGACGTAAAAGATTCCAGAAGTTGGTTTATATTTTAAAACAAAAGGGTTTTGATTTTACAGAAAAATATACTTATCATTATTACGGTCCCTATTCAGCCACATTGCAAATGGAAATTGATTATTTAGTTGATTCGGGTTTGTTGAGAGAAGAACAGGTAGGCGAGACATATGAATACACACTCAGTGAAGAATATCATGAGTTAGAGGGTATATTTGATCATCATAAGGATTTAATTAAGATTTTGAATGATAAACCAGCCCGTATTCTTGAACTTATTTCCGTATTTTTCTATCTTGAAGATAAGGGTTATAAAGATGTTGATATAATTAAAAAGAAAACTGCGATACTGAAACCGGAATTAAGGGATGATATTGAACGGGCATTTAAAGAATACCTGAAAATAAAAAATTATAGTATAAATTAATCAATTTATCCTGGAAGAAATTCCAGGATAAGTTTTTTGTAAATGCTTGTCTTTGAATGCTTATGCAGGAATTAACTGCTTCGTGGAGAAATATAAAAAATATATGTACGAGCGATAACTCAGCTATTGCTGAGTTTTTCATTATATATCTCAAGGAGGAGTAAAGATGAGTGAAAAGCTGCTTAAAAGAAGCGAAGTAGAAGAGAAGTATACCTGGGATTTAACAGCACTTTTCCAGACAGAGGAAGAATATGAATCCGCCGTGGAGGAAGTCCAGAGAGAGGCTGCTGGAATCGAGGAAAGATTCAAGGGCAAGTTAAATACTGCGGAAACAATCAACCAATGCCTGGATGAATTAAGGGTCTTATATGAGAAAGTTATAAGGGTAGGAACCTATTCTACCCTGGCCATATCCGTAGATCAGACTGATGAAATAAACCAGATGAGGGAGGCCAGGTTGAGTAATATCCTATCGGTTATTTTCAGCCAGTTATCCTTCATAGAATCAGAGATTATTGAGCAGGATGAGGAAATTATCAATGAGGCTATTGCTACATCCAGTGAGAATAAAGGTTATCTGGAGGATATCAGGAGGAAGAAGGAGCATGCCCTGAATCCAGAGACAGAGAAGGCCCTGGCTGCCCTGTCCTCTGTTCTGGATGCCCCCTACCTAATCTATGAGCGGGCCAAGCTGGCTGACATGGATTTCCCTGCCTTTACAGTGGAGGGCAAGGATTATCCCCTATCCTTTATGCTCTTTGAGGAGGTCTGGGAATTTGAGACTGACCGGGAAGTACGCCATGCTGCCTTTGCTGCTTTTTCCAGCAAGTTAAGGGAATATCAGCATACCATTGCTGCTGCCTACCAGACCCAGGTACAGCAGGAGAAGGTCATGGCAACTCTAAGGGGTTTCGATTCTGTCTTTGATTACCTGCTCTTTGAGCAGAAAGTGGACAGGGAACTCTATGACCGGCAGATTGACCTGATCGTGGAACACCTGGCACCGCATATGAGGAGATATGCCGGCCTCTTGCAGAAGCTCTACAATCTGGAAGAGATGACCTTTGCCGATTTAAAACTGCCAGTTGATACTGAGCATGAGGCAGATCTCAGTATTGAGGAAGGAAGGGAATATATTGTAGAGGCCCTCTCCATCCTGGGGAATGATTACAGGGAGATGCTGGAGAAGGCCTATGCGGAGAGGTGGGTGGATTTCGTCCAGAATGTGGGTAAGAGTACCGGAGCCTTTTGTTCAAGCCCCTATGGCAGCCATCCCTATATCTTGATGTCCTGGACCGGGAAGATGGGAGACCTTTTCACCCTGGCCCATGAGCTGGGCCATGCCGGACACTTCTATCTGGCCCACCAGGAGCAAAATATTTTCGATTCCCGGCCTTCCATGTACTTTGTAGAGGCTCCTTCTACCATGAATGAGTTGTTGCTGGTCAATTACCTGTTGGAGAAGACAGATAATCCGGGAATGAAACGCTGGGTATTGTCATCCATAGTCGGCCGTACCTATTATCATAACTTTGTTACCCATCTCCTGGAGGCCCATTACCAGCGGGAGGTATATCGGATTGTTGATGAGGGAGGCAGTCTCAGTGCACCCCTCTTGCACCAGCTGAAGAGGGAGACCCTGGAGAAATTCTGGGGTGATGAAGTACGGCTTAATGAAGGGGCAGAACTGACCTGGATGAGGCAGCCCCATTATTACATGGGCCTTTACCCCTATACCTATAGTGCCGGCCTGACCATAGCCACTGAAGTCAGCAGGCGGATTATGAATGAAGGTGAAAAAGCAGTGGAGGATTGGCGGCAGGTCCTTAAGGCAGGAGGGACAAAAACACCTCTGGAACTGGCCAGGATGGCCGGAGTGGATATCAGTACTGAGAAACCCCTGCTGAATACTATTGAATATATTGGTCAATTGATTGATGAGATAATCAGATTAAGTGATGTGTAGCACGAAAGAGATTAAAACGAGGAGGAATCCCATGAAAAGTGTAGTTTTAAAATCCGGTTATGAGATGCCTGTATTGGGCCTGGGTACCTGGCCCTTAAAGGGGAATGAATGTACAGAGGTAGTGAAAACAGCCCTGCAGCTGGGTTATCGCCATATTGATACAGCTGCAGATTATCAGAATCATGCAGATATTGGCCGGGCTCTGCAGGAAAGCGATATTGAACGGAGTGACTTATTCATTACTTCTAAAGTAAGCAGGGGTGACCTGCATTATGATGATTTCCTGCGGGCTACAGAGAGGATACTGGCAGAACTGGCAGTAGATTATCTGGATTTACTGCTGATCCACTGGCCCAATAAAGAAATACCCCTGGAAGAGACATTGGAGGCCATGGCCAGGTTGCAGGAAGAGGGAAAAGTCAGAAGCCTGGGTGTCAGTAACTTTACTGAAGCCCACATAAGGCAGGCCATGAGGGCATTTCCTGACCTGATCAGTGTCAACCAGGTGGAGTTTCATCCCTATTTATACCAGAAGGAACTGCTGAATTTCTGCCGTGAACACCATATTGTCCTGACAGCCTACAGTCCCCTGGCCCAGGGCAGGATCTTTAAGGACCAGCGGGTTAAAGAACTGACTGATAAATATGGTTTCAGTCCATCCCAATTGGTCTTAAAATGGTTACTGGATAAAGGAATAGTGGTTATCCCCAAGGCCAGTTCTCCTGGACATTTAAAGGATAACCTGGATGTTCTGGATCTGGATATAGATGCTAAAGTACTGGGAGTACTGGATGGACTTAATGAAAATATGAGGCTGATTTTCCCTGATTTTCATGAATTTGATTTAGAATAATTACTAGGAGAAGGCCTAAGAACTGGGAAATACAGCAATATAAAAAATGAAGTTGATATTGGAGGGAATTCATAGAAGTGATTCAAGAAAAGACTGATATAAAGAAGAAAGCAGGAATTGCTCTGGTAGTACTCATCTTTGTGGCCTTTATATCTCTCGGCCTGCCTGATGGTTTATTGGGGGTAGCCTGGCCGGAGATGAGAAGGAGTTTTGGACTCCCTCTGGATGCCCTGGGGGTTCTTCTCATTGCTTCCACCACTGGTTATCTGATTTCCAGTTTTTTTAATGGTTATTTTATGGCAAAATTGGGAGTAGGCGGTTTACTGGCTGTAAGCTGTGCCCTGACAGCTACTGCTTTATTGGGCTATACCCTTACCCCTTTCTGGTATCTGATGCCCTTTTTTGCTATCCTGTCCGGCCTGGGTGCTGGTGCCATTGATGCCGGACTCAATGTTTATGTAGAGGCCAATTATGGGGAAGGCTTGATGCAATGGATGCATGCCAGCTTTGGTGTCGGGGTTACCCTGGGCCCTATTATCATGACCAGGGGTCTGGGGCTGACAGGAAGCTGGCGGACCGGTTATATAGTTGTGGGGGCTGCTCAGTTGATACTGGCCTTGATTTTCCTTTTGACTATTTCACTATGGGGAGATGGAGCTAAGCAGAAAAGTAAAGGAATTAGTGTTACAAAAGAGGAGGATGGGAGAGCGGCCTCCAATCCTGCTTTGCTGGAGACCTTCAAACATCTACCTTCCTGGATAAGTATACTCCTATTTTTTGTGTATACTGGTATTGAGTTTTCCTTTGGTCACTGGACTTATACCCTGTTAACTGAATCACGGGGTGTTAATCCAGAAATTGCTGGATTCCTGGCCGGGGGATACTGGGGCTTCTTTACCATTGGTAGAATCCTGGCAGGCTTTTTGGCTTATCGGGTGCGGAGTATGAGCCTGTTTAAGGCAGGAATATTATTTGGTTTAAGTGGTAGTGTGATCCTGGCCTTGAACCTGGGACAATGGATCTCTTTTCTGGGGGTGGCCCTGGCGGGCATGGCCATAGCTCCTATTTTCCCTGCCCTGGTTTCCAGTACCTCTTACCGGGTGGGGGAGGAACATACCACAAATACTATCGGT
>Ga0208564_1003303_pt1 | contig 11856 bp, 8 predicted proteins | sample AD_UKC073_MetaG_FD_184439 | JGI IMG/M metagenome (GOLD analysis project Ga0208564, IMG submission 184439) | Active sludge microbial communities of municipal wastewater-treating anaerobic digesters from USA - AD_UKC073_MetaG (SPAdes) (version 2) | ecosystem: Engineered > Bioreactor > Anaerobic >... | reverse complement strand
TTTGATAACATGATTTAAGGTTTGCGGGCGTTGTGGTTAAATAACGATATCAAAATCGGAACAAAACCGGCGTTCTGCACTGATTATGACAACATAATTTAAGTAGTACGACGGCAGTTATTAAATTATGTTGTCGAAAACAGAGGAAAACTGTGGCAAAACCTTAAAATTAAGATCAGAAAAGGAGGAAAATATCGGTTTAACCTTAGAGCAGAAGTGAGATGTCGGAAAAAATTATTTTTTGTATACGAAATTACATTATCCCAATAAATTTTATATACCTTTGCGTCAGTATTGGTTCCCGATGCACACTAATTAGTCGTGATAGGGATTAAAAGGGAATGCCGTGAAAGTCGGCAACAGTTCCCGCTGCTGTAAGTTCCTGTTCTCATTCGAGAGCACAAAAAGTTCAACAATCTTCGCCACTGGTTTTCAAAACCGGGAAGGCGTTGAAACCGGAATAAGTCAGAAGACCTGCCTATGCAAAATTAACGATTTTGCAGCCTACGGTGAATGGGCAGGAATCAACAACCGATGTTTCAATAGCTATTTTAGTCCGGCTTACATCGCACGCTGTAAAATCATAATTATTGTTTGATTTTATTCATGGCGAATGATGAAACATTTTAGAGTCATCTTTTTATTCTACCTACTTTTCCAAACGGTTGTCTATGATGTATATGCACAAGATACTCTTACGGAGCCTTATTCTAATTTTATTGCAGACACAACACATTGTCTTGAAACCGTTATAGTTATCGGCAAACGATTTCAAAAAGATGTAATCCCCGCACAAGTATTATCAGGAGAAGAACTCCAACGACTTAGTGTCGTTTCGGTAGCCGACGCTATCCGATATTTTTCCGGCATACAAATCAAAGATTACGGCGGTATAGGCGGATTAAAAACCGTCAATATTCGCAGTATGGGCACACAACACGTTGGAGTGTTTTACGACGGAATTCAACTCGGTAATGCACAGAACGGACAAATTGACCTCGGACGCTTCTCAATGGATAACATGGAATCCATATCCGTTTATAACGGTCAAAAGAGCAATATTTTTCAATCCGCGAAAGATTTCGCATCGGCAGGTTCGGTCTATATGACCACCCGCAGACCGAAATTTAAAGAAGAAAAGAATACTAATCTGAGGGTTTCTCTGAAAGGAGGTTCTTTTGAAACCGTTAATCCATCTGCTTTATGGGAACATCGTTTTAACGATGAACTCGATGCTTCTCTGAATGCAGAGTATATGTACACATCGGGGCGTTATAAATTTTCATACGAAAAAAAGGATGGTTATAAAGTAACTGAAACACGGCGCAACGGTGACGTGCAAGCGCTGCGTATTGAAGGTGGTTTATATGGCAGAATCAGAGATGGCGGGTGGAAAACAAAACTCTATTTTTATGATTCCGAACGGGGCTATCCGGGGGCATTTGTAAGAGAAGAACCCCAAAAATTCAAACACGAAGACCGCCAATGGGATACAAACTTCTTTATCCAATCTTCATTCCGAAAATATTTCAGTCAAAGATATAGTCTGCTTTTGAACGGCAAATATGCCTATGACTATCTACACTATCTGGCCGATCCTCGGTTGGATGTGACAACTATGTACGTTAATAATCACTATCGACAACAGGAGGCTTACTTTTCTGCAGCTAATGAAATAGCAGTATTCGATTGGTGGCGTTTCAATATAGCGTCGGACTTCCAATACAATAAGCTAAATGCTGATTTGGTCGATTTTGCTTACCCTACACGCTATACCATACTAACAGCAGCAGCAACGGCTTTGGATTTAAAACGGTTTAAAATTCAGGGAAGCCTTTTATACACATACGTTCATGACGAAACAAAAGCACCGGGAGGGGCAGCCGGAGATAAAAACGAATGGACACCGACAATAGTGACCATGTATCGTCCTTTCAGCAAAGTAGACCTGAATGTACGGACATTTTATAAAACGATTTTTCGAATGCCGACCCTGAACGATCTCTATTATACGTTTATCGGCAATAAATACCTTAACCCGGAATATACCACCCAATATAATGTAGGTTTAGTTTACAGTAAGGATTTCCCGGGAAAAACTTTCCGGAAATTGGAAGTACAGGTAGATAGCTATTACAATGAGGTTAAGGACAAGATTATTGCTATGCCCACTTCCAACCAGTTCCAATGGACGATGGTTAATCTTGGATTTGTGGAGATACGAGGGATGGATGCCGCAGTACAAACAGAATTTGCTTTTGGAAAAGTATCGCTTCATACTCGACTAAATTACACCTACCAAAAAGCACAGGATTGTACCAATAAGTACGATGACTGGTACGGTGGCCAAATCCCCTATATCCCTTGGCATAGCGGTGCTGCTATCATAGGAGCTACTTATAAAGATTGGGATTTGAATTACAGCTTTATCTATACCGGAGAACGCTACGAATCCTGTGCCAACATCCCCGAAAACTATGCTCAACCTTGGTATACCAACGATATGTCGGTATCAAGGGTTATTCATTTACACAAATCCGAATTGCGTGTTACGACAGAAGTAAACAATATTTTCAATCAACAATACGAGGTAGTTCAATGCTACCCAATGCCCGGAACAAACTTCAAAATCAAAATAAATTGGACATTATAAGAAAAGTTTTATCAGCTTGTGTTTTAGTGCTGTCTATTGCTTTGTTGGCAACATCTTGCCGCAAGGACGATGAAATAGTTGGATCTACCTCGCAACATGTTATTTATCCCGATCCTGACCTCGGAGAAATCAAGGGTTTTTTCCTACTTAACGAGGGAAATATGGGAAGTAATAAATCTACACTCGATTATTTCGACTACGAAACAGGAATTTACAGCAAGAATATATTTGCCGAACGCAATCCGGGGGTAGTTAAAGAACTCGGCGACGTAGGCAACGATATTCAGATTTATGGCAACAGATTGTATGCCGTCATCAACTGTTCGCACTTTGTGGAAGTAATGGATGTGAACACAGCGAAACACATTGATATTGTTTCTATTCCTAATTGCCGTTATATCGTATTCAAAAACAAATATGCATATGTCAGTTCTTATGCGGGGCCGGTACAGATCGACCCGAATGCACGATTGGGATATGTAGTAAAAGTAGATACCGCATCATTGAAAGTGGTTGATGAATGTCCGGTCGGTTATCAACCGGAAGAGATGGTTATTGTGGGCAATAAACTTTATGTAGCTAATTCAGGCGGTTACCGTGTGCCTAACTATGATAATACAGTTTCCGTTATTGACCTGAATACTTTCACTGAAATTAAAAAAATAGAAGTGGCGATCAACCTTCACCGCTTGGAACTGGATCGCTATGGCAATATTTGGGTTTCTTCTCGTGGAGATTATTACGGCACTCCTTCTAAAACTTTTGTGATCGACAGCCAAACAGATAAGGTTACGCATGAATTTGACCTGCCTAACAGCAATATGACCCGATGCGGTGATTCTCTATATGTATATAGTACCGAATGGAGCTATATCACAAATCAAAATATCATTACTTATGCTATTGTCAATACAAAAACAAAAGAAATTGTAGACCGAAATTTCATTAAAGACGGTACCGAAGAAAAAATTGAAATTCCTTATGGGGTAGCCGTTAATCCTGTTACTAAAGAAATTTTTGTGACCGATGCCAAGGATTACGTAACACCGGGCAGGCTTTATTGTTATTCCCCGAAGGGAAAACTCAAATGGTCGGTCACTACCGGCGATATACCTGCCCATATCGCTTTTACTAATAAAAAATTACAACTTATTAATAATTAAATCAATGAGTAAACAATGAAGAAGTTTTTAACCAAATCGACATTTTTTGTCGTTATGTCTTTCCTTGTTTTGGGAAGCGTATTTACAGGATGCAGTGATGATAAAATTGAAGAACCCTATCTTCTGAAAAAAGAAGATATTCAAGTCACACAACCAACTGGAGGTTTTGCCATAAAAGTAGGACAACTTTTAAGGATAGATGTGGAGAGTGTATCCGATGAAGGTCTTTCTTATCAATGGTTTATTGATGATAAGGCAGTAGCAAGCACAAAAAATTTGGAATATATGTGCGAGAAAGCAGGCGAATACGAATTACAACTCCTTGTATCGCAGTTGGAGTTGGAGTTGGAGTATGAATACAACTTTAAACTGACCGTCAGTTTCGATGCCATTGATCCTCCCCACGAAGGAGCAACCGCATATATTACTAAAGTCTTTGACTTTATGCCCGCCGTTGGACAGTTTACCAATAAACTGCCTTTATATGAAGATGGCGATACGCAGGAAATAATGAATGAAAAAGTACTTAATTCTATCGGGAACAACCAAAGGGGTATGATTTCTTTAGGTGGATTTGGAGGCTATGTTGTTTTAGGTTTTGATCATACTATTGAAAACGTAAAAGGGAAGCGGGATTTCAGGGTATTGGGCAACGCTTTTTATGCGGCAGCTAATCCCGATCAGAATGGACCGGAAGGCGGAAGCTGTGAACCGGGTGTGATAATGGTAGCTTATGACTGGAATAACAACGGAGTACCTGACGATGACGAATGGTATGAAATTGCAGGAAGCGCACATGAAGATCCAACCAAAGAATTGTGGTACGAGAAGGCGGTGAAAGCAGGGAATGATGTAAATACATATTTCAATTATGAGATAACCTACCATCGCCCCGAAAAAGAACCTGAATCAAATGAAGAATGGAGCACTTATATTCGATGGGAAGACAATCAAGGACATTCCGGTTACAAAGTGAAAAATGGCTTCCATAAGCAATGTTATTATCCTCTGTGGGCAAAAGACGATAAACTTACATTCAAAGGAACATGCCTACCACAAAACGGTGTAGATGAAAGCGGAAAAGGCAGTTACTATGTATTGTATAAGTTCCGTTACGGCTATGCGGATAATGAAACCAATGATAAGGATGATTCTGCTATTGATATTGATTGGGCTGTAAACGACAAGAGGCAAAAAGTTTATCTGCCGGGAGTGGATTTTATCAAAATATATTCAGGAGTCAATCAAGAAAACGGATGGCTGGGCGAATGTTCTACCGAAGTGGTAGGAGTTGAAGACCTCCATATCTTGGGAATAGATATTGATACACGTAAATAACGATATAAAAAATAACGTACTGCTTATATCCATATTCAAGCAGACGATGGACTATCCGAAAGCATTACTGTAATCCAAGCTCCCGGAATCTTAAAAATTGCAGACGATAAAGCTATGGCTTCAACACCTTCCGGCGGTTTTTTGTAGTCAATGAAGGCCGGTTCGGAAAGGATATACCGGAGGTGCTTATGGTATTATTGTTTTCGATATTAAGAACCTGCAATTAGGAAAACAAATAGACGAGGTAAGCAAAAAGATGGCAGTAATGTGTTTATCCAACGGGAGGGTATTCGCCGTTTCGCAAAATACATTCTATATTATAGACACTCGAACAGATGAACCCGTTAATCAGATTCTATTGACTGTTATTTCCAATTATTTAAAAAATATCCTTATCTTTGCATTCTCAAATCAACAAGGGGTGCCTTATAACAACAGGCTGAGATCATACCCAATCACCTGATCCGGATAATGCCGGCGTAGGGAAAAGAAAAAAGCTCGCCTCTGCGGCTTTAATTTTTTACGGTATTTTTCTCTTATTCAATCCCCTTTTTTGTTTCACAAGCGTTATCCGGCAATTTAAAAGTACCGGATACCAAAAATTAATTGTCAAATGAAAAAGGTTTTTATTGCGCTTTCAGGACTCACTGCGCTATGTCCTTTGGTTGCAGAAGAGATGCAACCCGACACGTTAAAAAACATTCAACTCGAAGAGGTGGTGATTTCTGCCACACGTGCCAAACAAACTACACCGATATCCTTTTCGGATATTCCGGAAGACGTCATCAAGAAAAATAATTTCGGAAGGGATATCCCTTACATTATTGCACTGACCCCTTCGGTAACCGTTACTTCCGATGCCGGAACGGGAATCGGATACACCGCTTTTCGGGTACGCGGAACGGACGTGAACCGTATTAACATCACCATCAATGGCATTCCGTATAACGACCCGGAATCGCACGGAGCGTTTTTCGTGGACCTTCCCGACTTTGCCTCCTCGCTTTCGTCCATGCAGATACAGCGCGGCGTGGGCACTTCAACCAACGGAGCCGCTGCATTCGGAGCAAGCGTGAATATGAAAACAGATCATATCCGGCTTCAACCCTATGCAGAAATAGGCACAAGCGGCGGATCGTTTAATACCATCAGAACAACGGTAAAAGCCGGATCGGGCCTCATCAATGATCACTTTGTCGTTGACGGGCGCTATTCTGTGGTCAACTCCGATGGCTACATCGACCGGGCATGGGTAGACATGCAATCGTATTATCTTTCCGGCGCTTACTCGGCAGATAAAACGCTGATTAAATTTCTTACTTTCGGAGGAAAAGAAAAAACATATCAGGCGTGGAACGGAGTCGATTTGGACTTGGTACAAAGGGAACCCTTGAACTATACGCGTCAATACAACGAATTGGGTAGGTATATCGACGACGAGGGAAAAGTACAGTTTTATGATAATCAGACCGATAATTACACGCAAACGCACTATCAGCTGCACCTGACGCAGGAGTTTTCTCCCGAATTTCATCTGAATGCCGCTCTGCATTATACGGCAGGCGAAGGTTATTACGAAGACTACAAAACCGACCGTAAATACAAAGAATATCTGCTCACACCTCCTGTTGTAGACGGTGTTCCGCTGAAAAAAACCGATCTTATCCGCCAAAAATGGCTCGATAACGATTTTTACGGAGCCACATTTGCCCTCCACTACAAAAAAAACAGCTGGGATATGGTATTTGGCGGAGCCGGAAGCAACTACGAAAGCGATCATTTCGGCAAAATACGGTGGGTGCGCAATCCCAACAATTTCGATCCCGAGAAAGACTGGTATCGAAATACTTCGAAAAAAACCGATGTAAACGCCTACCTGAAAGCAAATGTGGAAATTGCCCGCAATTTTCTGATGTACGGCGATTTGCAATTCCGCCACATTAAATATACGATGAAAGGTACCGACGACAAATACGACGAAGATGCCGGCGCAATGTACGATTTGACACAGGAACACACGTTCTCTTTTTTCAACCCTAAAGTAGGGTTCACCTACCGTGCCAATGACAACAACAGTGTGTATGCCTCCTTTTCGGTTGCCCACCGCGAGCCGAATCGCGACAATTACACCGAAGCCGGACCCGACGAAAAACCTACCGATGAAAGGCTGTACGATACAGAAATCGGCTATCGTTACCAGTCGCCGTTATTCAGCTTCGAAAGCAATGTGTATTACATGAAGTACAAAGACCAGCTCGTCCTTACCGGAAAAATCAGCGAAATCGGCGAAATGCTCACCACAAATATTCCGAACAGCTACCGAATGGGATTGGAACTTACCTCGGCCATCCGGTTCAATCCCTTGCTGCGATGGGATGGAAACATCACCCTCAGCCGAAACAAAATCAAAAAATTTACCGAAGAAGATATTGACGTGTACGATGCCGACTGGAACTGGATAGAATCGCGCTCGACCTATCTGGGCACTACCGACATTGCCTATTCGCCCAATGTCATTGCCAACAGTATGCTCACCTTCACCTACAATCAATTCGAAGCCGTGCTGCACAGCAATTACGTGAGCCGCCAATACATCGACAACACGTCGAGCAAAGATCGCTCCATCGATCCGTATTTTGTCAACAACCTCCGCCTGGGGTATACCTTTGCGCTGCCTCATACGAAATCGGTAACGGCCGGCTTGGAAATCAACAACCTCTTTAACGTGGAATACGAAACCAACGGATACAACTGGTACACGTACTATCTGGGTAACAAACGCGTGAATGAAAAGCGCTATTTTCCCCAAGCCGGAACCAATGTACTGGCAAACCTGATTGTAAACTTTTAACGGAATGATAGACTTCTTTCAATCCATAGGATTCGAAATTATCGGCGCAGTCATCGGCCTTGTGTATCTTTATCTCGAATACAAGGCCGATAAATGGCTGTGGCCGGTGGGCGTACTCATGCCGCTCATCTATATCATCATCTTTTACGAAGGCAAATTTTACGCCGACATGGGTATCAACATTTACTATTTTTTTGCCAGTATTTACGGATGGATCAGATGGACAAAAATAGAAAACACGCCAACAGAAAACCGCATCAGCCACACTCCGGCTGCATACATCATCCCGTTGGGCATCGCATGTGCCTTGCTTTTCGCTCTCATTGCTTTCATTCTTATCCGTTTCACGGATAGTCCGGTTCCCTACGGCGATAGTTTTACCACAGCCGTCAGCATCATCGGCATGTGGATGCTTGCACACAAATATCTGGAGCAATGGTGGTTGTGGTTTGTGGTAAATGTGGCGTCGAGTGCGCTTTATTTATGGAAGGGATTGTACCCGACTGCCGGTTTGTTCATCATATATTCCGTCATTTCGGTCTTCGGCTATTTCCAATGGAAAAAAATGATGATGGAGTCGAAAGATACCATCCCGGAAATGCAACATTTGATTGAGTAATTGTTTACCTTTGTTTTTCGACGCAAAAATACTGTTTAATCCAACAAATATTGAATAAGATGAAAAATAGAATCATTGAATCGACCATTGTTGCTGTGGGATTGCTTTTGCTGGGACTTTCCATCAGGAGCGGTATCAACGCATTTTCGCAACGCAACCGCACGGTTACGGTAAAAGGGCTTGCCGAAACAGAAATGCCGGCCGACAAAGTTATCTGGCCTCTTCCTTTTAAAGAAGTAGGCAACGATCTGCCCTCTCTCTATAACAACCTGAAAATGAAAAATCAGGCCATTATGTCGTTTCTGAAGAGCAAAGGCATAAAAGACGAAGAAATAAGTATCTCTGCTCCGTTGGTAGTAGATATGCAGGCCGAACGATACAGTGTGTCTCAATCACCCTACCGCTACAACATTACGTCCGTAGTAACGGTGATGTCGGATAACGTGGATTTGGTGCGCAAATTGATGAGCGAACAGGGCGAGTTGCTAAAACAAGGAATCGCCGTAACCGGCGAAGATTACCAGTATCGGGTACAATTTCTATTTACCAAGCTCAACGATATAAAACCTCAGATGATTGAAGAAGCTACAAAAAATGCACGTGCTACGGCCGAAAAGTTTGCAAAAGATTCGGGCAGCAAACTGGGGAAAATACAAAGTGCCAATCAAGGGCAGTTTTCCATTACCGACCGCGATGCCAACACACCTTACATTAAAAACATACGGGTAGTGAGCACCGTAAACTATTATTTAAAAGATTGAGTACCTGTTCGAAAGAAGCTTCGTTTGTAATTGCAGAAAAAAAGAATGAATTCGCATGTCCGATTTTTCTTCATCTTTCATAGGCGACCCCGATGCGGTGATCATTGCCAACGGCAACTACCCGACGCATGAAATACCTCTCTCGTACATTGAAAAAGCAACATACATTGTTTGTTGCGACGGGGCCGCCAACGGTTTCATTGCTCGCGGAGGGCAACCCGACGCCATTGTGGGCGATTGTGACTCCATTTCGGAAGAAAACAAAATCCGCTTTGCCGATATAATTCATCCCAATCCCGACCAGTATACGAACGATCTCACCAAATCGGTGCATTTTTGCGTACAGCAGGGAATGAAAAATCTGGTTATTGTTGCGGCAACCGGAAAAAGCGAAGACCATACGTTGGGAAACATTTCGCTCTTGGCCGAATACATGTTGCAGGCACAGGTAGCCATGATTACCGATTACGGTATTTTATACCCCATTCACTCGCCTACCACTTTCCCGAGTTTTCGAGGACAAAACATTTCGCTTTTCTGCATCGATCGCGCTGAAGTAACCTTACAGGGTTTGCGGTATCCACTGGATAAAGCCGTACTCACCAACTGGTGGCAAGGGACGCTCAACGAAGCGCTTGGCGACACGTTTTCTATTGAAACGCACGGCAGAACAATCGTTTTTTGCAGTCATTATCCCGTTTCCAATCCATTGACATCCACATCGATATGACGGGATAATTTCTTTTTGTGCTCGATGAATACCTTCTGCCAATGTCCCGAATTAAAAACAAATATCATTCCGATTCCTTGAACAACATCAGAAGCATTGATGCCCAACCATATGCCTTTATAACCCAATCCGAGTGTTAAGGCACAAAGGTATGCAAAGGGTACCCGAAAAACGAGTTGACCGATAGCATTGATAATGGTGGCGGTCTTGGTATCGCCGGCACCATTTAGAGCCTGCGAAAACACCAGGGAAAAAGCAAGGAATGGAAAAGTGACGGCAAGATAGCGCAAAAAAGAACTTCCAATAACAATTACATCCGGATGATCATTGAAAATACCAACGAAAGTAGGCGCAAAAATCAGGAACAGAGTAGCCAACGGTATAGCAATTATCTCGTAATACATAACGGCGCGCCACGCCGATTTTTTTGCACGTTCCGGATTCCCGGCTCCCAAATTTTGACCAACCAACACTGCAGCAGCACTTGCAAACCCGAAACCGGGTACCATGATGAAAGTGCGGAGTCGCGAACCGATTCCATAGGCAGCAAGAGTAACATCGCCAAAGGAAGTAACCAACCGCATTAAAAACAAAAAAGATATCTCACGAATAAACACTTGAAGGGAAGCAAAAAAACCAATGTTTACGATTCTTCCCATTAAAGAAGGTTGAGGTTTAAGGTATTTCCATTTTAAATGAAGGGTAGAATGCCCAAAGAAAAGATGAAAGAAAAGGAATATAACGCCAATTCCCCGCGTTATCACCGTCGCCACCGCAGAACCGGCAACTCCCATAGCAGGAAAAGGGCCGTATCCCATGATGAGCAAGGGATCGAGAATAATATTAAGAATATTGGCAATTACCAGAGCATACAGTGGGGTCTTGGCATCGCCGGAACCTTGTAATGCATTGGTCATCCCTGAAAAAAGAAAAATAACGATGGAGAAAACGAAATTGATTCTAAGGTACTCGGAAGCATAAAACAATACATCGCCTGTGGCACCGAAAAGTCTCAAAAGAGGTTCTATCAGAAAAAATGAGACAATCAACATCAGTACCGATCCCAGAACTCCCAACATAAGCGTTTGCCCCAAAGCCATATCCGACATCTCATAATTTTTTTCTCCGGTAAAGTGCGAAACAAGCGCCATTGTTCCTACACCGATTCCTTGCACCAACATGGTCAGTATTGCCATTGTGGTTCCCGCAATAGCAAGTGCGGCCACTTCAACATGCCCCAGTTTTCCCACAAAAAACAAATCCACAAGGGAAAAAAGATCTTGCAGTGCCCCTCCAATCATCATTGGAGCGGCAAGTTTCCAAATGGATTGGGAAAGTTTTCCTTCTACTAAACCATTTTCAACTTTTCGTTTTCTTTGTTTTGCCATTCGTATTATATCCGATTATTATAGTCGCCTTTTCATTCTCAAAATGTATGCAAATGTATTCCTTCCTCCACAAACCGCTGCTCATTATCACATGAACAATGCCCAAAAATGCACCCTAATGTATTATCCCTCGTCCTCTCCTTCGAGCCAAGTGTTCAGCACTGTTGCCAACGCACGTTGTTATGCTGTAATTTTCACAATGTACCCGCCGCGGATAGGTGCTCAAAACAGTTCCCGAAGCACCTCCAGCGATTTCAATGGAGGAAAATCGTATATATGCAGACGGTAATACACCAACAGATAATCGATAAGGGCATTGCGCTCGGCACGCGACATGCGAAAAAGATGCATAT
>Ga0208564_1003299_pt1 | contig 11869 bp, 8 predicted proteins | sample AD_UKC073_MetaG_FD_184439 | JGI IMG/M metagenome (GOLD analysis project Ga0208564, IMG submission 184439) | Active sludge microbial communities of municipal wastewater-treating anaerobic digesters from USA - AD_UKC073_MetaG (SPAdes) (version 2) | ecosystem: Engineered > Bioreactor > Anaerobic >... | reverse complement strand
GATTAGACGATGCGGCATTCTATTTTGAAGATGATATGAAAGCAGAAATTGAAGACAGATTGGAAGAACTTTCAGAGATTACATATCAAAGAGAACTAGGAAGTTATCGAGAAAAGGTTGAGCGCATATCTATAATTTCGGAAAATATAGCACAAATGTTAAATTTTAAAGAGTTAGATACCATTAAAAGAGCGGGATTATTATGTAAAATAGATATACCTTCAAAAGTAGTATACGAATTTCCAGAACTTCAAGGAGTTATGGGTAGAATTTATCTTCAACATAAAGGAGAAAAAGAAGATATATACATAACCGCTCAGGATCATTATAAACCAGTATCAGAATATGATGAAATATCAACAAACTTAATATCAAACATTGTGTCTTTGGCAGATAAACTTGATGATTTAGTCGGATATTTTGGAATAAATAAAATACCCACAGGATCCAAAGATCCTTTTGGATTGAGAAGAAAAACATTTGGGATATTAAGAATACTAATAACTCTTGAATGGGACCTAAATCTTAATGATTTATTTAATCTTACTGTGCAAACATATTTAGAAGCAAACAATCAAAATATATCTCTGAAAGGAAAAGAAGAGATTTTAAAGGAATTTATTGATAATCGATTAGCTACAATATTAGAAAGGGAAAGTGTTTCTAAAGAGGCTATTAATGCCGTTTTGATAAATTCATATAGACCACTTCGAGCCTATCTAGCTGCTAAAGCCTTGGATGAGTTTTTAAAGAAAGAGGAGTTTCAAGATTTTTTAATTGCATTCCAACGTGTTAATAATATTTCAAAAAACCATAGCAGTTTAGATTATCAAGGAAGATTATTTGTAGAAAATGAAGAAAAGATATTATTCCAAAAATACCTAGAAGTTAAAACTCGTTTTGAAGAATACATAAAAAAATTAGATTATTCAGGCGCAATTGAAACGCTTCTATCTTTAAAGAAAGATATAGATAGATATTTTGACAATGTGTTTGTTATGTCGGAAGATGAGGCTATCAGATTAAACAGATTAGGATTTTTAAAAAGCTTAGCCGCATTATTTTACGATATTGGTGATATTGAAAGATTATATAAAGGATAAATGCAAACGATTAATTAAGTTAAATAGAAAGAAAAGGTGTGCATAAAATAATGGATTTATTGTACTATGAAAATTTTAAAAATTGCGGATATTTTGTTCCTACTTATAAAAGGCAAGGGATCTATTTTAATGTAAATATTGAAGATATCAACGTTCAAGCTAATTACGAAAGTATAAACGATGGCATCGTGAAAATTACTAGATTGGGGAATAATTTCAAGAAAACTTATTGGTTACATATTTATGCAGTATACACATACTTTAAGGAAAAAAAAGTACCTATAAAAAGAATAGTGTTAGAAACCTCAAATGCTAGTTATGAAGTTCTCCCTAGCGATATTATATTGAGAGAGAAATGGATAAAAAAAGATTTTAATGATCTTAAAAATGTTCCAAAAACTCACGGACCACACTGCAAATTCTGTAAAATCAAAAAAACTTGTCACCTTGAATTCTTAAATAATGGTGACATTTCTGTTGTTCCAAATTTTAATCAAAATTTAATCAAAGAGTTAAAGTCTATGCAGTTGGATCCTGTTTTGATAGTAAAGAGCAATCAAATAGATAAAATGGATCGTAAATTCAGAAAACCTCTTTACAACCTTAAATCTTTATTAGAAGATAAGATTATTGCTGTAGAGCCCTTTAATTTTCCAGAAGATTACATAGTTTTTGATGTAGAAAGCTATATGAGAAAAGATTTTCTCTTTGGTTTTTTAGAAAATGACAACTATACACCTTTTTTCCTAGGCAACAATGAATCAAAAAGTGTAGAAAAAATGATATCTTATTTATCTAATAAAGATAAACCACTTTTACATTATGATAAAAGTGATATCCTAGCCTTAAAAAAGATAGCAAATAAATATCCAAAGTATAAGACAATTATTAATAATAAAATCGCTAATTCATTAGACTTATATGAGGTTATCAATGAGAATTATACATTGCCTGTAGTTTCTTACTCTTTAAAAGACATTAGCAAATATTTTGGATACCAATGGAAAACTGAGTTGAATGGATTTGCTGTAATTTTAGAATATAGACTGTATCTAAAAGGAGATAAACGATCTTTAGAAAGAATTTTTAAATACAATGAAGAAGATTGCAGAGCTACCAAATTGATAGTAAATAGACTAGATTCACTAGAAAAATTGGAGTGATGCTGATTGAAAGAATTGTGGGAGCTATTTAAAGTTTTTGCTCAAATAGGTGTCCTAACATTTGGTGGAGGATATGCAATGCTTCCAATGATTCAAGAGGAAATTGTTGACAAAAGAGGTTGGGCAACAGACGAAGAAATACTGGATTATTATGCTATAGGCCAAAGCACTCCTGGAATAATTGCAGTGAATACTGCCACCTTTATTGGATACAAAAAGAAGGGTGTTTTAGGAGCTATTGTAGCCACTTTAGGAATGATTTTCCCATCTATTGTTATTATTACCATAATTGCTATTTTTTTTGATCATTTTGAACAATATCAGATTGTTCAAAATGCTTTTGCTGGAATTAGAGTAGCTGTTGCTGCACTTATATTAAATGCAATAATAAGCATGTGGCAAAAAGCTGTAAAAGATTATTTAGGAATAATTATTTTTGTATTTTCTTTTGTTGTCGTAGCATTTTTAGATATATCTCCCATATGGGTTGTAATAATATCATTTTTATTTGGTGTAATATTTAAGGGCAAAAAGGTAGATGTAAAGTGATTTACATTAAATTATTTTTTGTATTTTTTAAGATAGGATTATTTTCTATTGGTGGTGGGTTAGCGACAATTCCTTTTTTACAAGAACTTATCGATTCTTATGGCTGGATCACCTCTCAAGAACTGCTAGATATAATAGCAATTTCAGAGTCAACACCAGGTCCAATAGGCATTAATGCAGCTACTTATGTGGGATATAAGACAGCAGGTATATTTGGTGGAATAATCGCTACAATGGGAATAGTCGCACCATCTATTATAATTATTACATTAATAGCCATTTATTTTGGAAAAGTAAATGAAAAGCCCTTAGTACAGAATGGTTTTTATACTTTAAGACCAGCGGTTATAGGATTAATAGGTGCAGCAGGATATGAAGTATTTAAAATAGCTCTATTTAACATAGATGTATTCTCTCAAACACATGATTTTTTAAGCCTGTTTAATATAAAAGCTATTATCTTATTTGTAATAATCTTAATTTTTATGAAAAAGGTTAAGCTGCATCCTGTTGTATATATTGGATTGGCAGCATTGGTAGGAATAATATTTAAATATTAGAATCGTTATAAGAGAATAGAAATGAGGTTGAATATGAAAAAAGGTGAATTGATCGTACTTGAATCAGGTACAGATGCAAGTGGCAAAGCTACTCAAGCAAATTTGCTGTATAACCGTCTTATCAACGAGGAAGAAACAGTACTAAAGGTAGAGTTTCCAAATTACAAGAGTGAATCTTCAAGCTTAATAAAGATGTATCTTAGAGGCGAATTTGGAGAAGATGCAGAATCTGTTAATCCTTATGCATCCTCGACTTTTTTTGCGGTAGACAGGTATGCTACATATAACCTAGAATTAAAAACATTTTATGAAAATGGTGGCATAATAATAGCAGACAGATATACAACCTCTAATATGATATATCAATCATCAAAGTTTGAAACAAAAGAAGAAAAAGATAGTTTTTTAGATTGGCTGTGGGATTTAGAATTCAACAAATTTGCTTTACCAAAACCTTCTTTAGTTATCTTTTTAAATATTCCCCCAAAAATAAGTGTTGAGTTGTTAAAGAAAAGAGACAAGAAGGTAGAAGGAATTGGGAAAAAAGATATACATGAAAAAAATATTGATTATATAAACAAAACCTATCAAAATGCTATGTATGTAGCTTCTAAATATGGTTGGAATATAATCAATTGTTTAAAAGAAGATGGCAGACTAAAAACTATAGAAGAAATACACCAAGAAGTCTATAATATATACAAAAATATGATTAATAGAAGGTAAGGTAATTATGTATTATATTTTTTCTGGGAAGCTAGAATTTTGGACTTTATTTGTGTTGATTTATGCTGTAATTGCAATAATTGTAGTGATTCTTGAAAGAAAAAGGCCAGAGAAAACAATAAGTTGGCTATTAGTTTTTGCAGTTTTTCCTTTGGTAGGTTTTGCAGTATATTTGTTTTTTGGAAGAAATTGGAAAAAAAGTAAACTTACAAGTGATATAGATTTAGAGTCTAGCCTAACAGTAACACAAGAAGAGATTAAAAGGCTTGAAAGAGTTTTAGGAAATGTATCAGATGAATACATACAACTAATAAATCTTTTAGAAAGAACATCAAGATCTCCATTATATTTTGGTAATGATGTTACTATATTTAAAGACGGTAAAGAGAAATTTAGCTCTTTCTTTAAAGAAATAGAAGATGCCAAAGAAACAATACATTTAGAATACTATCTTGTAAAGGGAGACGCCACAGGCAAAAAACTCAAAGACCTGCTTATAAAGAAAGCTAAAGAAGGTGTAAAAGTAAAGTTTATAATTGACAAAATTGGAGCTAGGTTAAGGAAAAACTACATTAAAGATCTTGAAGAAGCAGGAGTAGAATTAGCTTTATATACTTATTTTCTATCTCCTTTGTTAAAGTTTATTAATACTCAAGTAAACTATAGAAATCATCGCAAGATAGCGATAATTGATGGTCAAATTGCTTATATTGGTGGATTAAATATTGGAGATGAATATTTAGGTAAAGGAAGGTTAGGATACTGGAGAGATGTACATTTAAAAATTGAAGGGCAAGCGGTAAATGGACTTCAAAAAGTTTTCCTAGAAGATTTTCGAAAGATAAAGAGTATTGATGGAAAGAAAGAATTTGATTTAGATACATCCAAATACTATAAAAATCATGAAGAAAAAGGTAATGCTATTTTACAAATAGCAGTTAGTGGGCCAGAATCAGAAACTCCTTCCATAATGCAAATGATTCATAAAATGATTACCACAGCAAAAGACCATATTTATATTTCAACACCCTATTTCATACCTCCAGAAAGTATAATGATAGCCCTAAAAATAGCCGCTCTTTCGGGAGTGAAGATAAAAATATTATTCCCAGGTAAACTTGACCACTTTATGGTTTATTTTGCATCTAGAACATATTTGGCTGAATTGATAAAGGATAATGTTGATATCTATTTTTACAAAAAAGACAGATTTACCCATTCCAAATTTATAACAATAGATAGTAAAATATCTACAGTAGGCAGTGCTAACATTGATATAAGGAGTTTTGACCTTAATTATGAGGCAAACGTATTAATCTATGACAAAGAAAAAACTAAAGAATTAGAAAGTATTTTTCTTGAAGATTTAAAGATAAGTACAAAGTTGCCTCAGAATTATTTTGAAAAAATACCTTGGATAACAAAATTTACTGAATCATTTTGTAGATTATTTTCAAATCTTTTATAAATAAAAAATATCTATTGACAAGTTTAAATTAAGATGCTATAATATGGAAAATTAATATTGTGTAAAGAGAGGGTTACTATGAAAAAAATTTCACATAAAAATAAAACTTATAAAGTTAAAACTAGAAACATAAAAAATAATGGATACTTTTACTTTTGGTATTGGAAAGACACCCGATTTGGTGCCTTCCAATGCCTTTTTAGGTCGTAATTAGGCGAAGGCGAATTCAGATTGGGTGTCTACAAAAAGTAGGCACCCTTTTTTTATAGCTATTTTCAAAAACTCCAGGAGGTGTTTTTTAATGAAAAGATTAGTGTTAACATTGCTTTTGGTAAGTTTATTCACATTAACTTTTGCTGTCGTTAAAGTTGGTATTACACAGATAGTAGAACATCCTGCTTTGAATAAAATCTATGAAGGAATAGTAGATGTGTTAAACAGTTCTGGGCTAGATGTAGAAATTGAATATCAGAATGCCCAAAATGTATTTCAGAATGCGATAGCCATAGCAAAAAAGCTCAAAACTGATGTAGACATAATTGTAGCAATAGCTACCCCTTCAGCACAAGCAGCAGCAACCGAAATAAAAGATAAACCAGTAGTGTTTAGTGCTGTAACAGATCCGATAAGTGCTGGATTGATACCAAAGTTTGGAAAAAATTCAGGGAATGTAGTTGGAATAAGTGATATGGTACCAGTAGAGACACATGTTAAACTTATTAAGACAATATTTCCAAACGCAAAAAATTTAGCAGTACTCTATAATCCAGGAGAAGCAAACTCTGTTTTTATAGCCCAAGAGACTAAAAAATATGGAAGTCAAATAGGTTTAAATGTTATCGAAATAACTGGGACTTCTGCAAATGAACTAGTTACATCACTTCATGCAAATGCAAATAGAATTGATGTTGCCTATTTATCTACAGATAATTTAGTTGCGTCTTCAGCTGAAATTTTAGGACAAGTATTTGAAAAGCTCGGAATACCAGTAGTTGCAGGGGACATTGATATAGCTAGAAACACTGCTGTTTTAGGATTTGGATTTGATTATTATCAAGCTGGAGTTGAAACTGGACAAATTGTTCTGGAAATAATTAATGGAAAAAAACCCTCAGAGATAGAATCAAGAATAGTCAGTGCAGAAGCATTAACTTTTTATATTAACTTAGATAGAGCTAAAAAACTGAATATAACAATACCACAGGAGTTTTTAGAAATAGCTGATGAAATAGTAGGAGGATAATAAAATGGATTTAATAGGTATTATAGAGCAAGGACTTATTGCTTCATTAGCAGCTATCGGAGTTTTTATTAGTTTTAGAGTTGTAGATTTACCAGACTTGACACCAGATGGATCCTATGTATTAGGTGGAGCTGCTAGCATTTCGCTAATGTATTTAGGGTTACCATGGATCTTATGTTTGATTTGTGGAGGTATATTTGCGGGATTATTTGGGATTTTAACGGCTTTAATACACAACAAACTGGGAGTAAATTCTTTGTTGGCTAGTATTTTAATTATGACGATGCTTTACTCAATTAATATTAGAGTTATGAATGGTCCAAACATCTCTGTTCCTAAGGAAGTTTCAGCTATGGAAGAGGCACGATATACAGAAAAGACAAAATTAGACGACCTATTAGGAATAAAGTCAAACACTCAAGTGTCTGAAATAGAAGCACCTACACAATCGAAAAAAACGCTTTCTCCATTTATAGAAAATTCTGGATATAATTCAACAATACTGATAAGTGTAATAGTTATAATTGCTCTTTTTAGTACGATTATATTTCTTAGAACAGAATTTGGTATTGCATTAAGAGGTTATGGGGGAAACAAGGAAGGAATAAAGAATTTAGGAATAAATCCAGAACTAATGAGTCTCGTTGGACTTTTTTTAGGTAATTTCTATGCAGGTTTAGCAGGTTCTTTATTCTCTATGTATGGAGGTTTTGCAGACGTTAATATGGGTCAGGGAGTTGTGGTCACTTCATTAGCTGCAGTAATACTTGGGGAGATTATTTTTGGACGGTTCCAACTATTTTATAACATGTTATGTCCTGTGATAGGTGCTGTCGTTTACCAAATACTGTTAGCCTTAGCAATGAGATATGGTTATACAATTGGTTTTCAATCAAGTGATATGAAGTTAGTTACCTCCCTGTTTATAATAATAGTAATAGGTTTAAGGAGGGTTGAAATAAAGAAATGGTTGAACTTAAAAACATCAGAGTAGTTTATAATAAGAACCTAACAAATGAAAAACCGGCGTTAGATGGATTAGATTTAACAATTAGAAAAGGTGAGTTTGTAACAATAATAGGTCCCAATGGAGCTGGGAAAACCACATTGTTAAAAATTTTAACCGGCGAAGTTTATCCCGAAGAAGGGGTCTATATATTAAACAACAAAACTATTGGGCATACTAAACCATACAAACTTTTTAGAAATGTTGGGATAGTATATCAAGAACCCGATAGAGGTGTATTTCCAGATTTGACAATCGAAGAGAATCTAATTTTAGGATCAAAAAAGGGAAATCGATTCTTCTCTTTTGGAAAGTATAAGGGACTGGAATTACTCAAATCTTTAAACATGGGTCTAGAAGAGAGATTAAAAACTAAGGTTAAAGAATTATCTGGTGGTCAAAAACAAGCTCTTTCAATGATATTGGCTGCGATTACATATCCCGACCTTCTTTTATTGGATGAACATACCGCTGCTTTAGATCCCAAAAATGTTGACAAAGTTATGGACTTAACCTTAAAAATTAACAACGAAATGGGAATAACAATCATTATGGTAACACATAACATGAAAATAGTAGAAAAATATTCAAAAAGAATAGTAGAGATAAAAGAAGGAAAAGTTACCAAAGATTTTCTGTACGAAAGACCTTTATCTCAAATAGGATCAGAGAAGATAAAAGCCACTTTGTAATATAAATCCTGTTCTAATATTAAAGAGAGGCGCCTAACAGGCGTCTCTTTTTAATATAGTCTTGGAAAAGTGGACTATAATAGAAAGCAATCAATTCATTTTTTTGAAAATGAAAAAGCTTTGTATGATATAATAAATGCAGGATGTAAAAATATTATAATATACTATGAAATAAAAGGGTTGGTAGGAAAATGGGTATAAAAAAAGTTGATATATATAAAGAAATAGATAATCCTAACAGGAATTTTTTTATCTCTGCTTCAGCGGGAACTGGCAAAACTTATCTGTTGACACAATACTACCTTAAAATATTAGAAACTAATTTTCCTAATGCTGATATAGTAGATAATATACTTGCTGTAACCTTTACAAATAAGGCTGCTGCGGAAATGAAAAACAGAATAATGGATTTAGTTTCAAAAAAATCTACCGAAAAACCTCCTTTAGAGTACAATGATTTAGAATGGAATAGATATTGGAATGAAGTAAAAATCAATTTATCAAGGTCTTGGATTAGAACTATTGATAGTTTTTGTTCGCGCATAATAAGGGAAAACAACATAGCAATTGGTGTAGACCCAAATTTTATCATTATGAGTAATTTTCAAAAACAAAGAGAAATAGATAAAGCAATTTTCTCTGCTCTCACAGTCATATTAGAGCTGTATGAAGATAAAACTACTGATAGTATAAATTCTTTGCCAACAAAAAGAAAAGAGAATATAGAAAAACAAATGAAGCAACTAACAACTGAGAGAAAAAAATTCAAGTTGACATTTAAATATATATTAAAGGAAATTGGATTCGAACAGTTAATCGAGGTCTTAAATAAGATTATAAGCGACTGGCGATTAGAGATCTCAAGAGCAAACATAGTAGAAGATTTTGAACTTTCAGACCACACTTTTAGTGAAATGTATAAAAATATCTTATGGTTATTAAAAATAATATCTCTAATAACTTGTGAATTCTTTTTAAGCCAAACTGTTGATCTTTTTATGTATGATTTTAAAGCTCTTTCAGAAAAAGTTTTAGAAGTATTTGAAAATCCTCTTCTACTTAAAAAATATCAAGATAAGTTTAAATACATAATAGTAGATGAATTTCAAGACACTAATTACTTACAAAAAGAAATATTTGATAAACTTCATACAAAAGATAATTATTTTTTTTATGTTGGAGATAGAAAACAATCGATTTACAGGTTTAGAGGGGCCGACGTTTCAGTTTTTTCTCAGACATTGACAGATTCTGCAAAATCGTCTGAAGAGTTGCTTCTTGGAGAACTAACAATCAATAGAAGATCTCACAAATCAATAATTGATTATGCCAATTTTATTTCAGAAAAAGTATTATTCAACAAAGATTATATTAATTTAGAAGATACTGATCCTTTGCTACTAAATACTTTTATATTCAATAGTGGAGATACATCTTTTTCAGAGATACCTCCTAAAGAAAATGAGATAGTACCTTCGCTGATTGGTACCGATAAAAAAAGAATTAAATACGTCACCGTTAATGAAGATGACCAAATTAAGCTAAATAATAGAAATAATCGTGTTTTTTATGAAATTGAAACCATTGCTAAAGTAATACAAAAATTAATAGGTCAAGAAAATGATTTTTTGGTGCGAAAAGATGGAAAACTTTGTTACGAAAGAAGAAAAATTGAGCCGAAAGATATTGCAATACTTACAAAAGACCTAAAAAATTCAGAAGAAACCATAAGGGAAGTTTTTTCAAAATATAAAATTCCTTTTTATATATCAGGTAGTAAATCTTTTTACAATAGACCAGAAATTCAAGCGATATTTGCAGCTATTAGTTGTGTTCAAAATCCATATAACAACTACGAATTTGTTAGATATATGATGTCATTGTTAGTTGGAATGAGCTTTCAGGATTTATCAAAATTAGTTCAATATCGTGAGGGCTCATTATTTGAAACTTTTGAAAAAATAAAAAACATGTTTTCAGAAGATATAGTCAACAGTTATGAAGTGTTAAAAAAATATGGAGACCTAAAATACTATCTAAATCCATCGACAATATTTAAAGGAATAATAAATGAAAACAATTACTTTTTAAAGCTATCGTTAACTAAAGAACCAGATGCCTCAATATCCAATGTTAAAAAGCTAATGAACGAAGCTGAAAATTATAACAACATGGCAAATTCCTTTTCAGAATTGGTTAGATATTTAAAAAGTGCTACCTCATTTTCAGAAGAAGAAGCCTCTATTGAAGACGAAACTTCTAATAGTGTAAAAGTAATGACTATACATAAAGCAAAAGGATTAGAATTTCCAATAGTTATATTAATGGGTTTACATAGAGACATTAAATTTAGAGATTATAAAAATTCTATTAACATAGAATTTTCTCTGCCAGATTCTAGTGGAAACAGATATTATGTATTAAAAAACAATAATATTAACCAGATCTTTCAGGAAAGCGAGAACTGGCTTTTGAAGTGGTTTAAAAATAATGATTTCTTAGATTTAACTGAGGCCAATAGACTTACCTATGTTGGAATAACTAGGGCAAAAGACCTGCTTATTCCTATTTTAGTTTCAGATGGTGGAAAAGAAACCTTAAATACTTTTTTTGAAATGGGAAAAAATGATCAAGTAGATATAATAGATTGTGTTGATATAGAATTTGAAGATAAAGAAGAACCAATAAATAAAGAACAAAGCGAAAATAGTTTTAAAGAAGTTCCTCAAGAAAATCTAAAAGACTTTAGAAGTTTAGCCTACAAACAGTATATAGCTCCAACCTATTTAATCCAGGAAGTAAAATCTTCAGAAATGCAAGCAACAGAAGATTTGGAAGATAGTCAAATCAATTTATCACTTTCTTTTGAGGTAAACAAATTGTTCTCAGAACAAACTCTACTAACGAAAGGTTCTGAATTACACAAAAAATTATGTAGTGCTCAGAATCTTAGTCATATACGGAATATGGTTGAGTTAGGTCAGTTACCAAAGGGGTTTGAAGAATTAGAGATAATCAAAAAAGCATTTTCACCATTACCTAATAAAATTATAAAAAACGAATGGCGACTTATGAAAAGAATGATATATCAAGGCAGGGAGTACATGCTTTTTGGAATTCCAGATAAAGTTATAATACAAAATGGAGAGATTGAGATACTAGATTTCAAGTTTTCGGACCTAAACGACCCCAAAAAAATAAAGGATTACAATTTTCAAATTCAGTTTTATCTGTATTTGCTTAAGGATTTTGGTAAACCAAAAGCTGGATATATAGTTGGGATAAAAAGATATATGGAGCCAATAAAGATAGAATATGAAGATAATTTTGAAGAAATTTTATTAAAGACCTTAAAAGAA
>Ga0208564_1003296_pt1 | contig 11872 bp, 7 predicted proteins | sample AD_UKC073_MetaG_FD_184439 | JGI IMG/M metagenome (GOLD analysis project Ga0208564, IMG submission 184439) | Active sludge microbial communities of municipal wastewater-treating anaerobic digesters from USA - AD_UKC073_MetaG (SPAdes) (version 2) | ecosystem: Engineered > Bioreactor > Anaerobic >... | reverse complement strand
CCTTCATTGATCGAGACAACAACTATCCGCTCATCAACCAAAAAACGAAATTTTTCCAGCAACTGTGACGCTGGCAAAGACGATCGATCTAAAATAACTCGGATGTATGCATCTTGCGAAACAGATTTAACCGATTCTTTTAATCGCGCTGATGCTTCTGCTTCGTCTCCATATTGTAAGGTGACTAGCGACCTGCCCACCAAGGGAATATCTAGTACATTTGCTTTTTCATCAATAACATATACTCCAAGGTGATTGTCTTCTTCTGTAAAATCCAAACGAAGGGGTGAACCAACGTAATATACTGGCACATCCCTGCCCATGACCCTCCCGTGTCTATGGATATGCCCACAAATCGTCTTATCGATCTTCAGGTTTTTCAAAATATCCTCTGGAAGAGTAACTTCCGAAAGACCCGGAACGGTCTCGTCTAATGCCATATGGGCAAAACACAGACGAGTCCCTCCTTCGGGCGCAGATTCCCACTGGGATTCAAGGAATTCCTTTAATTCTTCCCCTTTTGGTAAATTATGCTTGCGCAAATAAGGCGCTAAAAATATGACGAAGTCATAAAGCCGTACAAAGGTTACCTCATCCACGAAGACAAACCTTCCACCGTCTTGAAAAAGCTCCCAAACTTTAATTCCACTCCAATCATGATTTCCCTTGAGCATATACACAAAGGGCTTGGAATTAAGATTTAAAATCTTAGAAAAAAATTCAGCTACAGGCGTTACGACATCTTCGCCAGGATATCTAAAGCTATGGAAAACGTCTCCGAGTACAAATAGAGCATCAATATTAAAGTCCATAGCAATATCATATATTTGAGATAGTGCAAACAAAGTTTCCTCTTTCCTATCAACTCCCCACGTGCGTGCCCCGACATGCCAATCAGCGGAAACGAGAATCTTCAAGCCTACCCCAACCCCAATTCTCGTTCAATGGGTTGTAATGCCTGAATAACATGTTCAATTAATTCCCTCAAGGGCATGTTAAGCAACTCTGCTCCCTTTTCGATAACTTCTCTGTTTACCCCTTTAGCAAAGGCTTTGTCCTTCCATTTTTTCACGACCGATTTTGCCGTAAGATCTGAAAGCGAACGGCTTGGTCTAACCAAAGCCACCGCGATGATAAACCCTGTAAGTTCATCAATGGCGTAAATTACCTTTTCCATCAAAGTGGTAGGCTCAACACCTGTTATGTCCCATGCATGGGCAAGCACTCCCCGTATCACTTCTTCAGGATATCCTGCCTCCCTTAACCATTCCGCTCCCTTTTTCGGGTGCTCCTCGGGACACTCCTCCCAGTCCAGATCGTGAAGCAATCCCACTATACCCCATAGATTTTCGTCTTCACCATAATATCTTGCAAAATACCTCATAGCCGCTTCTACAGCTAGAGCGTGCTTAATATGACTTTCGTCACGATTATGGGAGGTGAGCAGTTCGTAAGCCCGCTCTCTCGAAAGCTCGGTCATCACTAACTCTCCTTTCTATAGTCACAATAAATTTAAATTGATTCAAATCAAATACGTAATTTTTGATTAGCCCTAGAGGAATAACTTGAACTACAGTTCTTAGCAGAGCCTTAAATAAATAGACCTAAATTATCACATTTATTGGTCAATAGAACCTAACAAGGATCTAATCTCTTCAGTCTCGAGCTCATTGCAAATACTCGATATGGCAAGGTCTATCGGATCATCGGTTTCATAGGGAATAAAAAAACGACGATAACCAAATTTTTCAGCAAAATAGGATAGTGATGGGGTAGCTTTGGCGTCAACGCTCTTCGCAAGTTCTTGAACAAAATGCTCCAAAAAATTCTTATCGTCAAAAAAAGGATTGCTACTTATTAAAGCAATTGCTTTGTATTTCCCCAAAGGCATTTCCCTATCCCAGAGGTCGCAAAAACAAACGCCAACCTTGACCTCGTCCATTTCCTTAACAAAACACGAGACAAATTTTTCCATCGCCTTGGAAAAGGAAAAAATCACCACAAACCCTAACGGAAAGGTCATACTTCTTCCCGGATCTATGGTCTTGTCATAAGAAACAACCCCAACTTCTCCATATCGCATTCCGCTCAAATAAATGAGCTCGCTCTCAAGGTCCATCGCGTAAGCCACAACATCTTGCAACAATTGATCTGCCCCGCCTACGAACGATACCGGTTTATAGTCAAGCCCATATGGTGTCCACATTGGCACTTTAAAGCTCACAATTCTATTCCAATGAGGCAGTCCCATCATACCCAATCTTCTTAACCTCCCGCTTTTTCAAAGACTCAACTGCTTTCGCTATTAGTTGCTCAATCCTTGGCTGCATTATCGGCCTTTTTAACATCTGTCTGCAAACCTGGTGATCTCCTTAAACCATTTTAACACCGGAGCGCTCATCATGCCCTCGTGCATCCGCCATCGCCAATTTCCTTCACTACTGGCAGGCTTATTCATCCTAGCGCTGGAATCTAATCCCAGTATATCTTGAAAAGGAATAATTACCAATTTCGCAACAGAAAGCTCAACCAAACGAATCATGTCCCTGGATACAGAACTTGCATCTGTTTTGCGACCTAAGTAAAGGACCAAATTCCTTATGGCCTGAGGTGAAGCTTCCTCTGAATACCAACCTGCCGCGGTATTATTATCATGCGTTCCCGTATATGCGACACAATTTTCTTTATAATTATAGGGTATATGTATGTTGCCTTTAGGATTTTCCATTCCAAAAAGTAAAACTCTCATTCCGGGAATATTATGCTCATCCATAAATCGACGTACGTCGTCCGTTATATCCCCGAGATCCTCTGCTATTATCGGAAGGCCGCCCAAACAATTTTTTAAGATGGCAAACAACCTTTCAGCCGGACCCTTGACCCATCTTCCATTGACAGCAGTGGACTCGCGAAACGGTATTGCCCAATAAGCCACTAATCCTCTAAAATGATCTATTCTAACCATGTCGTATAGGCAAAAAGCATATTTGAGCCTTTTTATCCACCATTCAAATCCTCGTTCTTCGATTACTTCCCAATTATATAAGGGATTACCCCAATATTGCCCTGTCACGCTGAAATAATCAGGAGGAACTCCTGAGACTTCAAGCGGCATCCCCTCGTCATCTAGGCAAAACATCTCTTGGTTCGTCCATACATCAACGCTATCGTGAGCCACGTACAAAGGCATATCCCCAAACATGCTAATCCCTCGAGAGTTTGCATAATGGCGCAATCTGCTCCACTGATCATAAAAGATGTATTGAACAAACTTTTCTTTATTCATATAATCAGCAAACTTTTTTTTAGCTATATCAACGGCTCCAGCTTCTTTCCTTCTCAAATCTTGCGGCCACATGTACCAAGGAAGGTGATAGTAAGATTTAAGGGCTTGGTATAACGCATAATCTTCAAGCCACCACTCGTTTGTTTTGCAAAAGCGTTGAAACTTGCCGTCTGGGAGAAAGCTATCATACGCTTTTTGTAATAGCTGTAGGCGAACGCTCCAAGCGCGCTTAAAATCGGCATCTGGGCTGCTAAATTTTGAAGGAAGATCACCGTTACACAAATAACCATCCTCAACCAATATCTCGGGGCTTATGAGCAGGGGGTTGCCAGCAAACACAGAAGTTGAGTTATACGGAGAAAAATCATAAATTTCCTCCGTTGGGTTTAATGGTAAAATTTGCCAAACTGATTGGCCATGTGCCCATAACAAATCAACAAAGCGATACCCCATTGGCCCCATGTCGCCAATGCCCCAACCAGATGGCAATGATGTCAAATGTAGTAATATTCCACTTCTCCTGTGAGCCATAAAATCGTATTCCGTCCTGTTTGCGACATTTTTCATCATCTGGTAAAATGATATACCAAAACATCTAGCTTGTGGTATAATGTTCTAGAATTCTTAGTGTCAATTTACGTTTTCTTTAAAAAACAATTCTTAAGGAGGTTTACGCAATGCCAGCAAAAAAATTTGTCACCATCGATGGCAACGAGGCCACGGCATCAGTCGCATATAGGCTATCTGAAGTTGCTGCAATATACCCCATAACGCCTTCTTCTCCTATGGGCGAGTATGCTGACGAATGGGCTGCGAAAGGTGACCCCAATGTGTGGGGCTTCGTCCCAAAGGTCGTCGAATTACAGAGTGAAGGAGGAGCTTCTGGTTCCCTTCACGGAGCACTCCAAGGTGGAACACTTGCCACGACGTTTACTGCATCTCAAGGACTACTCTTGATGATCCCCAATATGTACAAAATTGCAGGAGAGTTGACATCCGCTACCATGCACGTCTCGGCAAGAACTATCGCTACTCATGCACTTTCCATATTTGGAGATCATAGTGATGTCATGGCAGTCAGGCAAACGGGATGGGCGCTTTTAGCATCGAATTCGGTGCAAGAGGCACATGACCTTGCAGTTATCGCCACAGCCTCAACGCTAAAAAGTAGGGTACCGTTCCTTCATTTCTTTGATGGTTTTAGAACATCCCACGAAATCAGTAAAATAGAGTACATTGGTGATGATACGCTGAGACAGATGGTAGACTTTGATCTGGTCCTAGAACACAGAAAACGTGCGCTTTCCCCTGACCGTCCGTTCATCCGCGGCACAGCCCAAAATCCCGACGTTTTCTTCCAATCTAGAGAGGGTTGTAATCCCTACTTCATGGTCTGCCCCAAAATCGTGCAGGAAGTGATGGATCAATTTGCGAAGCTAACGGGCAGACAATATCACTTATTTGACTACATGGGCGCACCTGACGCAGAGCGAGTGTTAATCTTAATGGGCTCAGGCGCCGAGGTGGCCCACGAAACTGTAGAGTACCTTACAAAACAGGGAGAAAAGGTTGGTATCGTAAAGGTGCGGCTTTACAGACCCTTCTCCATCGGGCATTTTGCAAAAGCTCTCCCCAAAACCACGAAGTCAATCGCCGTACTTGATCGTACTAAAGAGCCCGGAAGCACTGGCGAGCCTTTGTACCTCGACGTCGTAAACGCCATATATGAAGCCAAACGCAATGGCAGCTTAAGCCCAGATTTCGATCCGACTGTTATTGGCGGACGGTATGGCCTATCTTCCAAGGAGTTTACACCGGCCATGGTTAAATCTGTCTTTGACGAGCTAAAGAAATCCAGTCCCAAAGACCATTTTACCGTCGGCATAGAAGATGACGTAGCCAATACAAGCCTGGATGTGGATCCTAGCTTTTCCATAGCCGATCCCGAGTCCACAAGAGCTGTATTTTTTGGCTTGGGTGCAGATGGCACGGTAGGTGCAAATCAAAATTCGATCAAGATAATAGGTGAGGAGACCGACCTTTATGCTCAAGGTTATTTCGTATACGACTCCAAGAAAGCGGGTGGCTATACCATCTCGCACCTCCGTTTCGGACCAAACCCCATTCGTTCGACTTATCAGATCGATAAAGCCAACTTCGTAGCTTGTCATCAGTTCGCCTTTACAGAAAAGTTAAACATTCTCGATATAGCCGAAGAGGGAGCTGTATTCTTGCTCAACTCCCCCTACCCCGCCGAAGAGGTATGGGATCGTTTGCCACGGACGATGCAACAACAAATTATAGACAAGAAATTGCGCTTCTACGTAATAGATGCCTATAGTTTAGCAAGGGAAGTAGGATTAGGTCCTCGCATAAACACTATAATGCAAACATGTTTCTTCTACTTGAGCAGGGTTATTCCTTTTGACCTCGCCATAGAAAAGATAAAAGAAGCGATAGTACAAACCTACGGCAAACGAGGAGAAGTCGTGGTGAACAAAAACATAGCAGCGGTCGATGCTGCTTTAGAACACCTGCACGAGGTCAAGGTACCTGGCGAAGTGACGAGCAACTTCGACATCAAACCAGCCGTGTCCGATAAAGCACCGGAATTTGTCAAAGAGGTACTCGGTCCCATGATGGTACTACAAGGGGACAAGCTTCCTGTCAGTAAGCTTCCGGATGATGGAACTTTCCCCTCTGGAACCTCCAAATGGGAAAAACGCAACATCGCCGTTGAAATCCCTAAATGGAACCCGAGTGCATGCATACAATGTGGGCGTTGTACCTTCATTTGCCCTCATGCCACAATAAGGGCAAAGGTATATGACAAATCATACCTAAATGATGCCCCAGAAGGATGGCAATACGCTGAGGCGAAATGGCCTCAATATAAAGAACAGGTCTTTACTATTCAAATCGCACCCGAAGATTGCACGGGATGTGGCAGCTGTGTCGCCAATTGTCCGGTAAGCAAAAACGAAGACACCTCTAAAAATGCACTTGTTATGGTGCCTCAAATTGATGTACGCGACAAGGAAATCCTCAAGTGGGACTATTTCCTTTCCCTGCCGGAGATTGAAAAGGAAAAGCTGAATACTCAATCGATCAAAGATTTAATGCTAATTCAACCGCTCTTTGAGTTCTCTGGAGCCTGCGCCGGATGCGGAGAAGCTCCGTACCTAAAGATGTTAAGTCAACTTTTTGGCGACAGGATAACGATAGCTAACGCTACTGGCTGCTCTTCAATCTATGGTGGCAACCTGCCTACCACACCGTGGACGACAAACAGGGAAAATCGTGGCCCTGCCTGGTCAAACTCGCTCTTCGAAGACAACGCAGAATTTGGATTTGGCTTGAGGTTAGCTCTGAATGCAAGAAACGCCAGGGCAAAACAGCTTTTAACAGAGCTTGCTAGCGAAATTGGAGACAGGTTAGTGGATGACATCTTGAATGCCGATCAAAGCACCGAAGAAGGCATAAAGAACCAGCGGGCAAGAGTAGAGGAGCTCAAAAAAGCACTAAAGGGCATTTCAAACATCGATGCTAAAGAGCTACTACATTTGGCTGACGACCTGGTCAAAAAAAGCATTTGGATAGTTGGTGGCGATGGATGGGCATATGACATAGGCTATGGAGGTTTAGACCACGTACTTGCAAGCGGTGAAAACGTAAATGTCTTGGTACTCGATACAGAAGTTTACTCTAACACAGGAGGCCAAGCTTCAAAGGCGACGCCCTTGGGAGCATCCGCTAGATTTGCCTCGGCCGGCAAACCCACTGGCAAGAAAGATCTAGCTTTGTTGGCAGTAACATACGGCAATATATACGTCGCAAGGATTGCCATGGGTGCCAATCCTACTCAAGCAGTAAAGGCCTTCCATGAAGCCGAATCCTATGAAGGACCTTCCTTAATCGTGGCCTACTCTCACTGTATAGCCCATGGGTACAACTTAAAACAAGGTGCAGAACATCAAAAAATGGCCGTTGATTCTGGACAGTGGATCCTTTTCAGGTATGACCCGAGGTTAAAAGAGGAAGGAAAGGCCTTACAGCTAGATTGCAAAGAGCCGACTTTGCCTCTAAGGGATTACATGCTTTCTGAAACAAGATTTGCAATGCTTCACAGAGACTTCCCAAAAAGGGCGGAGTTGCTCATGAAGGAGGCCGAGAAATTTAACCAGGAGCGCTGGGCCTTGTATAAAGGCTTAGCTGAAGTGCTTAACAAGAAGTAAAGCCATCGCATGCGACAAACATAATAAAAGGGAGAGGTCGACCTCTCCCTTTTATTATGTTATTATGTTTGAAAATTATGTTTGAAAACAACCACGTTTCTTTATAATTCATTCCACAATATGGTATATTTATAATCACACCAAAAGAGATCTCGAAAGGAGAGTGACAGAGACATGGCAAAAGGCAGCTACAGTTACATTAAATGGTTTGAAGAACTCAAAAAAGAAGATATATCATCCGTCGGGGGCAAGGGAGCCAACCTAGGGGAAATGACCAATCACGGCATTCCTGTACCGCCAGGTTTTTGCGTATTGGCAAAGGCCTATAAGGATTTCGTAACCCGGTCTAATATCAACAAAGTAATTGAAGACTTGATCTCTAAGATTGATTTTGAAGACGCCAATGACCTTGAAGAAAAGACGGCTAAAATACGCAACCTCATTGTGGAGACAGATATGCCCACTCAAATCGAAAGAGACATTTTGCAAGCCCATGCTGAGCTGGCAGAACTTGTTAATTTGAACGAACCTGAGGTCGCCGTTCGTAGTTCTGCTACAGCAGAAGATCTTCCCGATGCTTCCTTTGCCGGACAGCAAGACACTTACTTGCACATAAAAGGCAAAGAAAACCTTTTAAAGAACACAAAGAAATGTTGGGCCTCTCTTTGGACATCTAGGGCTACTTATTATCGCCACGTTAAAGGCTTCGATCACATGAGCGTTCTTCTCAGTGTAGTGGTTCAAAAGATGGTAAATGCTTCTAAATCTGGAGTGATGTTTACGATTAATCCAATCAATAACGATTCCAACGAAATTATGATCAATGCGAGCTGGGGTTTGGGCGAGGCTGTAGTATCTGGAGCTGTAACCCCCGATGAATATATCGTAGATAAAAATACTTTAACCATCAAAGAGAAAAGGATCGCTAAAAAGACTGTTATGGTTATAAGGGAAGCTTCCGAAATAGGGACAACTAAAGTTAAGGTAAAAGATATATTAGGTCCCGGGGCTATTTCAGAACCCTGTCTAACCGACGATGAAGTCAAGAAAATAGCAAGTATGGGAAAGAAGATAGAAAGCATTTACAAATTTCCTCAAGACATAGAATGGGCAATAGACAGAGATACCGGTGAACTTTATATACTTCAATCAAGACCTGTTACGACATTTACGCCTCAAGAGGAAAGAGAGCCCATAGCATTTGAGGCAAAATCAGAACCCGAGGTCTTAGCTAAAGGGTTGGCGGCTTCCCCAGGAATAGCCGTGGGCAAAGTTAAAATAATACGTAGTATCAATGAGTTAGATCGCGTTCAAGAGGGAGATGTTTTAGTAACAACCATGACAAATCCAGACATGGTTCCTGTAATGAAAAAAGCCGTGGCGGTCATTACAGATGAGGGTGGAAGGACATGTCATGCAGCTATAGTATCCAGGGAATTTGGGATACCCTGCATAGTTAGCACACAAAACGCCACTTCCGTGTTAGAGGATGGCATGATAATAACGGTCGATGCTACGAGGGGCGTAGTATACAAGGGCGATAGGTTGATTCAATTACAGGGAGAAAGGCCCAAGACAGTTGCCCAAGTAGGCGGGGCAACGGAGCAAAAAATAAGAGAAATAGTGGAACATTGGAGCCCCATAACGGGCACGAAAATTTACATGAACCTAGGAGAACCGGGACTAATAGACAAGTATAAAGATCTTCCCTTCGATGGCATTGGCCTGATGAGAACTGAATTCATCTTCACCGATATGATCGGCATACACCCAATGTACCTGGTCAAACAAAATCAAGGAGATATACTGATCAACAGAATGGCTGAGGGGGTTGCCCAAGTCGCACAGGCTATATATCCAAGACCTGTAGTAGTTCGTTTTAGTGATTTCAGGACCAACGAGTTCAGGGGGTTAGAAGGTGGAGATGAGGTTGAGCCCATCGAAAACAACCCCATGATAGGTTGGAGAGGTGTGTCAAGGTATATATCACCCGAATACGAAGAGGGGTTTAGGCTGGAATGTCGTGCTATTCGCAAAGTCAGGGAAGAATTCGGCCTAACGAATGCCTGGGTTATGCTGCCCTTTGTCAGAAACCTATGGGAACTGGACAAGGTTAAAAGTATTATGGCCTCTGAAGGTCTGGAACAAGGAGGCGCACTTAAAATATGGATAATGGCTGAAGTGCCTTCAGTTGTTATGCTGGCGGAAGAATTTGCTCAAAAAGTCGATGGGATAAGCATAGGGAGCAATGACTTGACCCAACTTACCTTGGGAGTAGACAGGGATTCAGGAATACTTAACCGAATGGGTTACTTTGACGAACAGGATCCAGCCGTACTAAAAGCCATCGAGATACTCATCGCAGCAGCGCACAAATATGGAAAAACATGCTCCATATGCGGTCAAGCGCCGTCCGTGTATCCTGGGTTTGCCGAATTTTTAGTTCAAAAAGGTATCGACAGTATCTCTGTAAACCCCGACACCGTTGCTTACACTAGAAGGTTAGTAGCCTCAGTCGAACAAAGATTGTTGCTTGAAAGAGCTCTTGACAAATAATCTCAATAACTTAATAACATAAGACATGGCACGGAAGAGTGAAGATTTATCTTTTTATCATATCTTTCCATTGTTTTAATGGAGGGAGGAAATTGGTATGACAATATTAAAGCAATCAAGCGAAGGCGTGACGCGCGAAAACATGAAGGGTGGTTCTGGCAAAGCAACTTTTTACTACGTTCCTATCCCTGACGACAAAGGAGCTATTATAATGGCCTCTCGCATAGAATTGGAACCCGGCGCATCCATAGGCTTCCACGAACATTCAGACGACGAAGAAGTATACGCCATAGTATCGGGCAAAGGCGTTTTCACAGATGGCACAACAGAAGCAGAAGTGAACCCTGGCGATATACTTTTAACGCGCAAAGGAATGTCGCACAGCTTGAAAAATTCTGGAAATTCTAACTTGGTGTTTTTCGCTGTCATAGCCAAAAAATAAAATACTCCATTATTACTGAGGTGCTTTTGCTCGACAAGAAACTGGGCCAAAATTTAATAAGGGGGCTAGATTGGAATTTAGCTCCCCTTCTTTTCAAAAGTTCCTTATTGCTGAAGGTCAACCTTAACTTTTAAGATTATCAGTCTGATATTTTTTAGACAAAGCATTCCATTTTGGAACTCCAATAAAATTAGTGGACTTCTTAACATGTCTTATTAACATAAGGGTGAAACGATGCAATGGGGAAAATAAGATATGTAAACTTGAGTAAAACAGTAGCCCATGCCTTGAGGCATGCGCCTGAAAGGTATGGCTTGACTTTGGATGAAAAGGGTTGGGTCAGTGTTGATAAGCTAATAGAGGGATTGAAGAATCACTCTAGAATGTTTAAAAATGTATCCATACATGATCTTGAAGAGATTATAAAAGAATCTCCCAAAAAACGGTTTGAAATAAAAAATGGAAAAATCAGAGCAATCTATGGCCATTCTGTACGATATAGGATAGAACAACGACCTAAAATGCCCCCAAAATTTTTATATCACGGCACAACACCTAAGGCGGCGAAAAACATTTTACAAACGGCCCTAAAATCAATGGGCAGGCAATATGTACATCTTTCCATTGATGTTGAATCTGCACACACTGTAGGACGGCGTAGAACAAAAAATCCGACCATCTTAAAAGTCTTTACACTAGAGGCTTATAGAGCAGGAATTAAGTTTTATGAGGAAAATGGCGGCATATGGTTAAGTGATGTTATACCGGCCGAGTTCATCGAGAAATTATAACAATAAACAAAGATTCTATGCCAACAAGGTAGCAATAGAAGCGGCTACCATCATACCCAAGCGACGCGTTTCCAATCCGCATTTTTCGGCAATATCAGGCCTGTTGGCACCAAGGCTTTGGCCTACCAATGTTGTAGCAGCTATACTAAAGGCTGGCTCGGAGCAAAGGAAAGACCGACCACATTTAGGGCTATTTGATGAGCGGCAAACACTGTAGTACCAAGGCTCGCCGTATCACCACGCCACGCAATGCAGCGCTTACACCCATGGTAATGGCAACGAAAAAAGCGCCCGACGACACAATGGAAAAATAGGACTTAGCCAAAGGAATTACATCAGGCTCTGCCCCCATGAAGGCAACCACCCTATGAGCACAAACAAACCCTATTATGCTGGTTATGATGCCCAGCAACATGGCAAGGATAATAGTTTGTCTCAGTACCAAATAGGATGATTGACGATCACCTGTGCCCATAAAACGAGCAACTAGAGCCATGGTACCCACATTTAACGCCTGGAATACCGCGAGGATGAGCATCATAGGTTGATTACTTATTCCTAC
>Ga0208564_1003292_pt1 | contig 11880 bp, 6 predicted proteins | sample AD_UKC073_MetaG_FD_184439 | JGI IMG/M metagenome (GOLD analysis project Ga0208564, IMG submission 184439) | Active sludge microbial communities of municipal wastewater-treating anaerobic digesters from USA - AD_UKC073_MetaG (SPAdes) (version 2) | ecosystem: Engineered > Bioreactor > Anaerobic >... | reverse complement strand
CCGCTGGCCCCATCGGTGAACGGGTCCACCAGGACCTGCGTCTTCGGGTTGAAGCTCAGGTCCATCACGTACCAGTAGTTGTAGCCCCAATGCAGAAAGCCCTGGGCGCGAAGCTTGTAGAACAGCCAACCCGACATGCGAATCTTGGCGAGCGGGGTGTCGAAGAAGCGGTTGAGATAGGGACCGCGCGGCCCCATGCAGTAGTAGACCCAATGGGGGATGCCTTCGTCGATGTAGGCCTGGGCCGCGTGAACCGCCGGGACAGGAATGTCGGTCAGGCCTTTCTCCCGGCCGTAGCGGATGTCGCTCATGGCATCCATGACTTTCATCCAGGGGGCCAGTTCCCGGAGCAGTTCGCGCGCCTTGCGGTAGTTCTCCAGATCCTGGGGGTTGCCACCCGGCTCGTCGGAGAGATGGAAGAAGGATGTGTCGAGCAGGTTCTCACGCGCCAGGAAGTCTCGAAATTCGGGAAGGAACTGGGCGAGGAAATTGCGATAGACTGCTCCGGTGGCCTCGGTGTCCTTGGGCCACAGCAGCTCCGCGCGTCCTTCTTTCCACTGATATACGCGAGTCGGCGTGTCCACTGAGGCCTTCGCCGGATCCACTTTGTAGGACCAGAAGTGCGGCCACTCGAACTGGCGGAACCCGACCTCTCTGGCCAAATCGACGAATCGTTTCACGCGGCTCCAGTCGAAACTGTATTGCCCGGGGCCCCGCTCGTTCACGACCAGCAGTTGGGGCGGGCGCTCCACGATTTCCCGCCGCATGTAGAACATCGGCACGAGGATCACGTCGCTGCCGTGCTCGATCATGTTTTCGAGGTAAGGGCGAACCGCGCGAAACCACTCTTCCCCCAGCACGGGCTGTTTGTACCAGTCGTAAATCGCGTCGGCGTTCCACCAGTGGGTCACGGGGAACCCGGCGCGCGGCCGCACCACCAGCGGATGGACCTGGACTCGGACCGTGAGCGTCGCATCCTTCTTGAGAATCGGGCTCCTGAAATGCACGATGAGCTTGCGCGACCCCACCCTGGCTTCGGCGGGTACGCGAACCGTGATCCAGAAAGATTGAGTTGCGAACGGGCCCACGGTGGCTTTCGATTCCGGAAAAAGCGGATCGGGCACCAGGCCGGGAACGTGCCCTATGCCGTCCAACTCGGTTTCCGGCGTGTCCCCGGTGTAGTTCCACTGCGGTACATAGCCCACTCGCCGCACCTGTACGGTCAAGTCATCCGCACCGCTGACGGAGCACTCGACCTCTGCCGGCCAGCTACGATCATTCCGCAGGCACGCCTGGAACGAAAACCGGGCGTTGCGCGGCGTGATTTGATCGAGGGCCTGCCGGCTGCCTGGAAGTGATGTCGGGTAGACACGCTTGAGCGAACTTGCCAGCCAGAAGCTGATAGCAGGCTCACGTAACTCGAGCTCCCGCTGGTTCCATCCGAATCCGGAGAGGAAATCGGTTGTGATGACGAGCGGTCCATTGGCAAGCTCGGGGTCGGCCGGAGAAGTCGTCACGATCGGATCTCCGATCAGATTCAACTGTGCCGCCAACACAACCACCAGCGTCCGAGTCAACGGGTATCGATTCATATATAGCCTGCACTCCAGGGTACAACTCAGAGCCCGTGAACATATCGCCTTTACAATCCGAGGACAATCAACAACCCGACGGTGTCGTTTTCACCCACCCGTCCCAAGTCCCAGCCGATGCCCTGCACGGCCCCACCAGCAGCGCAGCCCCCCGGCCACCAGGGGCACGGTGTAGTTGGTCCCCTGCCCCAGCGATACAGACCGCGGAGAATTCACCTAAACTCATATAACAACACCACTTGAGCGTATGACAGGCCTTGTCGGGTGGTGTGTTACCGCCCTGCCTGATCCATTGGTTCTGCTGTGCCCTCTGCGTGGCGTACTCAGCATCAGGCAGAAAGGCCGAGCATCGCGGTTGCCTCGTCCACCTCCCTCTCCAACTCCCGGCCGGCCCGCCGTTTGTCCTCTCGCCAGCGTGCCCACAACCTGTATAATCCCCCATCCGTCCGACGACGGACAGTAAAGAATCTGAGCAGTTGAGGATTACACCGATGGCCAGGCAGGATAAGGACCTCCGCGTGCCCAAGGGCGGCGAGCGGAATCTGGATGAAGCCCTTGCACAGGAACTCGAAGAAGCCCTTGGCGGCATGAGCCTTATGGACATGATGGACGAGGAGGAGGCTGCCGCACGGGCCATGCGCTCCGCCGCGAGCCCTACCGCCAAGGGAGTTAAACGCGGCCAGGTCCTCTCCGTCGGCCCGGAGGACATTTTCGTGGACATGGGCGGCAAGAGCACCGGCGTGTTGCCGGCCGCTCAGTTCGAGAATGAGCCCCTGCCGGCCGTCGGCGACTGGATCGAGGTCACCATCACCGGCGTGGACAAGAAGGACAACCTCCTCAAACTCTCGCGGCAGGGCGCCGTCCAGGCCGCCGCCTGGGAGTCGCTTGAAGAGGGCATGATCGTCGAGGGCCGTGTCACCGGCCACAACAAGGGCGGCCTGGAGCTTAACATCGACGGCATCAAGGCCTTCATGCCCATCAGCCAGGTGGAACGCGGCCGGGTCGAAGACCTCGCTCCCTACGTCAACCAACGGCTCAAATGCGAAGTCACCGACATCCGCCCCGACGAAAAGCAGATCGTCGTCTCCCGGCGGAACGTGCTCGACCGCGAGGCCGAAGAGGAGGCCAGGCGCACGTTCGAGAGCCTGGTCGAAGGCCAGGTGGTCAAGGGCACAGTCAAGACCATCATGCCCTATGGGGCCTTCGTGGACATCGGCGGGATGGACGGCCTGCTGCACATCAAGGACATGGCCTTCACCCGCGTGGAGAAGCCCGAGGACGTGGTCAGGACCGGCCAGCAGATCGAAGTCATGATCCTCAAGATCGACCGCGATACGCGCAAGCTGTCGCTGGGCCTCAAACAGGTCATGCCCGACCCGTGGAACGACGCAGACGTGAAGTGGCCGGTGGACAGCATCGTCACCGGGCGGGTCACCCGGCTGGAAGGGTTCGGGGCCTTCGTGGAACTGGAGCCGGGCGTCGAGGGCCTGGTGCCCATCAGCGAGATGACCTTCGAACGGCGGATCAAGCATCCCAGCGAGATCGTGAAGGCCGGCGACGTGATCAAGGTCAAGGTCCTCAAGGTGGACATCGCGGCCCGGCGGATCAGCCTGTCCATCAAGCAGGTGGGGGATGATCCGTGGACCGGTGCGTCGGCCCGCTGGCCGGTGGACAGCGTGGTGACCGGGACGGTGAAGCGGCTGGCCGAGTTCGGGGCGTTCGTGGAGCTGAGCCCGGGCGTGGAGGGGCTGATTCACATCAGCGAGTTAAGCGAGCAGCGCGTGCGCGTGCCGGCCGATGTAGTCCGCGAGGGCCAGCAGGTCACCTGCAAAGTGCTGGAGGTGGACGAAGACCGCCGCCGGATCAGCCTGTCGATCAAACGGCTGAAGGAAGATCCGAACTACACCGGCGAGACCACAAACGCCCCGTCCGCACCGGAAGCGCCCAAGCCGGAAAAGAAGCGCAAAAAGCCGCTCAAGGGCGGGCTGGAGTGGTGAGTTGCGTGGCACCGGCGTCACGCCGGTGCGTCTTCAAGCAATCCCATACGCAGAGGGCCGGCCCATTCGCCGGCCTTTTCTCTTGGACATCAAGACCCTCTGGAGATTGATCCGCCAATCAGACCGTTGGCGGAACGGCGGGTCTGTTGAGCCGCCCTACATCGCTGTCGTCCGCATCATCACGCCGCCCCTACCGGGGCGGCAAACAACCTGGGGAAGTAAACCACGGGTTCCGCTTCGCTCCACCCGTGGCTACTTTCGCCCCGCCCCGTTGGGGCGGACCATCTGCTCGAGCCCGCTCTTTCGCCCCCGCTTTGTCCCCTTGTCTCCTTGTCTCGTTGTCGCCTTGTCGCCGCGTCTCCGCGTCACCTCCGTTACCCTCTGGCCCCTCGCTAGCGCTCAGGGCTCTGCCATCCATCAATCACATCAGCTCGCGGACGCCGGCGATGAGGGCTTCGGCACGCTCTTTCGTCGGGGCTTCGGCCATGATGCGGATGATCGGCTCGGTGTTCGAGCCGCGGACGTGGACCCAGCCGTCGGGGAAGTCCACCCGCACGCCGTCGATGTCGTTGATCCGCTCGCGGGCGTACTTCTTTCTGGTGGCTTCAAGAACTTCGGCGATGCGCTCCTTCGAGCACTCGGCCTTGGTCTTGATCATGACGTAGGCGGGGATCTCGTCGGCGAGCTGGCCGACGGTCTTGCCGGTTTGGGCCATCAGTTGCAGGACCATGCTCATGGCCACCAGGCTGTTGCGCACGGGAGCCACGCGCGGGTCGATGATGCCGCCGTTGCCTTCGCCACCGAAGGCACAGCCGTGGGCCTTCATGGCCTCGACGACATTAGCCTCCCCCACCGCCGAACGATAAACCCGGCACGGGCCGCCGGCCGCCGCCGCGATGTCGTCGATCATGCGCGAGGTGGAGAGGTTCGCCGCGGCCGGTCCGGGATGGGCCGCGAACATGTACTTGGCACACAGGGCCAGCGTGTATTCCTCACCGATGTACCGGCCATTCTCATCCACGATGGCCAGGCGGTCGGCGTCGGGATCCTGGGCGAAACCGATGGCCGCACCCTCGCGTTTGACCACCGCGCACAGGTCGGTGAGGTTCTCGACCGTGGGCTCGGGCGTGTGGGCAAACCGGCCGGTGGGCTCGGCGTTCATGTGCACCACCTGGCAGCCGAGTTTTTCGAGCAGCAACCGCCCTTCCTCGCCGCCGGCGCCGTTCACGCTGTCGAGCACGGCTTTGTAACGTTTCGCGGCAATCTGCGGCACGTTCACGATGCCCAGCGCAGCTTCAACATGCGTGGCCGCGGCGGTCGGATCGGACAGCACGGGCTTGATCCGTTCCACGTCCACCAGGTTGAAGGCCTTGCGGTGATAGAGGTCGAAGATTTTCGCGGCCTGCTCCGGTGGCGGGGCCAGGCCTTCGCTGGTCAGGAACTTGATGCCGTTCCAGATCACCGGATTGTGGCTGGCGGTGATGATCACGCCACCGTCGGCCTTGTGACGCAGGACCATGAGCGCGGTCGCAGGCGTGGAGGCCACGTCCAGCACAATCACCTCACAACCGGTGGCCAGCAGGCCGGCCACCAGCGCCGACTGCACCATCGGGCCGCTCGGGCGCGAATCGCGACCGATCACCACCTTACCGCCGTTCAGATAGGTCCCAAACGCACAGCCCAGTTCAGATGCCAACACGGGCGTCATGGACTCGCCGATAACGCCTCGCACGCCGGATACGCTCATCATTAATGGCATTGGCGCCTTCTCCAAATTCTACACCGGTTATAGCGGCTAACCGGAACCCCTGCTGAAGGCAGAGCCGGCCGTTCTCGATGAGAAGAACGGCCCGTACACAGCCGGCCAATGCGACCCAACGGCCGGTACAGAGCCCGGCCGCTACGAGTTAAATGCCGGTACGGAGTCCCCTCCGGCATTCTAACGACCGGTACGGAGCCCGGTCGCTACAGTCGGTGGTCAGTGGAGATTCCCCACGCTACGGCGGACCAGCACCTTGCGTAACAGGATGTAATTGGTGCCGCGATGAGCGGTGATTTCACCGCTGACGATCAGGACCACGGGCTTGGTGCCACCGGCGGTCAGGCTGATGGCCCGCTCCAGCAGCCGGCCGGGGAGCACATGAATCGGCCCATCCATCGGCCGCATGCTGCGGTTCTCAAAAGCCAGCATCCAGTCCCCGTTCTCTCCGGGAACCAGCCGGACGGGGCGGTCCGAAAGCAGCGTATCATCCGGCCAGCGGGCCCGCTCCGTCTCCGGGACGGCGGGCAACGGTTTTTCGAGCGGAATCTCCATAGGCGCCGTGCCGGTCGGCGGCCGATCCTCGGGCAGGGCCGCGGGGCGCGGCGGGCGATCCTGCATCATCTGGCGGATCAACTCTTCGGCGGTGGGCTCCCGGCCGGACGGACGGGTTTCCGTCTGGCCGTCGGATTGGGAAGCGTCAGGGACGGGGGCCGGCGGAGCCGGGGGCTGGGGCGACGGATCGACGCCGGGGGGCAATTCAGCCACGTTACTCAACAGCAGGTAGTTGGCCCCCTGGAACTCGGTAACGCGCCCGGTCACAAGGAAACGGTGATCTTCACCGGTCTCGGCCAGGACCGTCTCCAGCAGGGCCAAGCGGGCGTTGGGCAGAACCCGCAACGGCGGAACGGCCGGCAGCCGGGGGTCCGGCTCCACATGGACCACGAAGCCGGTGGATTGACGCTCGATCCGGGCGGGCCGGCGGGCAATCACGTAGCCCTCTGGCAACGGGCGCGGGCCGGCAGTCACCTTGCCCACAACCGTGCCGGAGGCGAGGGCCGGGTCGTCACAGAAATCGCGTGGCTCGGACGGCAAAACGATGGATCTGCCGGCCTGTTCGTTGATCATGCGTTCGGTAACGCGCTCGCTGCCGGCATACTCGGGCTCACGAGGGATAGGCGGCAGCGCGGTGGCCGGCCGGGTGGCGGGCGTCTGGGCGAGTGCGATGCCGCTTGATGAAGCCAACAGTATGAGGATGCAGAGTCGCTGCACAGAGGGGCGCGGCGAAGGTGAGAAGTGAGAAGTGAGAAGTGAGAAACCGGTTGTCATGTGTTGCCCTCTCATCACGTACTCACCCATCTTGTGGGCCACGGCGTTGAAGCGGTGGCGAAGCTCACAAACCTGCCTCCACGGCTCAAGGGCCGTGGCACACACGTGCAAATCGATGCACAAGGCCAGGGCGCCTAATCGTTCATCGGCCGGTTGCCGCGGGGTGGTCCAACTCCCTCGCGGTTACCGGACTTCAGTTCGCTTGCAGGTCCCGGACCAACTCGCCGGGGTGGGTGACCGGCCGGCGGCAAGTACGATTCTGGCAAACGTAGGCGGCCGGACGGCCATCCACCAGTTCCTTGCCCGCCAGGAGCGGAATTCTCTCAGCCCAGGCGGCCGCGTCGGGAGCCGATGGATCCGATAACAAGACCACGCGATGGGGATCATAAACCTGATTGACCGCTTTGATCAATGCCTGGGTGGCCGGGTCGCCGGGAGAACCGACGATGACCACCTCCCGGCCGGGGTCGTGGTAGAAGTCCACACCGACCAGGAAACGGTTGAAACCGAAGGGGGATTGTTCCACGCTGCCGGCCACCGCCTTCATCAACTGCTCGGCCTTTTCACGCAGGTCGTCGCGGTCAAGGATGGCCGACAGCCGAAGGAGGTTCAGGAGGGCCACCGAGTTGCCTGAGGGAATCGCCTGATCGGTGGCATCCTTGGTGCGGACCAGGAGGGGTTCGGCGTCATCGGCGGTAAAGAAGAAGGCCCCTTCCCGCTCGTCCCAGAAATGGCGGATCATGGCCTCGTTCAGTCGAATGGCCTCATCGAGCCAGCGCGGTTCGAAGGTGGCCTCGTAAAGCTCCAGCAGCCCCTCGACGAAGAAGGCGTAGTCGTCGAGATAGCCACCCGTGTGAGCCACGCCTTTGCGATACGCGCGCAGGAGGCGACCGTTGCGGGTCATGCGCGTGAGGATGAAATCAGCGGCTTTCGCGGCGGCACGGGTGTACTTCTGCTCGCCGGTGATGCGCCCGCCCCGGGCCAGCGAGGCAATCATCAGACCGTTCCAACCGGTGAGCACCTTGTCGTCCAGGCCGGGGGGCACGCGGCGCTCGCGCACCTCAAAAAGCTTCTGGCGGGACTCCTGGAGAATGCGCAGCACTTCGGCCGGGTCAAGGCGGTTCAGGCGGGCGACGGCCTGGATCCCGCGTTCCACGTGGAGGATATTCACGCCCTCCCAGTTGCCGGCCTCACTCACGTCGTAGTAGCTGCAAAAGATCTCCCCGGCCCGCTCGCCCAGTGCATCCATGATTTCGGCTTTGGTCCAGATGTAGAACTTGCCCTCCACGCCTTCGCTGTCGGCGTCACGGGCCGAATAGAAGCCGCCCTCGGGCGATTGCAGGTCGCGCAAGACGTAATCAAGGATGTCCCGGCCAACCGCCAACCAGCGCGGGTGGCCCGTCAACTGGAAAGCTTCCAGGTACACCCCGGCAACCAGGGCCTGGTCGTAGAGCATTTTCTCAAAGTGCGGCACCAGCCACTCCGGATCGGTGCTGTAGCGGTGGATCCCCCCGCCAAGCTGGTCGTAGATGCCCCCGGAGGCCATGCAGTCCAGAGTCAGTTCCACCTTCTCCAGCAGGGCCTGCCGGGAACCGCTGTCCGCGGGAATACCGGCTGCCACACCGGCGTCAGCCGCGGCAGTGGAGGCCCTCCCTGGCGCTCCCGGGCCGGCCGTCGCCGAGGGGCTGGCGGAGACGGTGCCCGCTGCACGTGAGCGATGGTATTCACGAAGCATCAGGCTCATGGCCATGGAGGGCGGAAACTTGTTGGTTCCGCCGCTGCTCATGCCTCCGGTCCGGTCGTCGAAGGCCATTCCAAGGGCATCGGCCACCCGGCTGACCAGCTCACGGGCGACGCCGGCCTCCGAGCGGTCCAGTCCGCCAAGGCTCTGCAAGGCCCCGGTCAGTGATTCGGACGATTCCAGGATGCGCTCGCGGTCTTCACGCCACAGCCGGTTGATGGTCAGCAGCAGGTCGCGGAAGCCCGGCCGGCCGTACTGCGATGCGGGCGGAAAGTAGGTGCCTGCGAAGAAGGGCTTCTGATCAGGCGTCAGAAAGACGCTCATGGGCCAGCCGCCCTGCCCCTGGTTGTAGAGCAGGGTGGCGGTCATGTAGATCTCGTCGAGGTCGGGACGTTCTTCGCGGTCCACCTTGATGGACACGAAATGTTCGTTGAGGACCTCGGCGATCTCCGGGTTCTCGAAGCTTTCGTGTTCCATCACGTGGCACCAGTGGCAGGCGGAGTACCCGATGCTCAGGAAGACGGGCTTGTCCTCCTGACGGGCCTTCTCGAAGGCCTCTGGTCCCCAGGGGAACCAGTCCACCGGGTTGTAAGCGTGCTGGAGCAGGTAAGGACTGGTGGAGTCGATGAGCCGGTTTGGCCGAGGCTGGGTTGCGGCGGCCGAGGCGGGGTGAACAGCGCTCATGGCATTCCCTCTTGGGTCGCTGACCGAAACAGATGGCGAACAGAGTGCGTCGAAGCCCGATACGGCAATTATAGGCCTGTGGGGAGAGGACAGCTCAAGGGGAAATACCGTTTGTGAGCCCGAAGGGGAAATATCAGTTGTGGGCCCGAAGCGCCAGCAAGGGACAACCAGGTACGCTGATCCATCCCTCGCCGGCGTTTCCGGATCGATCCAGCCTCAGAAGCCCCTTTCACGCCCCCTTCCCGATCAGTCCGGGCTGACGTCGATGGGCCCGCGCCGGGTGCGGAGCATCTCCTGTCGGGACAGGATGGCCAACGCGGCCCCGGCGATCAGCGTCAGGCCGCCGATCCACTGCAGCGCGGAGAATTTCTCCCCCAGATAAAACCAGGAACCCAGCAGGGAGACAAACGGCGTGAGCATCAGCGCCAGCGCGGAAACGGCCACGCCGAGCCGCTGGATGGCCACGTAATACATGCCGTGGGCGGCGGCAATCCCGACGAAGGCCGAGCCGATCAGCAGGAGGGTATCAGACATGGAAAGTTGCAGGACCGAAGACGGCTCTCCCAGGGGCGCCATCAGGATCAGCCCGATCGAGGTGTAGTTGCCGATGATCCCGAACACCACCAGCGGGTGGAGATTGCGCATGGTATAGCGGACGGTGATGTCGTACAGGCCCCAGAAAATGCTGCACAGCAGCACAACAACGATCCCGATCCTGCTTACGTGGCCGTCCTTCAAAGCCACAGCCGACAACAGGACGAAGCCGGTCAGGGCCAGGGCCGTCCCCGCCCAGAACCGGCCGCTGCGGGCCAGCGGACGCTCGTCGGGAAAGAGCAGGAACGCTCCCAGGATGCTCCAGACGACAGAGACGCGCACCAGGAAGGACATCTCCCCGGCCTCAAGAAAATACGGCGACCAGGCGAACAGGGTCTGGCCGATGATGTTCACCACGGCCGGTACCAGGGCCGTTACCCAGAAGCGTCTCAACCCACTGCCGCGGCCCCGGGCGGGAAGTTGCCGGTCGCGCTTCACCGCCAGCACGATCAGCGGGATGTACAACACCGTCGAGATCGGATAGCGCACCAGGTTGGTTGTGTAGCCGTCCGGAATGGCCTTGGTCAGGTAGCGCAGCATGACCGTCGGCACGCCCCAGCAGATGATGGAGGCGAACAGGCAGACGATGGCGAGAACTTCAGATTTACGCTTGATAGAGGTTACTCCCTTGGGCACAGCGCCAAGCATGATAGCGGGTGGACCAGGTTCTTTGAACCTGGGTTCACGATTTTTGATGACCGAGACGCTTCCTGCAAAGAAATCGTAAACCCACGTCCGGAGGACGTGGGCCACCCCATCCCAATCACCAAACAATAGGCCATCTTCCGTCTCATTCCATCCCGGGTGGCCCAGGTTCTTTTGAACCTGGGTTCACGATTTTTGATGACCGAGACGCTTCCTGCGAAGAAATCGTGAACCCACGTCCGGAGGACGTGGGCCACCCCGGCTCAATCACCGAACAATAGGCCATCTTCCGTCCCAATCCATCCCTGGGTGGCCCAGGTTCTCTGAACCTGGGTTCACGATTTTTGATGACCAAGACGCTTCCTGCGAAGAAATCATGAACCCACGTCCGGAGGACGTGAACCATCCCATCTCAATCACCATACGATGGGCCATCTCCCATCCCAATCCATCGCCAACACGGAGCGGTCATCATGTTCATAAAAGCGATAGCTGCTCCACGCCCAATCCTTTGGATGATCCACCAGACCGCGCTTCACTGGATTGTGGTGACAGTAGTTCAGTTTTTCGAGCAGGGTATCGATCTCGGTGATGTTAAAGTCGTATCCCCGTCCATAAAGAATCAGTTTTTTGCTCTCTGGATCAAGTGCCCAGTTCATGAGCGGAGCTGACCATAGCCGCCCATGCTTTCGCCAGCAGTCACGCAGGACGGCCTTCCCATGGAACCCTACGTGCGTCTTGAAGGCGTGCAGGAGCCGCCAGATGGGGGTCGGGGTGCCGCATCCTCTGCGGTGCGGAAGCAACATAACGTGCAGGTGTTCGGGCATGATGACGTATGCAATCAGACAAACATCAAACTTGCGTTGAAGCAACCGCAAGCCGTCAACCACGACCTGTTTCAACGGGTCGTACCAGAAAAACGTCAGCCGCCGATAACAGGAAATCGTCCAGAAGTGGACGTGCCCCGGCTCGTCGTGTCGCTTCAGGTAGAGCGGCATGCATCCCTCACATCAACCACATAAGCAACACCCCCTGATTCCCTCGGGTGGCCCAGGTTCTTTTGAACCTGGGTTCACGATTTTTGATGATCAAGACGCTTCCTGCAAAGAAATCGTGAACCCACGTCCGGAGGGCGTGGGCCACCCCGGCTCAATCACCGAACAATAGGCCATCTTCCGTCCCAATCCATCCCTGGGTGGCCCAGGTTCTCTGAACCTGGGTTCACGATTTTTGATGACCAAGACGCTTCCTGCGAAGAAATCATGAACCCACGTCCGGAGGACGTGGGCCACCCCGGCTCAATCACCAAACAATAGGCCATCTTCCGTCTCATTCCATCCCTGGGTGGCCCAGGTTCTCTGAACCTGGGTTCACGATTTTTGATGACCAAGACGCTTCCTGCGAAGAAATCATGAACCCACGTCCGGAGGACGTGGGCCACCCCGGCTCAATCACCGAACAATAGGCCATCTTCCGTCCCAATCCATCCCTGGGTGGCCCAGGTTCTCTGAACCTGGGTTCACGATTTTTGATGACCAA
>Ga0208564_1003288_pt1 | contig 11892 bp, 8 predicted proteins | sample AD_UKC073_MetaG_FD_184439 | JGI IMG/M metagenome (GOLD analysis project Ga0208564, IMG submission 184439) | Active sludge microbial communities of municipal wastewater-treating anaerobic digesters from USA - AD_UKC073_MetaG (SPAdes) (version 2) | ecosystem: Engineered > Bioreactor > Anaerobic >... | reverse complement strand
CACGTTGCGCCGGGAGTCCGGCACGTCTACCACCAGTACGTTGTTAAACTCCCGGCCGGCTACCCGCTTGCGCGGGAGGCGTTCATGAGCGCCCTTGCGGAACGCGGGGTCGGGACGGCCGTCCATTACCCCATCCCGCTCCACCGGCAGCCGGTCTACGAGAGTGCGGGCAAGACCGCGTCCTGCCCGGTATCGGACGACCTTGCGGCATCGGTCGTGAGCCTGCCGGTTCACCCATCGGTGACGGATGAAGAACGGGCATACATATGTGATGCGGTTGGGGGACTCTCCTGACCGAGAAGATGAAGGACCAAATACTCTTTTTATTGAAGAGCATCCGATCAGCACGTTTGCTGGCGGTCTGGTGGATCTCCCTCGCAAGTTGTAGGCCACCAGAGATCGCCCTCCGGAATCCAACGGCGGCAGTGGCCGGATTTTATGAGAGAGAATGAATATAAGATTTTATCGAAGCGATATAGTTATCTGTGCCGCAGAGGTATATTTTAATGTCGGAGATCACACCGCGGCAGGACAGGTAAGGCACGGTGCCCTGGAATGCCTCCAAACACCGGCGCATCCAGGGCACCTACAACGCTGCCGGATCCAGGATAGCCGGATTGAAGTGACCATCCCCTGAACGTAGCAACGTACTCTTGCCCGGGATGGTGCACGTGGTTGCTTCTGAGCCTATGAGGCGGGGAAAACACTCTGACATCGTGCAAAAGGGGCTTGAAACCCGGGTACAGGTCAAGGTCAAATTTCAGCGAAGCAGGAGGAGCAAATGCAAAACCTTCTTGTAAAGATCACTGATAGAAGTGCAAAAATTGGAATTATCGGTCAGGGCTACGTCGGCCTCCCGCTTGCAATGGCTTTTGCACGGAAGTTTACCGTCTTCGGCTACGACGTCTGTTCAGGCACCGTCGAGCGGCTCCGGGCAGGGAAGTCTCACATCCAGGACGTTCCGGACACGCAACTCTCCCTATACCTTGGACAGACCTATTTCCCGACCTCTGATCCCGAAGACCTTCACCAGTGCGACTTCCTCATCATCTGCGTCCCAACACCGCTATCGGAAGACAAGATCCCGGATCTGAGCTGTATAAAGGATGCCTGTTCGACTCTCAAAATCATTCTGCGCCGGGGGCAGTTTGTCATTCTGGAGAGCACAACTTTTCCGGGGACGACCGATGAGGTGGTGGTTCCGATCCTCGAAGAGACCGGGCTCGTCGCCGGCAGCGACTTCGGCATCGCCTACTCTCCAGAGCGAGTAGACCCCGGGAACAAGCAGTACCCCATCGATAAAGTGCCGACGGTCGTCGGCGGGATCAACGCCGAGTGTACCGAGATCGCCGCCGCCCTCTATGGGAGTGTCATGGACCGGGTCGTCCCGGTTCGGGATGCCCGCACGGCGGAAGCCGTGAAGATGATCGAGAACATCTTCAGGAACGTCAACATCGCTCTGGTCAATGAGATGGCTCTCATCTTCGAACGGATGGGCATCGACACGTGGGAAGTGATCGACGCCGCGGCCACCAAGCCCTATGGTTTCATGCCCTTCTATCCCGGTCCCGGCGTCGGCGGCCACTGCATTCCCCTCGACCCCTACTACATGTCGTACCGGGCGAAGAAATACGGCTTTATCCCCCGCTTCATCGAGACCTCCGGAGAGATCAACGAGTTCATGAAGATGCACACTGTCAACCTTATCGAGAAAGGGCTCAGACAGGTCGGCAAGCGCGTTTACGGTGCGAAAGTCGCTGTGATGGGTCTCGCCTACAAAAAGAACATCAATGACTCGCGGGAGTCGCCTTCCATCAAGATCGTCGAAGAACTCGCAAACCTCGGGGCCGACGTGCGGGTCTACGACCCGTTCGTCCCCTCCCTTGCGACGAAGGCAGGCGTGTTTACTTCGGCAGAGAGCATCGAAGAGGCGCTTTCGGGGGCTGATTGTGCGGCATTCCTTGTGGACCACGATGCCTTCAGAAGGCTGGACGCAGGGTATATCGGGAGCTGTATGAGTACCCCTGTTCTTGTAGACTGCAAGAACCTCTTCCAGCAGAAAGACGGAATCGTATACCTGTGCATCGGTAAAGGCGAGTGAGCCCGGTAACGCCAGCACGGAATAGACCACTTTTTTCAGGATGAGCGCAAGTGTCTGCCTGCACGACCGATGCCGCAAGGTCGGATAAGCCACATAGAGGCCGGAACTAAAACCATGCTGTGACGGCTACAGGGCCGAGACCCGGGGTTTCATATGAATCCCGCTTTGAGCGCACGGCCACGCGCACACCAGATGCAGATCGTCGTTTCGGGGCGGATTTTTCGTTAGAGGCGAGGAGAAAGACGGGTATTTTCATCATACCGGCTAAATAATAAATAGTAAACCATTACATTGATACTATGCTCTTGTGGATCGGCATAGGGCTCATCGTTGCTGCAGTCGCCCCATACATAGTATACCTTATCGGGATCAACATCGGCAAAAAACCCGGCAAACCGCCGGCACTCGAAGAGTATCCGCCCATCAGCATCATCATATCGGCCTACAACGAAGAGGCAGTCATTCAGAAGCGGGTCGAGAACATCCTTGCATCCTCATACCCGGCAGACCGATATGAGGTCATCTTTGTGGACGACTGCTCCTCCGACAACACCCGGGTGCTTGCCGAGGAGGCCTTCAGGAAGGCTGGTATCACTCACCGGATCATTGCCAATACCGAGCGACTGGGCACAAACCGGTCGTATAACAAAGCAATGCAGATGGCGCGTTTTCCAATCGTTGTCACCACGGATGCTGACGTATTCTTTGAACGTGAAGCTCTCGCGCACCTCATCGCCCGGCTCGTCAGCGATGAGCGCATCGCGGCGGTCTGCGGGGACCTCCATCCCCTCCCGGACGACGGGTCCCATCCGGCACAGATGGAGAGCGCTTACAGGAACTACTACGGGCGGATGTGCAGCTGGGAGAGTGCCGTCGACTCCACCTACACCTTCAACGGTGCCCTCGTCGCGTTCAAGCGCGACCTGGTGACCAGGATCGACGACAAACGGGGAGCTGACGATGCAAACACGGCGTTCGAGGCGATCCGGCGCGGATATCGGGCGGTTTACGAGCCCAGCGCTCTGGTCTACGAGGACATACCCCGGGACTTCCGCAAGCAGTACCGGCAGAAGATCCGGCGGGCCACCCGTCTAATCGAGGCGACAACCGCAAACCTTGACCTCTTGAGACATGCCCGCCCGTTTTCGCGGTTCTTCTACCCGCTCCGGATCTACATGTATCTCGTAACGCCGGCCCTCTTCTTCGTCGGCAGCGCTCTCTTCGCTTTAGGGCTCGCTCTTGCATCCCCCATCCTCGCTCTCGGGATCCTCTGTCTTTTCACCATGATCGGCTACTTCCGGAGGAACAGCACGATCATCGCCTTTACCACGAACCAAGCCTATCTCGCAAAAGGGCTGCTCAACCTCGGGAAAGACATGCGGGTCTGGGAGAGTACGTCAAACAAGGCAGGAACCGGGTAATTGGCCGGGTTTCCTCATCGTCAAGAGCCCTGGAATCACCGTTTTTACCGGAGCCGCGAACCGGCGTGGCAGACCGAACCTCGCAAGAGAAGTATATTTACCTGCAGATAGACTCTTTTATCCATGTGTGGCATTGCCGGGCAACTGCAACTTTCGGGAGGGACCGCGGATCGCGATCTGATCCTGCGGATGTCCGACCTCCTCAAACACCGCGGGCCCGACGGGGACGGCACCTACATAGACGGGACGATAGGGCTTGCTCATCGCCGCCTGGCAATCATCGATCTCTCCGAAGAGGGGCGCCAGCCGATGACCAACGAGGATGGAACGCTCTGGCTGGTCTTCAACGGGGAGATCTACAACTACAGGGAACTCATGGAGGAACTGATCGCGCACGGCCACCAGTTCCGATCGAAGACCGACAGTGAAGTGATCCTCCATGCGTACGAAGAGTGGGGAACCGGTTGCCTGCAACGGTTCAACGGGATGTGGGCATTCGCTCTCTGGGACTCGCGAAAGAAGGAACTGTTCTGCGCCCGGGACCGCCTGGGGATAAAACCGTTCTATTACGCCCGAACCGGCGACTCGTTCCTCTTTGCCTCCGAGATCAAAGCACTCCGTGTACATCCCGAGGTCGGCAGACACCCCAACGAGAAGATGGTGTCTGCATTCCTCGCATGGGGTCTCGCGGATCACACCGACCAGACGATGTTTGAAGGAGTATTCCAGTTGCTTCCGGCGCACTACATGATCATCGGAGAGAACGGGATCGTGGATCATGCGGCCTTCTGGGAGGTCACGTTCAATCCCGTTCTGAACTCGGAGCCCGGCTCGGACGAACGCCTTGCTGCCGAGTTCCTGGAGCTCCTCGAGGATGCGGTCGACCTCCACCTGCGAAGCGACGTGCCGGTCGGAACCTGCCTCTCCGGCGGACTGGACTCTTCCACGCTGACGGCGCTCATCAACCGGGCGATCCGCCGGAAGACGCCCGGAAAGGAATCCTCCCGCCAGAACACGTTCTCCGCCTGTTTCGAGGACAAACGGTTCGACGAGAGCGACTACATCGATACCGTCGTGACGAGCTCGGACGTCAGGTCGCACCGGGTCTACCCGGACACCGGTTCCATCTGGGCCGATCTTGAGCACCTGCTATACATCAACGATGAGCCGTTTGCCGCCCTGACGTTGTACTCGCAGTACTGCGTCATGCGGCTTGCCCGGGACGAGGTGAAGGTGGTGCTGGACGGGCAGGGGGCGGACGAACTCCTTGCAGGGTACATCGCCTACCAGTTCTGCCATATCAGGGATCTGATCAGGGAGTTCCACCTGCTTCAGGCTGCATGTGAGACACTCGGAACGCTCAGACACCACAGCGATTTCCTCTCGTACGCCGTAACACAGCTGTTCACGAGGAAGAAGCGCCGGAGCCTGATCCGGTCGGAAGGGTCGCGCTTTCCCCGCTACCGTGGCACCCTGAACGAAGCCCTCAAGACCGACCTGATGCGGGCGAACCTGCCGTATCTGCTCCACTGGGAAGACCGGACGAGCATGGCGTTCTCCATTGAAGCACGGGTCCCCTACCTGGACTACCGGGTCGTGGAGTTCCTGGCTTCGCTGCCCGCCGACCAGAAGATCCGGAACGGCATAACCAAGTTCATCCTGCGGAAGGCAATCCGGGGGCTGGTGCCCGACGCGATCCGGTGCAGGATGGACAAAAAGGGATTTGCCACCCCCGAAGAGGTATGGATGCAGGGGGATATGAGCGGGAGGGTCCTTGAGATTCTGTCGTCCGAGGCGTTTAAGAGCCGCCCCTACTGGGATGCTGACGCAGTAGCAGAGAGTTATAAGGCCTTTCTCCAGGGGAACATGCCCTACTCATCCGAGATCTGGCGTATAGTCTGCTGTGAACTCTGGCTGCGCCGGTTCATCGATCCGGCAGCATAGCCCAGGCAAGGAGGAAGGGGATCTCCTCTATCAGATCTGGCCCAGGCGGACGTACTGTTTCAGCCCATAACTCGCAAAACTGTAGGTATATTGTATCGCGCGGACGATGCCGGACGGCCCCTTTCGGTAGAGTCCCATCCCGATGAGCATGTTCCCGAAATAGTGAAAGACCAGTTTCACATTCCTCACGAGCAGCGCCCGCGAGGATATTCTCAGGCCCTGGAGATCTTCTGATGCATTCCGTCCGATCGCCTCAAACCGCTCCTTCTTCTCTTGCGGATAGTCCTCGAAGTAGCCGCGATGGTGATAGATCGCCTTCGGGACAAACTTGATTCTGCCGGTGACGACCGCTTTCTCATGGATTGCACCGTAATATCGCAGCCTGTCCCTCTTCGCAAGCCTGACATGGATCTCCGGGTGCCCGCACGGTGTTTCAAGGACCGTGCCGTCCGGGAGGACGTCGTGCCTGAGGAACGAGTAGGCGTCGTACTTCGGGGAGGATGTAAGGCCTCGGAGGCTCTCGAGAAGCCCCGGCTCGAGCGTCTCGTCGGGGTCGAGGATGAAGACCCAGTCGTTTCGTGCCTGCTCGATACCGCAGTTCCGCTCGATGGCAAAACTGCCGGAGAACTTCCTCTGGATCAGGACAGCGCCGTACTTCTCGGCAACGCCGGCCGTATTGTCCTCGCTCTGCCCGTCGACGATGACGATCTCATCGACGTATGCCGATATCATCTCAAGCGACCGGGCCAGAGCCTCTTCTTCGTTTTTTGTTATAAGGCAGGCTGTGATCCCCATGCTGTCACCGCTTCTTGTCTCGAATCTCAACGTTCTCAAGGGTTCTCGTATAGATGCCCTGCACGGTGCCGGCGATCCGGGCCCAGGAAAACAGGTCCACTGCCTTCTTGCGGGCCGCAACCCCCATCTCCCTCCGGGTGGTATCGTTGGTCAGGACATTCACCAGCGCATCGGCGAGCCCGGGGGGATCTTTCGGTTCCACGAGGAGTCCGGTTTTGCCGTCGTCGATGAGATACGGTATGCCCCCGACGTTTGTCCCCACCAGAGGCCTGCCGCACGCCATCGCTTCAAGCCCTGCGATACTGGTCGCCTCCTTAAGGGAGGGGAGAACCACGACGTCCGCCGCCGTATACCATGAAGGCATCTCGGCGTTCGGAACCGACCCGGCAAAGATGATGTGATTCTGCACCCCGAGCTCACGGGCCCTCTTCTGGAGCAGGACCAGCTGATCTGGATACGACCCCCCGACGATGAAGAATCGGGTGTCCGGACACTCCCGGAGGACCGCCGGAACCGCTTCGACCAGGTATTTGACTCCGTTCTTCGGTTCGAGGCGGCGGGGGCAGAGCACGATCCGGGTCTCCGGTGCGAGGGTGTACTGCTTTCGGAGGTCCCTGGGCGGAACCTCCGGCGAAAATTTGTCCGTATCCACCCCGTTCGAGACGAACGTGATCTTTTGCCGGGGAACCCCGAGCGACCCGACCGCTCCGGCAAGTTCGTCGCTCGGGGCGATGATCTGATCCATGCGTGCGTAGACCCACCGGTACAGCCACAGCATTCTCCCCCGCTCCAGGCGATCCAGGAAGCCGGAGGTATGCTCGGTTGCAACCCCGGGAACCCCTGACTGCAGCCTCGACACGAACCCGTCGGGGAAGACGTAGTGTGAGTGCAGGAGATCGATCTTTTTCTCCCTGACGATACGCCTCACGGTGAAGTACTCGAACAGGGCAAATACCGGGTACAGCAGCACGGTGTTTTTGGGGAGGTAGATCCTGACGATATGAAGACCGTCTACCGTCTCCTCTTTCGGGGCGAAAAACGCATCTCGAAACGTAACTATCGTGACGTCGTTCCCAAGACTCCTGAGCGCTCTGGCAAGTTCGTAGACGTGTGCCGCAATCCCCCCGACGTTCGGGAGGAAATCCACCGAGAGTATGCAGATCCTGAGCCCCATTCGCTCCCCTAACTACATTTACGTTCGACTCATGTTATGCTTTCCCATCTCGATGTTCGCAGGGCAGTTAGCCCACGGACAAAAAACGGTGCGACATAGCACTATATATGGCACCGGGTCAATTTTAATGAACTACCGCACCCCATCATGTAGGTGAACCATGAGCGTTGCGATCATCCTCGGTACACGGCCTGAGATCGTTAAGATGTCCCCGATAATCAGGGAGTATGAACGGAGGGGAGATGACTACTTCATCCTCCACACCGGCCAGCACTACTCTTACTCGATGGACAGGATCTTCTTCGAACAACTGCGCCTCCCGGATGCACGATACAACCTCAACGTCGGCTCGGGCCTGCAGGGAGAACAGACCGGGAAGATGCTCGGACAGATAGAGCGGGTTTTGATCGATGAGAAACCTCATGTGGTCCTCGTGCAGGGAGACACCAACACGGTGCTCGCGGGAGCGCTTGCCGCAGTGAAACTCCACATTCCGGTTGGGCATGTCGAGGCCGGCCTGCGGAGCAACGACCGGAGGATGCCGGAGGAGATCAACCGGATCACGGCGGATCACGTTTCGGACTACCTGTTTGCACCGACCGGTGAGTCGCAACGGAACCTGAGGAACGAAGGGATATCGAAAGAGAAGATCTTCGTCTGCGGGAACACGGTCGTCGACGCACTCTTCCAGAACCTCTCAATCAGCGAAGAGGCAGTAGATCCGCTTAAAGAACTGGGGGTCCGGTCGGGCGGCTACTTCCTGGTGACGGCTCACCGCCAGGAGAACGTCGATGACCCGGGAAAACTCAGCGACATCCTCGAGGGCCTGGAGCGCGTCGCGACCGAGTACGCGATGCCCGTGATCTACCCCATGCATCCCCGCACGAGGAAGATGAAGGAGATGTTCGGGTTGAATGCGGGATCGGTTCGTTGTATCGATCCTCTTGATTACCTCTCCTTCCTCCAGATGGAGAAACATGCAGGACTGATCCTGACAGACTCGGGAGGCGTGCAGGAAGAGGCATGCATTCTCCGTGTGCCCTGTGCGACGTTGCGGGAGAACACGGAGCGGCCGGAGACGGTGGCTGCAGGGGCGAACATCCTGGTGGGAACCGACCCGGAAACGATCGTGGAAGGCGTACGGATAATGATGGAGAGGGAGCGGGTTTGGCAGAACCCCTACGGCGACGGGACGGCGGGGAGGAAGATTGTGGAGATCGTTGATGCGCAGGATTGACCCCTCCCGGAGGGGCTGATGGTGCCGGCACGGGACACCGGTTTGAGAGGGGAGAAGGCCGGCAAACATAACGAGAGTACCGAAAATCTGCCGGATTCTCCGTGGGATGCACGTCCCGTCGGATGTGGTCGAATACTGTCTAAAACGCAGGGAGTTGCCAGATGCATAAGTTAGCAATTCTGGTGGTAACATATATTGACGATATCGAGTACGTAGAGAGACTTCTCATCAGTTACAAGAAGTACAATGCCGACAACATACCCCTGTATATTGTCGTCCCGGAATCTGATCTCAAAGCATTCGAAAAATTCGCAGACGGGGACATAGAACTTCTTACCCTTGAGTCGATAACGAACGACCTGGTCCACGACAGAAGCGTCTTCGGCTTCAGGCCCGGGTACGTCAACCAGCAGATAATCAAACTTGCATTCTGGGAGAAAAGGCTCTGTGAAAACTATTTTTGTATGGACTCCGACGGTGAATTCATCCGTGATTTCTTTGTTTCCGACTTCATGTACAATAATGACACCCCTTTTACGATACTCGTCGAAGATAACGAACTGGTAGTAGAACCGGAGTACTATCGAGATTACTGGAAAGACCGAGAGAAGTCAATCCGCCGGATACAGAAGGAGGTGGGGCTGAACGACAGAAGAATGTTAACTTGCCATGGTTTTGCCATACTCTCGTGCAAAGTACTAGAATCGCTGCACGACAACTATCTCTTACCGAATAATCTGACATATCGGGACCTCCTGAGCATAGCACCGTACGAGTTCTCCTGGTATAATATGTGGCTGCAGAAAGACAGAACAATACCAATAGAATTCAGGGAACCTCTCGTGAAATATTTTCACCACAAGAATCATCACCTGGAGTATCTGCAACGAGGGATCACGTTGCAGGATATTTCAAGGGGCTACATTGGGATCGTCATAAATTCAAACTTTTCAAGAAAGTATGGAGTCGTCTCGTACGAGAGCGGAGATATGTACGAACTCTCGCCCAGAGAGATATACACGTTGTCCTGTAAGATAGCGAATTCACTTTTCTTTACGATAAAGCGGGTACTGCGAAATCTGGTGTCCCGAGTCAAGAATATAGTGCGCCGCAACGACCATAGGTGAGTGTTAGCCGGTCGAGGCGTCCCAACCCCAGATAAAGCCCAAACTCCCGGAAAATTTAGGCGCATCATTGCACCAATTTTACGATAAATCCCTTTTCTCCCGGAAATGCCCCTGTAACACTATTAGAATCGAAAGGTCGAATGAATTGCAGCGCCTAAAAATGTATAGGCACATTATACCTTAGCAACCTGAGCATAAAAGAGGGAGATGAAGCGAATAGTGGTGAAAGGAGCCACTACCGTGAGAATAGTCTGCCCCGTGCGCCTAAAAAGTGCGGGAGTTAAGGATAAAGAGAATTATGTCCTGAGGCCATGTCCGACGTCCTCATGAAGGGCTCCAACAGAGAAAAAGACGCGACAGGAGCCGGAAGGAATCCGGAACTGTCCCTTAGAGTTCATTTTGGAATGCAGTAGCGGCAAGCGTGCGGAACCGGCCCGCAAGTTGAGGGATCCCCATCTCCTCCCGCGCCGCCAGTATGTTCCTGCATTGCTCCATGTAACGGTCTTCGGGCTTGCTTCGGATGACTTCCGTAACGCAATCGCGGACCTCGGCGTAGGTGGAGCAGAGGTACCCGATGTCCCCGAAGCGGTTGAAGTAGTGCTCGAAGAAGGGATTCTTAAGCGTGATCACAGGTTTTACATACGACAACGCATCGAAAAACGCTCCGCTTGCGGTCAGGCGGTAGGAGCTGGGGCGGTAGAGAAAGATCGAATAGTCGATCTCTTTTGCATAGGCAGAGAATGCTTCCCGATCCAGTGGTTTGTATGCAGAGGGTATATTTAACCTGGAGTTCAGGAGATGGTCCAGGCGCTTATCGTTCAGATAACCGATCAAGGTGAACAGCGACCGATCACCCAGCCCGGCGCGGGCGATATCTTCAGCGAGACGGTACATAGCGTCGGCTCCCTTTCCCCGATGCACGACGCCGAAGAACCCGAACTTCACTACGTCCCCAAACGCATGCATTTCGTCCCCGGCAGGCTGGTAGAAGTACGGGTGGTCGAGAGCACTCGCATATCTGCTCATGTGCGGCAGCACCGATACGAGATCGTCCAGTATCGGCTGCCCGTATACGAGAAACTGCAGGCGATCGTTGTTGAAGTGAGAAAACCAGAACCTGAACCAGAACGGTATCTCGGCAGGCCGTACCGGAGGGCGGGAGATGTCGCGGAGCAGGCCGTGCGGGACAGCCAGGCAGCGAATCTGGGGATAGCCGGGGAGAAGACGTTTGATCGCGATCACCAGCGGGGAGGTGATTGAGCAGAAGACGACCTTGTCGGCTCCTAACTCCTCGCAGGTCTCGAAAACGTTCCCGACCAGGGCGGAGTCGCCGCTGTACCGCCTGACGCTCGATAGAGATCTCTCCGGAACCGTGATTGCCCGGCAGGTTATTGCAACACCGTGCCGTTCGAGCTGGTCCCTCACCTGTTCCAGGTGACTCTCCTCGGCGAGAAAGAGTAACTCCTCACCCGGAAACGCCTCGCTGATGACTGCAATTAGTGCGGAGTTCACTTCACGATGTTCGAAACCGACACACTGCGGTTCACAAAGAATGATCATGCCTGACTGACCTACTGCTGGCGGCAAATGCAAGTTAATTTCTTCTCTCAATCATAAATATTGCACGTATCTTAACGTAACGCACATTCCAAATAATAAAATTTCGTAACAGGTCAGGACACCCCTTCACCACACCTTGCTCTTACCCATCATATCACAATCCCCCTTTTCTGAAAATACGCCCATACAACCGTTAGATCTTTATATAATGAGAGATAAATAGACATTCAGGTTATGTCATCATGGAACGTGACGATATTCTTGCACTGATACAGAACGACCCTGAAGCGATCGTCACGATCATCCAGCGTCTGGAAGAGTTGGTGAAGCAACAACAGGCCCGGATCGCTGAACTCGAACGACGTCTCAACATGAACAGTCAAAACAGCAGTCGTCCCCCATCCACTGATGGCTTCAAACGGCCTCAGAAAGAGCGTAAAAAGACCGGGAAACGTCCGGGTGGTCAGAAAGGACATGAAGGTCGGACGATTGAATGGTGTGAGACTCCAGACATCATCCAGACACACCGCGCA
>Ga0208564_1003277_pt1 | contig 11920 bp, 11 predicted proteins | sample AD_UKC073_MetaG_FD_184439 | JGI IMG/M metagenome (GOLD analysis project Ga0208564, IMG submission 184439) | Active sludge microbial communities of municipal wastewater-treating anaerobic digesters from USA - AD_UKC073_MetaG (SPAdes) (version 2) | ecosystem: Engineered > Bioreactor > Anaerobic >... | reverse complement strand
TTTAAGCTCTAAATCCTAATGTTCAATGGTGTTGTACACTTTTGTTTAGAATTTTGAACATTAGAATTTGATTGGTCATTGGTTATTGGAGCTTGGAAATTTATGTAATAATAATTTCTGTTTTCTGATTTCTGACAACTGATTTCTGTTTAGTATTGTTTAGTATTTTGAACCCAACTTATTTAATTTTAGAAAATTTTAGAAAAACTTGCAACTTAAAATCTTATAAAGTTCGTTTTTAAAAATTAATCATTAATCGCTCTTTTGACAAACAGGACAAAAATGAGCAGACCTGCCCCCTAATTTAACTCTTTGAATAGTTGCTCCACAACGAAAACATTTTTCTCCTTCTTTTTGATAAACCTTTCTCTCTTTATCAAAATTTCCTTTTTCTCCTGAAGTGCGCCTAAAATCAGAAAATGATTCCCCTTTCAATTTAATGGCTGTTTTTAAAATCTTTTTTATTGCTTGATAGATTTCATTTAGTTCTTTTTCGGAAAGTTTTGATACGTCTTTGAGCGGATAAACTCTTGCTTCCCACAAAATCTCATCTGAGTAAATATTGCCAATACCGGCAACAACGGTTTGATTCATTAAAACTTGTTTTATCTTACCCTTTTTAGGCAAAGTATTCTTAAATATTTGAAAAGTGAAATTCTTGTCTAGCGGCTCTGGACCTAGTTCATTTAATTCTCTTGATTTTTTTAATTTATCACTATCCCATAATTCTACCTTGGCAAACTTTCGCAAATCAGAAAGAGCAAGCATAAGATCTCCACTCAACCAAAACATTAGATGAATATAACGATTAACTGGCTCTTTTAAAAAATTATTATCGATCGGCTCCCAAAGCCCTTTATTTAATGTCCATTGCCCCACAAGCAGATGCCCAGTTAATTTTTGGTGAATCAGCAAAGATTTATTTTTTGAAAGATCAAAAATAATATTTTTCCCCCGCCGCCAAATATTGTTAATGACTTTTCCCTTAATTTCTTTTTTAAACTCATTAATATCTCTTAGGTCTTTCACCTGTTTTTTAAAATCATTGCAAAAATAGATCATTTTGGGATTGTCTGTCCACATATCAAAGAAGGTCCTTTTAAGGACCTTCTTTCTTAATTCTCTTACAATGGTTTCAACCTCGGGTAGCTCAGGCATAAATAAAAAAGCGGAATGTAAAATTAAAAATCGAGTATTGTAATAGCAGAACGAAAATAAACTTCTTTTTACTTATCAAAACTCTGAAGTTTTTAAAGATTTGACGATTTCTCGATCAATTTTTCTGCTTCGTGCTTAGGCCTAAAACCCTTTAGCTCAACCCATTTGCCTGGCTCTAAATTTTTATAGTTCTCGAAAAACTCCTTAATTTCTTTCTTGGTATGTTCTGAAATATCATTCACGTCATTAATGCCTTCAAATCGTGGATCAATCTTGGTGGTGGGTACTGCAATAATCTTGGTATCAATTCCTCCCTCGTCCTCCATCTCTAAAAGTCCAATAGGTTCTGCTTCTACCAAACATCCTGGAAAAGTAGGAGAAGAAGCCAACAAAATACAATCCAAGGGATCACCGTCTCCTCCCATTGTCCCCTTTATAAAACCATATTCAAAAGGAAAATACATTGGACTGTAAAGAGTCCTGTCTAATTTTATAATTTTTTCTTCCTCGTCAAATTCATATTTTTGCGAGGAACCTTTTGGTATTTCAACAAAAACTTTTATTGACATAAAAAATAAGATATTATCATCTCCGATAATGAAAATGATAATTCTAGGTTATTTATTTTACTTTTGACTTTTTTTATTATCATTGCTTTTCTCTGTTTTTTCTTCAGTTTTTTTCTCCTCTTCTTTTGGCTCTTTAACTGATGCTTTTTTTTCTTTATTTGCTTCTTTTTTATCAGATTCATCAATATTAGTAGCAGGAACTACATCTATCTTCCAGCCAGTCAAATCAGAAGCTAGTTTTACATTCTGACCATCTCTGCCAATTGCCAAGGATAATTGATCTTTGGGCACTTCTACTACAGCCTTGTTTTCGTTAATCGTCACATTTACCACCTTTGCTGGCGACAAAGCATTCTCAATAAATTCTTCTGGCTTTTCAGAAAAAGCAATAATATCAATTTTTTCTCTTCCTAATTCTTGCATAACAGCATTTACCCGACTGCCTCTTGCGCCTACACAAGAACCCACTGGATCAATGCCTTCTTCTTTCGAGTGCACCGCAATTTTTGAACGAGAACCCGCTTGCCGCGCTACGGCCTTTACCTCAACACTGCCAGACGCAATCTCTGGCACTTCCAACTCAAAAAGCTTAGATAAAAATTTGGGATGCGCGCGTGAAAGATAAATTTCAGGCCCATGGGAAGAGTCCTTCACTTTTAATAAAAAAAACCTCAATCTGTTGCCCAATTTATAAAACTCACCTGGAATTTGATCTTCTTTCAGCAAGATTCCTATTGTCTTACCAAGATCAACAAAGATAGTATCTCCTTCTCTCCGTTGAATAACGCCAGAAACAATCTCTCCTTCTTTTTTCTGAAATTCTTGTAGAATACTTTCCCTTTCTGCTTCTCTGATTTGTTGCAACAACACTTGCTTTGCGGTCTGGGTAGCAATACGGCCAAATTTTTCCAAGGAAGGCACAGGAAATTCTAACTGATCTCCTGGTTTTACATCTGGTTTTATCTTTTTTGCCTCGTTCAGCATTATATGACGCTCAGGATTAAATTTAAACTTTTTTTGTTCCTCTCCTTCTTCTTCAATTACTTTATCAGTAGTTGTTTCTTTATTTGATTTCTTTTCCTCCTTGCCTTCTTTTTTTGAATCTGCCTGCGCTACTGAAGCATTTGCGGGCAAAAGCATATCTTCATTAACGACCTTTTTAATTAAGAAAAATTCAACCTTACCACTATCTTTGTCAAAATGAGCCCCGTACCGCTGACTCTTATTACCATACTCTTTTTTATAAGCAGCGGCTAGGGCCTTTTCAATAATCTCAATCACCTTTTCTTCAGAAACTCCTTTTTCTTCGGCTAATTGCAATATATTATAAGAAATAGACTTTAAATCCATAAATACTATAAAAATATATTATTTTTTTCCTTCAATTATTTGTTGAGCAACGCTTTGAGGAACTTCTTGGTAATGATCAAATTCCATTGTAAAGGTTCCTCTTCCCTGAGTCAAGGAGCGCAAAACTGTGGCATAACCAAACATTTCGGATAACGGCACATAAGCGTCAATAACCTTTATATTTAAAATACTTTTTGTCTCCTCGATCCTTGCTCTGCGAGACGATAAATCACCAATTACATCTCCCAAAAACTCTTCAGGACACCTCACTTCTGTTTTCATAATAGGTTCAAGCAAAACTGGTTTTGCTTTTTTAACTGCTTCAGAAAGAGCAATTGATCCAGCAATTTTAAAAGCAAAATCAGAAGAATCAACCTCGTGAAAAGTTCCATCGTAAAGCGTCACTTTTATATCAGTTAAAGGAAAACCAGCTATAATTCCTTTGTCCCTGGCTTCAATCACTCCCTTTTTCACTGCTGGAATAAATTCTTTAGGAATGGCTCCACCCTTAATTTCATCTACAAATTCAAATCCCTCTCCTCGTTTTTTTGGTTCAACCCTTAAAAAGACATGACCATATTGTCCTCTTCCACCGGATTGACGAATATATTTACCCTCGGCCTCACTGGAAAGTGATATTGTTTCTCTATAAGCCACCTGGGGTCTGCCAGAGTTGATATTTACTCCAAATTCTCTTCTCAAACGATCAAGAATAATTTCCAGATGCAATTCACCCATCCCAGAAATAATGGTTTGCTGAGTTTCTTCATCTGTTTTTACCTTAAAAGTGGGGTCTTCTTTTGCTAATTTTTGGAGGGAAAGCGCTAATTTTTCTTGATCTTCTTTGGTATTAGGCTCAACAGAAATGGAAATAACTGGTTCTGGAAAGGTAATTTTTTCAAGCAAGATAGGAGCATTTTCGTCGCATAGAGTATCACCGGTTTTGGTATCTTTAAGTCCAAGAGCAGCAGCAATGCCACCGGCAAAAACCTCATCTATCTCAATTCTTTCATTGGAATGCATTCGCAAAAGCCGACCAATTCTCTCTTTTGTATTATTGGTAGGATTAAGCACATAACTGCCTTTTTTCAATGTACCAGAGTAAACTCTAAAATAGGACAACTCTCCCACGTAAGGATCACTTGCCACTTTAAAAACAAGAGCTGAAAAAGGAGCATTGTCTTTTGGCTCTCTTATCTCTTCTTTCCCTGTTTTTGGATTCTCTCCCTTCGCTGGAGGCAGATCAATGGGACTTGGCAAATAATCAACAATAGCATCAAGCAATAATTGCACGCCCTTGTTTTTTAATGCGGAGCCGCAAAGCACTGGCACCAGCTTAAAATCAATCACTGATTTTCTTAACACCTTCTTTAATTCATTCAGGTCAGGTATATTGCCTTCAAGATATTTTTCAGTTAATGCCTCGTCTTGCTCAACAATCTTTTCAATGGTTTGTTGGTGCAAAGAGATAGCTTCGTCTTTTAACTCCAAAGGAATTTCTACTTCTTTAATATTTTCCCCATGCTCTCCCTCAAATAAATATGCTTTTAATGATAAAAGATCAATCACTCCCTGAAAATTTTCTTCCTGCCCAAGGGGCATTTGAAGAACAACAACATTAGGCGTAAGTTTTGTTTTAATACTTTCAACATCTTTTTTAAAATCAGCACCCGTGCGATCAATTTTGTTTACAAAACATAAACGAGGCACATGGAACTTATCAGCTTGCCGCCATACTGTTTCTGATTGGGGTTCAACACCAGAGACACCATCAAATATTACTACTGCTCCGTCTAGTATCCGCAATGACCTTTGAACTTCGACTGTAAAATCAATATGGCCGGGCGTATCAATAACGTTAATCTGGTATTCTTTAGATTTTCTTTCTTCTGGTTCCATTTCTCCTTCTTCTTTTTTTAAATAAGTAGGTAACCAAAAGCAAGTAGTTGCCGCAGAAGTAATGGTAATACCCCGCTCACGTTCCTCAACCATCCAATCCATTATTGCCTGGCCTTCATGAACCTCGCCAATTTTATGAGAAACTCCTGTGTAAAATAAAACCCGCTCACTTACTGTTGTTTTTCCAGCATCAATGTGAGCAATAAATCCAATGTTACGATATCTTTCGATAGGATACTGTCTCATATTTTTTAAAAACTCAAAAGCTGAATCTTGCAAAGCAAGATAAAGCAAAAGATGAATACAAACTTTTTGTCCTTTTTAAATTTTACCTTGCTAGATGCGCAAAGGCCTTGTTTGCTTCTGCCATTCTTTCAACATTTATTTTTTTCCTAATAGCTGCACCCTCATTTTTTGAAGCCAAAATCAATTCTTCTGCTAATTTTTCATCCATTGATTTTCCCTTTTTTGATCGTGCAGCATCCAAAATCCATCTCATAGCTAATGTCCTTTGCCTATCTCCTTTTACTTCTATGGGTACCTGATATATTGCTCCGCCTACTCTTCTTGGTTTGGTCTCCATATGAGGAGCGGCATTTTTTAAGGCCTGGCTAAAAACCTCCAAAGGATTCTTTTTGGTTTTTTCTTGAATAATATCAAAAGCGTTATAAACAATACTTTGAGCCAAGGTTTTTTTACCTTGACGCATTGTCTGGTTTATAAATTTTTGAATAATCAAATTATTATATTTTGGATCGGGTTGAAGCATAAATTAATTTCTAATTTTAAATTTTTAATTTCTAAACACAAGAGATTATTTCCCTTTTTTTGCTCCGTATTTTGAACGCTTTTTCTTTCTGTTTTTTACTCCCTCTGTATCTAACACACCCCTTACAATGTGATAACGCACACCTGGCAAGTCCTTTACTCTTCCTCCACGAATCAAGACAATCGAATGTTCTTGCAAATTATGCCCTTCACCAGGAATATAAGCCGTTACCTCCATTCCATTTTGTAATCGCACCCTTGCTACTTTTCTTAAAGCAGAGTTTGGCTTTTTTGGAGTCGTAGTAAAAACCTTAATACAAACACCCCTTTTAAATGGTGAGGGATAATAAGTAGGCCTGTTCTTTATGGGATTAAAACCAAAAGAAAGAGCCGGAACCTTTGTTTTGGTTTTTTTATCTTTTCTTGGCTTTTTTATTAATTGATGCAAAGTTGGCATAAAAAATAAAATTCTTTATTAACCTAATTGTGACCTAATAACACGTTGGATTTTTAAAAATTTAAAAAAGATGAAGCGGGTAAGGGGAGTCGAACCCCTCTCACAATCTTGGGAAGATTGGGTATTGCCGCTATACGATACCCGCAAGGATTATTTTACAAAAATCCCTTTTATCTTTTCCCAAAGCCCCTCGTTTGTTTTAATTTCTTCATTTGATTCCTCTTGTTCTGCTGGCGTCTCAGGCAACACATAAATCACTTTCTCTCCTGGCTTTACTAAATTTAATCTTTCCTTTGTCACTCTTTCAATATACTCTTCGCTTCGAATCTCATCAATCTCTTTCTTTAAATCCTTACTTTTTTGCTGCTCGCTTTGAATTTTTTCTTCAACCTCGGTTAAGGCACTATTTGCCTGTCTCCAGGAAACATACTTATCAAAAGTAGCTTTTGCCATGCCCGCAAAAATAAAAATTATCAAAAATAAAAAAACTTTGGAAGAAAAAATCCGCCAAAAACCACCTTTTTGTTTTTGCTTTTTTCTCATTAAATCTTATCTACTGTTATAAAATATATTCTTTTTTCAAAAAAAAGTCAAATATTAATAAATATTATGAGCAATAAAAAGAATATATAACCTCAATTTGATTGTAAATTTACAAAAAAATAATATTGAAATATCAATAGAAATCTAAAACAGAAATCTAAAACATTTTAATTAGGTTAGGTTCAAAAATTTAATACAACATTTACAAATAATAAAACACCAAACAGAAATCAGTTATCAGAAATCAGAAAACAGTAGAAAAAACAGAAAACAGAAATTATTATTACATAAATTTCCAAGCTCCAATAACCAATGACCAATCAAATTCTAATGTTCAAAATTCTAAACAAAAGTGTACAACACCATTGAACATTAGGATTTAGAGCTTAAAGAACTTCGTTCTTTTCGCCCTTCGTTTGGCTTCGCTAAGCTTGGAATTTGATTGAAAATTGGAATTTGAAAATTGGAATTTATTCACTGTCTTTGCAACGAGCGAAGCGAAGTGTTGAAGACAGTTTTTCTCTTGTCATCGCAAGGAGCGTTCAAAGAAGATTTTATCTTCTTTTCAACGCTTCGCCCCGTGCGAAATCAAAGATTTCTTACGGGGCTCGCGTGAGCGACGTGGCGATGCCGTTGTATTGTTGCGTTAAAAACTTAAATCTACCTAATTTATGATTGGAATTGTTTTTATTATTGATGACTGATTGGCAGAGTAAAATAAAAAGTTGTACCTTTGTCTTTTTCTGATTTAAACCAAATTTTCCCACCATGCGCCTCGATAATATTTTTAGCAATAAAAAGTCCTAATCCTGTCCCTTCTGTTTCGTTTTTTATAGCATTGGTGCCCCTAAAAAATTTACTAAACACCCGCTGCTGTTCTGATTTTGGAATACCAATGCCTGTATCTTTTACTTCAACTAATATTTCTTGCGTTTCTTTTTGATATATTATTGAGACTAAAATCTTGCCACCGCTTGGAGTGTAGTTGATGGCGTTTTCTACCAAGTTTTGAATCACAATAGAAATTTTTTCCTCGTCTACTTTTACCTCTGGAATTTTTTCTTTTGGTTTATTAAAAGAAAAATCAATGCCTTTTCTTTTAGCTGCTTCAACTCTCAATACTATAACACTTTCAATAATTTGAACAATGTCCCTGGGGACGGGTTTGTAAATATATCGTCCTTCTTCGATCCTAGTAACATTTAAAAGGTCATCAATCAACCGAATCATTCGTTCATTGGATTGGTTTAATTTTTCTAATAAGTCCTCGGCGTCTTTATCACCTTTTATTTTTTCTTTTAGTAAAGAAATGCTCCATTTTATTGCTGAAAGCGGAGTACGCAATTGATGAGCAGCAATAGATACAAATTCGGTCTTCATTTGCTCTATTAATTTTTCCCGACTAACATCATGCACTATTGCTAAAACTCCTAGTTTGTCCCCTTTATGCATAACAGGAACAGTGGTTACTTCTAATGTTCGGTCCTTTATTTTAATTTCCTCTCGAAAAGTTTTTCTAATCTCATTACCAATTAATTCTGCAAAAGACTTCAAAACAGGAATATTCATTAGGTCTGAAACTGTCATGCCCTCAACGTCTTGCCGTTTAATGCCAAAAAAAATTTCTGCTTGAGGGTTTATCATAGAAACCCTGCCTTCAACATCAAATACAAAAAGCCCATCAGCAAGATTAGTAATCACTGCTTCAGTTTTTTCTTTTTCTTCCTCTGCTCTTCTTTGGGCTTCTTCCACGTCTTCCAAAATATTTAACAAGGCTTTTCTAGTATCTTCTAATTCTTTTAACCTTCTTTCAGCGTCCTCAGATTTTGCCCGTTCCCTGATTTTTAAAATTAATTCTCTTTCTTTTGCTTGCTCCAGGGCTTTTATTTTTTTTGCCAATTCCCTTTCTCGTTGAGCCAAAAGAGCAGTAAGTTCTTCTACATTTTCTTTTTTTGTTTTTTCAATATTTTTTTCCATTATTAAATATTAAATTGATCAGACATTTCTCAATTGTATTCAAGAGTCAACATAAAATTTGTTTAAGATTTTTTCTCTATTTCCTTTTTTAGTTTTTTTATCTCCTCTTGCGCCTGGCGTAATGATTTTTTCAATTCTATCATTTTTAATTCCCTGCCCACAGTTAATTTATGAAATTTTTCTAATTCATCAATTCTTTCCTGAAGCTCTTTGGTTCGCTTTTTTACCTCTACGTCCAAACTTTCAGCTAAAGTTCTCAAAGCCCTCGTCCGCGCTCTTACCCTGATTTCAAGCACTTCATTTGTTGTTTCAATCTCTTCCTGGGCTTCAGCAAGATTAACAAAATCATTTTGAAGATTCTGACTAATAAATAAATTAATTACAACAACCAAAAATAAAAACACCAAGTCCATATAAAAAACAGCAACCTCTCCCAGGGCCGGAAACGAAAGATAAAAAAATAGATAAAAAATGACAGCGGCAATGCCTGTTATACCGACCACTCGATAATCCTTAAAAAAACTCATTGCTACTGTCACTAAAATACATCCAAGCAGTGGTAAATAATTAGCGGGCTGAAGGAAAAACATTGCTATACCCCAAAGAGTGATCAATCCAACACACGTCACATACTTTCCCAAAAATAACCATCGCCTGTTAAAAAGAGTCCATAATAAAAGAAAAGAGATAACAAGACCGCCAGCAAAAATTATTAAAAATTGAGATAGGGTAAATATCTCCCATCCAAAAAAACAAGTAATAATTTGAAAAATTAAAAAAAGAAAAAGACCCTTTAAAAATATCATCATCACAGATCGAATTTCCTCTTCCTCTTCTTCGTCCAATAAAAATTTTTTCAAAGGTGGCGTTGGCGATTCAATTGTATCGCAAAAATTATTTAAACACTCCTGACCATAATTTGATTCAATGTTCCATTTTTTAAATTTAGATGATAAGCTTATCCAAGCTATTAATCTGGCTCTCTTTTCTTTTATAATCGCATTAGTTGTATAATCAAAAAAATAGCCAGAAAGCATATACCAACCAATCTTTGGTGGCAAGAATGATGTAGAAAAAACAGCTACATATTTATTTTTTAATCCTCTTATTTTTTTTAAATACTGTGTCACTGGCAAAGAAAGTCCGGTCCAGTTGGGAGATCCAATCAAAACAACATCATATTTTGAAACATCTTTAATTTTTGGTTCTTTTATTTTACACCCTCTTTTGGCAATCTTTAAACGCCACCAGCCCCAAAAAGTATATTCTTCTTGAGGTTCTATTTTTTCTACATCTACATATTGATGACGATGCTCAAATTCTTTTTTTAACGCCTGAGCTACTTTTTCAGTATTTCCTGTTCTTGAATAATAAGCAATAAGAATACGCATATAATAAAATCTAAAAATTAAAATAATCTTCCTTCTTTTTGGGGCAATGATAAATCCTTTTTTATCTCAGGAACCCTTTTTAGCAAACTATAAAATTCAAATTTTTTTAAAATTTCTTCTGCTTTCTCTTTGTCAAAATTGCCAAATTCACATTTTTTTAAATCAAAATCAATAGGTGCGTCATCCCGGGTTTTTGCTAGCAATTGAGAGAAAAAAACCTGCTCTTTGTTTTTTAGTAAAATATTTTTTATCCGCGGTTTCAAATCATCGGCTCTGTTTTCTTCTATTTTTTGATAAAGATTTTCTATGTTATCGTATTTTTTAAGCAACCCAATAGCTGTTTTTTGTCCAATACCATCAGCCCCGGGAATATTATCTGAAGGGTCTCCGGCCAAGGCTTTAAAATCAACCATTTGTCGTGGCTCAAGGCCAAATCTTTCTTTAATTTTCTCTTTATCGTAAATAATAGTATCCCTTACTCCCCTGCCCAAAGTATAAACCTTCACTTGATCATTCACAAGCTGAAGGGTATCAAAATCACCAGTTAAAATATAAACTTTTAATTTTTGATCAATCTGCTCTTGTTGGGTTTTTTTAACAATTGTTGCAATTAAATCATCAGCTTCAAATCCTTCTTTTTCAAAAATAGGAACAGAAAAAGCTGTTAATATTTCCTTTGTTTTAGCAATCTGCTGTATCAAATCATCGGGCGTTTTTGGTCTTTGAGCTTTATATGCTTTAAATTTTTTGTGCCGGAAGGTGGGAGAGGGCGTGTCAAAAGTAGCTACTATAAAATCAGGATTCAAATCATTAATTGCCTTTAAAAATGTTAATAAAAAACCATAAACAGCGCCCGTAGGTTCACCATGACTGTTGGTTAAAGGCGGCAGGGCATGGAATGAACGGTGCAAAAGAGCATTAGAATCAATGATAAGCAGTCCTCCCATAGTTTTTTATAACGTGGTTTGATCTTGTTTTTTCTCTTCTCTCTACATTATTTAGCGCGTATTTCCATTATTACTGAATTTTTATCATTTAGTTTGTAAAGAAAAGAATAAAAAAGAATAAAAAAAACAAAATCTTATTTAAAAATATTTTCTCCTCGATGGATAAATCTCGAAATTTAAAATTTGCAATCGTAATCATTGGATGGTATTTTTAATTATACCATAAAATAAAAACGATAGAGAATATAATGGAATTTCAATCCCATCATATTTTATGATATTGTTATTTTTCTCTTATTTTTATCTAAAAATTCAAATTTAATTTTGAAACAGTCATCGGGCAGAATTTTTTTGATTTTATCTCCCCATTCAAAAATAACAATGTTTTGAGGATTTTCAATAATTTTTTTAAACTCCAAATCTAAAATCTCTTTTGGATCTTCTATTCGATAGCAATCAAAGTGATAGAAAGTTTTAGGCCCTGGCTTTTGTTTGAAATGCGGAATTTGAAATTTTCTAAAAATAATAAAGGTAGGGCTTTTAATATTATCTTTTATTCCAAGTCCTCTGGCAAATCCTTTGGTAAATGTTGTTTTTCCTCCGCCAAGATCACCTTCTAATGAGATAATAATTGCTTTTTGCGAATTTAATTTTAAATGCCGACGAATAATTTTTTCGGCAAAATTTTTTCCTAAATTTTCAGTTTTTTTTGGAGAATTAGTAATAAATTCAAGCATAAATTTCTAATGAATTTACCAATTTACTAATTTTCAATAATTGTCATTGTGATCTCTCACCTTCACAAAGGTGAGGGGGTGGCAATCCCGTTGCACGCCTCTCTGTCATTGCGAGGAGTCCCTC
>Ga0208564_1003275_pt1 | contig 11927 bp, 8 predicted proteins | sample AD_UKC073_MetaG_FD_184439 | JGI IMG/M metagenome (GOLD analysis project Ga0208564, IMG submission 184439) | Active sludge microbial communities of municipal wastewater-treating anaerobic digesters from USA - AD_UKC073_MetaG (SPAdes) (version 2) | ecosystem: Engineered > Bioreactor > Anaerobic >... | reverse complement strand
AGCCGGCAAGCACGCCGCTCCAGACGGGTGGCGCGGACAATGCCGTGGCCTGCCGTTGCCCCCGTTGTGGCGATACCTTCAGCTGTGGTGCCCGCGCCGATGGCTGCTGGTGCCAGGCGCTGCCGCCGGTTGATCCCGCCCGGCTGGGCGACGATCCCGCGACGGCATCCTGCTTTTGTCCCTACTGCCTGCGGCAAGCCGTAGAACTGCTGCAGCGGACGGCCTGACTGCTCATGGCGATCTACTGACTGCTCATGGCGATCTATCTTGTCCGCCACACGGCGCCCGACATCAAGCCCGGCATCATGTACGGCGCCAGCAATGTGCCGGTGCACGCCGCTGAATTCAACCGCCAGATGCCGGTGATCGACGCGCTGCTGCCGCAGGATGCCCTGGTATTTACCAGCCCGTTGTCGCGCTGCCGACGGCTGGCGGACTTCCTGTCGATGAAAGGCAGCGGCCGCACGGTCATCATCGACCCGCGCTTCATCGAGCGCGATCTCGGCAGCTGGACCGGCAAGCAGTGGGAAGACATTCCGCGCAAGGAGGCGAAGGCGTTTGACGCCAACTACCTCGATCACTGGCCGCCGCCAATGATGACCGACGACGGGCCGGTGCTGCGCGGGCTCAATGTGCATCCGCGCCTTGGTGCCGGCGAATCGGTGCGGGCGATGCAGATGCGCGTCATTCAGGGCTTTGAGGCGGCAATCGACATCGCCGAGGGACGCAATCTGGCCATCGTCACCCACGCCGGGCCGATCGCCGTGATGATCGCCTACTGGCACCGCGAGGCGCTGCGCCGCGGCATCACGCCGTCACCAGGCTGTGGCGAAGTGGTGCTGCTCGGCGAGGCTGACGGCTACCAGCGCGCCAGCATCGTCAGTGCCGAGGCGATTGCCGCCTGACCGGACGCAAAGGTGACCGGCGCCACTCTCCGGCGCCGACGTGTCACTGGCTTTTCACTGGAAGCGGCGGTTTGAATGGGCTCGAAGGGTAAATCGGCGATATATCGACTTTTGCACTTTTTGGCCGATCTGCCCTTTGTCGACGCGCTTTAGCGTCGAAAGCTTATGCCGCAGCACAAGTGTTGATCGGGTACAATCTCACAGCTTCAGACACGGGATTTCCTGACCACGCCCACCGCGGTGCGTGAGCATCGGCGAAGTCCCGTTTTTCACGTCTGGCGCGACCTTTTTGCAGTTATCGCGACCAAGGTGACCGGAGTTCGGCAAACGCTGCCAGAACACCGCAGTCGCCCCACTAAATGAACCGATTGCCGCCACTCACGTTGCCGCGGCCGTCTCAGCACACGAACCGAGCATGAACACCACGTCCGTCCCGAGCCCCGCCTCGCTGATTTCTCCAGGCACGCCCGCCATCCTCGCACTGGCCGATGGCACGGTGTTCCGGGGCCGATCAATCGGTGCTGCCGGGCAGGCCACTGCCGAAGTGGTGTTCAACACCTCGCTCACCGGCTACCAGGAAATCCTCACCGATCCGTCCTACGCCGGGCAGTTTGTCACCCTGACCTACCCGCACATCGGCAACGTCGGCGTCAACCGCGAAGACGTCGAATCGCGCAAGGTGTTCGCCTCGGGCCTCATCATCCGCGACCTGCCGGCGGTGGTGTCGAATTTCCGCGCCGAGCAGCCGCTTGACGCTTACCTGCGCGATGCCGGCGTCGTCGGCATCGCCGACCTCGACACCCGCAAGCTGACGCGCATCCTGCGTGACAAGGGCGCGCAGAACGGTTGCATCATGGCCGGCACGATTGACGAAGCCAAAGCCATCGCCGCCGCGCAGGCCGCGCCCAGCATGGCGGGGCAAGATCTCGCCAGAGTGGTGAGCTGCACGGCGCCGTACGACTGGACGCAGAGCACCTGGGCGCTGGGCCGTGGCTACGCCGCACGCGGGGAGCCCAAGTTTCACGTCGTCGCCTACGACTACGGCGTCAAATTCAACATCCTGCGCATGCTCGCGGAGCGCGGCTGCAAGCTGACCGTCGTGCCTGCGCAGGTGAGCGCGAAGGACGTGCTCGCCATGCAGCCGGATGGCGTGTTCCTCTCCAACGGCCCGGGCGATCCGGAGCCCTGTGATTACGCCATCGCCGCCATTCAGGAAATCGTCGCCAGCGGCACGCCGACTTTCGGCATCTGCCTCGGCCATCAGCTGCTCACGCTCGCCAGCGGCGGCAAGACGATGAAGATGAAGACCGGCCATCACGGCGCCAACCATCCGGTGAAAGACCTCGACGATGGTCGCGTGCTGATCACCAGCCAGAACCACGGTTTTGCGGGCGACCCGGCCTCGCTGCCCGCCAATGTGCGGGTGACCCACGTCAGCCTGTTCGACGGCACGCTGCAGGGCATTGCCCGCACCGACAAGCCGGCGTTCAGCTTTCAGGGCCATCCTGAAGCGAGCCCGGGCCCGCATGATGTCGCCTACCTCTTTGACCGCTTCATCGATTTGATGAAGGCGGCGTAACTCGCATGGCAGTCAACAAGACCAGGCGTCTGCTGCTGGTGCGCCACGGCGAAACCGAGTGGAACGCCGAAGGTCGCATTCAGGGCATGCTCGACGTGCCGCTGAATGCGCTTGGCCTCGCGCAAGCACGGGTGGTCGGCGACGAGCTGGCGCGCACCATCGAGGTCGCCAGCGTGATCTGCAGCGATCTCGTGCGCACGCGCGAGACGGCGAAGCCCTTGATCGAGGCGACCGGCTTCGATATTGGCTTCGACGCCCGCATCCGCGAGCGGCACTTTGGCGTATTGCAGGGTCGTACCTATGCTGAATGGCGCGCTGTTGATGCTGAAGGTATGGCCCGTTATCACGCCGGTGATCCGGACTACGGCCCGGAAGGCGGTGAGACGGCGCGAGGCTTCCTTGATCGCTGCGTCAACGCCATCACCGACATGGTGACGGCCTGCGACGAGAAGACGCTGATCCTGGTCACCCACGGCGGCGTGGTGAGCTCGATGTACCGCCACTCGCAGGGACTTGGGTTCCACAGCGAGCGGACGTGGAGCGTGCCCAACGCGTCGATCAGCGAATGGCGCGTCGAATATCGCGACGACGCGCCGGTGTTCTATTGCGAACGCATTGGTGACGACGCGCATCTGGAAGAGAACGCACTGGACGAGGTCGACAAGTAGTCGGCCCGACATTGAAAAGAGCAGAACATGCCAAAACGCACAGACATTCAAAGCATCCTCATCATCGGCGCCGGCCCCATCATCATCGGCCAGGCCTGTGAGTTCGACTACTCCGGTGCCCAGGCCTGCAAGGCGTTGCGCGAAGAGGGCTACAAAGTCATCCTGGTCAACAGCAATCCGGCGACCATCATGACTGACCCGGAGATGGCGGATGTGACCTACATCGAGCCGATCACGGCGGCGGTCGTCGAGCGCATCATCGCGAAAGAAAAACCGGACGCACTGCTGCCGACGATGGGCGGCCAGACCGCGCTCAACACCGCGATGGAGCTGTCGAAGAACGGGGCGCTCAAGCGCCACAACGTCGAGTTGATCGGTGCCAACGAGCATGCCATCGAGAAGGCCGAGGATCGCCTCAAGTTCAAGGAGGCGATGACCAAGATTGGTCTCGGCTCCGCGCGCTCCGCCATCGCGCACACGCTTGACGAAGCGCTGGCCGCGCAGAAGGCGGTCGGCTTCCCGGCCGTGATCCGCCCGAGCTTTACGCTCGGCGGCACCGGCGGCGGCATCGCCTACAACCACGAAGAATTTGTCACTATCTGCAAGAACGGGCTGGAGCTGTCGCCCACCAACGAGCTGTTGATCGAGGAATCGCTGCTTGGCTGGAAAGAATTCGAGATGGAGGTGGTGCGCGACAAGAAGGACAACTGCATCATCATCTGCTCGATCGAAAACCTCGATCCGATGGGTGTGCACACGGGTGACTCGATCACCGTCGCGCCGGCGCAGACGCTGACCGACAAGGAATACCAGATCATGCGCAACGCCAGCATCGCCGTGCTGCGCGAGATTGGTGTCGATACCGGTGGCTCCAACGTGCAGTTCTCGATCAACCCGCAAGACGGGCGCATGATCGTGATCGAGATGAACCCGCGGGTGTCGCGCTCATCCGCGCTCGCGTCGAAAGCGACCGGTTTCCCGATCGCTAAAGTCGCGGCCAAGCTCGCCGTGGGCTACACGCTCGACGAGCTGAAGAACGAGATCACCGGCGGCGCCACGCCGGCGTCGTTCGAACCCAGCATTGACTACGTCGTCACCAAAGTGCCGCGCTTCGCCTTCGAGAAATTCAAGGAAGCCGATCCGCACCTGACCACGCAGATGAAGAGCGTCGGCGAGGTCATGGCGATTGGTCGCACTTTCCAGGAATCGCTGCAAAAAGCGCTGCGTGGCCTCGAAGTCGGCGTTGATGGCTTCAACCTGAAATCGGTGGATGCGGACAAGATTAGCGAGCAGCTGTCGAATCCGACTCCGGATCGCCTGTGGTACGTGGCGGATGCCTTTGGCGTTGGCATGAGTGTGGAAGAGGTGTTCGAGGACACCGCGATTGATCCGTGGTTCCTCACCCAGATCAAGGAGATCGTTGACCTCGAGCTCGCCATTGAAAAGCGCTCGCTGGAATCGCTCAGCAAGGACGAACTGCGTTTACTGAAGCGCAAGGGTTTCTCGGACCGTCGCCTCGCCTACCTGCTGAAAACCACGCAGGATGCGGTGCGCGCGGTACGCCACGCGCATGGCGTGCGCCCTGTCTACAAGCGGGTGGACACCTGCGCCGCCGAGTTCGCCACGAAAACGGCTTACATGTATTCAACGTACGAAGACGAGTGCGAAGCGCAGCCGACCGACAAGAAAAAGATCATGGTGCTCGGCGGCGGGCCCAACCGCATTGGTCAGGGCATCGAGTTCGACTATTGCTGCGTGCACGCCGCGATGGCAATGCGAGAAGACGGCTACGAGACCATCATGGTCAACTGCAACCCGGAGACGGTGTCGACCGACTACGACACCTCGGACCGCCTGTACTTCGAGCCGGTGACGCTGGAAGACGTGCTCGAAATCGTACACGTTGAAAAACCGGTCGGCGTGATCGTGCAGTATGGCGGCCAGACGCCGCTCAAACTGGCGCGCGATCTCGAACGTTGCGGCGTGCCGATCATCGGCACCACGCCGGATGCCATCGACGTCGCTGAAGACCGCGAGCGTTTCCAGAAGCTGCTGCAGGACATCGGCCTCAAGCAGCCGCCGAATCGCACTGCGCGCGACGAAGCCAGTGCCTTGCGTCTCGCTGACGAAATTGGTTACCCGCTCGTCGTGCGCCCGAGTTACGTGCTCGGTGGCCGCGCGATGGAAATTGTGCATGCTCCGGAAGATCTCGAACGCTACATGCGCGACGCGGTGAAGGTGTCCAACGATTCACCGGTGCTGCTCGACCGTTATCTCAACGACGCGATTGAAGTGGACGTCGACGCGCTCGCGGACGGCACCGACGTAGTACTCGGCGGCATCATGGAGCATATCGAGCAGGCCGGGGTGCATTCGGGCGACTCGGCCTGTTCGCTGCCGCCTTACTCGCTGTCGAATGCGTTGCAGGACGAGCTGCGCCGCCAGACGGTGGCGATGGCGAAAGCGCTTAACGTCGTCGGCCTGATGAACGTGCAGTTCGCGGTGAAAGTGGAAGACGGCAAGGACGTCGTCTACGTGCTTGAAGTCAACCCGCGTGCGTCGCGAACCGTGCCCTTCGTGTCGAAGGCCACCGGTCGCCCGCTGGCCAAGATCGCAGCGCGCTGCATGGCCGGGCAAACGCTCAAGGCTCAGGGCATCGTCGGTGAAGCGCTGCCACCGTATTTTTCGGTGAAGGAAGCGGTGTTCCCGTTCAACAAATTCCCCGGCGTCGACACCATTCTCGGCCCCGAGATGAAGTCCACCGGCGAAGTCATGGGCGTCGGCTATAGCTTCGCCGAGGCGTTCGAGAAGTCGCAGCTTGCAGCGGGTACGCGGCTTCCGACTTCGGGCAAGGTGTTCCTCTCGGTCAAGAACGGCGACAAGCCGAAAGTGGCCGAGGTCGCACGCATCCTGCACGAGGTCGGCTTCACGCTGGTGGCGACCAAAGGCACGGCGAGCGCCATCACCGCTGCGGGTGTACCGGTTGAAATCATCAAAAAGGTGCAGGAAGGCCGCCCGAACATCGTCGATACGATCAAGGACGGCCAGATCGCGCTGGTGATCAATACCGTCGAAGAAAAGCGCGGTGCCGTGGCCGACAGCTCCTACATCCGTCGCGCAGCGTTGCAGGCGCGACTGCCGATCTACACCACGATTGCTGGCGCCAAAGCTGCGGCCTTGGGCATTCAGGATGGCCCGGAATTGACTCCCTATCCGCTGCAGACACTTCTGAAAGAAGTTGTAGTACAGTAACCCCGTTAACGATTCATTTGGCCCGCCGAGAGCGAATTCGGCGGGCTTTGTTTTTGGTAGAAGAAAAATGTCACAAATCCCCCTGACCAAACGCGGCGCCGAACTCCTCAAGGCCGAACTGCATCGTCTGAAGACGGTGGACCGCATCGAGACCTCGCACGCCATTGCCGAGGCGCGCGCACAAGGGGACATCAGCGAAAACGCCGAGTACGAGGCGGCAAAAGAAAAGCAGTCCTTCATCGAAGGCCGCATCCTCGACATTGAGGGCAAGCTCGGCAATGCCCAGATCATCGACCCGACCACGCTGAATGCGGAAGGTCGCGTGGTGTTCGGCGCGACGGTGGAATACGAAGACCTTGAGAGCGAGAAGAAGTCGACCTATCAAATCGTCGGCGAAGACGAGGCCGACTTCAAGACGGGCAAGATTTCGGTTGGTTCACCGCTGGCGCGCGCCCTCATCGGCAAGGTCGCCGGTGATGTGGTCGAAGTGCAGGCGCCAGGTGGCGCCCGCGAAGTAGAGATCGTCTCCGTCCGTTACATGTAGTTAGTCGTGGTGCGCTCGCCCGATGCCGATTTGTTGTGTGAGCTGGCGTTCAGCACTTGCAAGGTCCGTATTGGCTACCTTCGAGGCGGGTAGTGACTTATCAACGAATGCGTGCTGCAGGGGGCGACCGCGCGGCTGCGGCGTAGCGCGGATGTCCTGCTTGACATTGTCATTGGCTGTGCGTAGAGTTTTGCAGGTATCAGTAAGCAAAGAATCGACATATGCGGCGATGTGGTGGGCAATTCGCAAGATCTAGCGGACTTATTGGTCTATTGCTAGTGACGTTGGGGGGGGGCGCCGAGGCGTCACCGTTCGTTGAGATTTGCGCGCCGCGCGACAAGCGCCCGCCAGTTTATTTTCTTGCGTCCAGCGATGGATCGACGAGGAGAATGGACGTAGCGATCACCAAAGAAGGTGGTTACCGCGCGACCTATCCAGAAGTTCCAAGGGACTTAATTGTCGATATGTGCTCCAAAGGCATCGGTATATCGACGATGCCGATGCCAGGGGAGCCAATGAAGGGTGGCGCTGATTCGGCCAAGATCCCCACCTACGCTGCTATCCCATCGAGTTTTTCGATTTCGGCATATACGTTTTGGGGCGTGTCGTACACGACTGGTTCTTTCTGGGTTCCCGGTGATATGCCGAGCACCGACAACGCGCATCTGTCCACCTTCGATGTTTCGGCGACCAATTTCGAAAACGCGACCGGAGGAGCACATTTTGTTCACATGCTATTGGCGTCGAGCAACTCGAACATTGATGCCGATTACAACGGCAAGGGCATGATATTTGGTCCTTACGGCTTCTGGTGTTCTCCGCCGCCTGCCAGTGCTGGCGGATTCGGGGCGATATCGGAGACGTTTATGTATCCCCCAGTTGGTCATACCGTGTCACCGGGCGGCCCCACGCCCGATCCAGCGTGGTATGCCAATCCCAACCGCAGCAAGATATGGGCCGGGGCGGATATGAGTCGCGATTCTTTCGGTGCCGGCGATGCCCCTTTTCACACATGTACTGCAACGTCGGCCTCCACCCAGATGTCGTTTCTTGTTGGCGCGAACCGCTGGCAGCAATCGGTGTATTACAGCAGGCCGACCGGGGTACCGACTTGGTCGACCACTCCCGTTGTCGACAGCACCGCGCCTTATTTCCTGACCGGGAAGGCGGGTACGGCTTACTTTGTCGCTGGGTCTGGCGTCATAGGCGACTGGCGGCTGGACTTTGAAAACGTTTCTGCTTGGACGCAGCCATGAACGTCTGGAATCGCTTGTCGCGTGTTCTCGTGACGCTCTTTGCCGCGCCTATGGTTACGCCCGCAGCGCCGCAAATCCCGCTACCTCAACCGCTCGCTTCGTTGCGCGTTGAACCCGCTTCCGTTACTGCGTTCCAGCCGTTTGAAGTGGTCGCGCAGTTTGCGTCGAGCTACTGTCTGTCGCCGGGAGCGCCGGGGTTAGCCAACGCCAAGTTGCGTAACGGGATTCTCACTCTGGTGATCTCGCACTTGCGCTCGGGGCCGTGCGTGACCGAGAAGCGTGTTGCCGTTGATGGCCTGCCGCCCGGTAGTTTCCGCCTGCGGCTTTCGGTCACGGACACCTATAGCAGTAGCGGCCTAGCGTTTTATTCGACAACGTACGAAAAAGAGGCTGGCGAGATTCAGTTGACCATCAATGATCTCCCCGGCTGGCGTACCGGCTCGCTCGGCATGGCGAGTATCGACAAGGCGGCCACACCTGGTTGGCCAGCTTATGGTCAGGGGCCTATTCAGTTGAATGGTGATTGGTATGTGCCACAACTGCCGGTGGGTGCGCCCCTCCGCGTTGCGCGACCCTTGGGTGTTGGCCAGGCAAGCGCAACGATGGGGGTTTTCGTATCCGACTCTGCCGATGCGGCAAACCTGCCGACGCCATTTGTGGCGCTGTACGGTGTTGACTATCCAAGTGGCATGCTGGGACGTTACTACACTACGGCCAAATCGACCTGCAGCGCATTGGCCAACGCTTGGGGATATGACCCGCGATCGATGTGCGTTTCCGCGACCGCCGTGGTGCGCTCGACCGACGGTCTGACCTGTCCGCTGGGGACGGAGCCAGTCTTCGTGCTGTTCCAACCGACCGATGTCGCGCATCGCTATACGATGGATGCGGAGTTGTACCAGCTGCTGCAACGGGTGTCCGGTTATCGCGGAGAAGGACTGGGCTGGTGCGCGGTGCGGCCCACCAACGGCGGAGGTTAGCCGTTAGCTGTTTGGGGCGGTCAACCAAGTCGTTTGCCCGCAGATTGATCATACCCCCAGCAACTCCACCTCAAACACCAGCGTCGCGTTCGGCGGAATCACGCCGCCAGCGCCGCGGGCGCCATAGCCGAGGTCCGGCGGGATGACCAGCATGCGGGTGCCGCCCACTTTCATGCCCTGCACGCCTTCGTCCCAGCCGCGGATGACGTGGCCGGCACCAAGCGGGAAGTCGAATGGGTCATTGCGATCTTTGCTCGAATCAAACTTGGCGCCCCGATTGCCGGGGGCGCCTTCGCTGAACAGCCAGCCGGTGTAGTGCACCGTGACGTGAGCGCCGCGAGTGGCTTCGGCTCCGGAGCCAGGGTTGGTGTCGTCGTATTGCAGGCCGGAGGCAGTGGTTTGCATGCTCGTTGTCAATGAAAGTTGATTCAAATCAGGAGCGTAACAGCCCGACGTGACTTCCGCGCGGTCGCGATGTCGCCAGCGGGCGGTGTCATGTCGCCAGCGGGCGGAACACGTGTCGCCAGCGGGCGGAACACGTGTCGCCAGCGGGCGACGGCGTCATCGGCCATGCCTATAATCGCCAGCAGTGTTCGCCCGGTGCTTTGCCGGGTGGCATCGGCGCGGGATTTCGCGGGCCAAGTGCTGGAGGACGCGGGCGATCTGCCAGAAGGCAGGCACCGGCGAAGAACCTGGTACGGAAGCCGTGCCGCGGGGAAATCATCACTCATTAAAAGAGGAGTTTGACCACATGTCAGCCACCAACTGGCTCATCATTTCGCTTGTATGCGGACTGGCGGCCGTTCTTTATGGCGTTGTATCCATCAAATGGATCAACGGCCTGTCTGCGGGCAATGCGCGCATGCAGGAAATCGCCGGCGCCATTCAGGCCGGTGCCAAAGCGTATCTCGCGCGGCAATACCGCACCATCACCATCATCGGCATCATCCTCGCCGTCGTGATCGGCGTCTTCCTTGATGGCAAGACGGCGTTCGGCTTCGTGCTCGGTGCGGTGCTCTCCGGGGCGGCGGGTTTCATCGGCATGAACGTGTCGGTGCGCTCCAATGTGCGCACGGCCGAAGCCGCCCGTTCCGGCATCAATGCCGCGCTGGCGGTCGCCTTCCGCGGCGGCGCCATCACCGGCATGCTGGTGGTTGGCCTGGGCCTGCTCGGTGTGGCCGGCTTCTACTGGTTCCTGATCGGTACGGCCGCGCACGCGCCGAACATGATGAAAGAAGGGCTGCACAGCCTGATGTCGCCGCTGATCGGCTTCGCTTTCGGCTCCTCGCTGATCTCGATTTTCGCGCGTCTTGGCGGCGGCATCTTCACCAAGGGTGCGGACGTTGGCGCTGACCTCGTCGGCAAGGTCGAAGCCGGCATTCCGGAAGACGATCCCCGTAACCCCGCCGTGATTGCCGACAACGTCGGTGACAACGTGGGTGACTGCGCTGGCATGGCAGCCGACCTGTTCGAGACCTACGCTGTGACCATCATCGCGACGATGCTGCTTGGCGCGTTGCTGATGAAGGCTAACGCCGGCGCCGCGGCGGTATATCCGCTAGCGCTTGGCGGCGTGTCGATCATCGCCTCGATCATCGGCTGCTACTTCGTGAAGTACAGCGGTACTGGCAAGATCATGAACGCCCTCTACAAGGGCTTGATCGTCGCGGCTGTGTTGTCGCTGATCGCATTCTTCTTCGTTACGCAAACCGTGTTCGCCGGTGTTGAAGGCGTCAATACGATGAAGCTGTTCGGCGCCTGCGTCGTCGGCATCGTGCTCACGGGCGCGCTGGTGATGATCACCGAGTACTACACCGCCACCGAATACGCACCCGTGCGTCACGTCGCCCAGGCGTCCACGACTGGTCACGCCACCAACATCATCGCCGGTATCGGTATCTCGATGAAGTCCACCGGCTATCCGGTGGTTGCGGTCTGTATCGCCATCCTCGCCGCCTACTGGCTGGCGGGTCTCTACGGCATCGCGGTCGCTGCAACGGCCATGCTCTCGATGGCAGGTATCGTTGTTGCGCTCGACGCCTACGGCCCGATCACCGACAACGCCGGCGGTATCGCCGAAATGTCGGAACTGCCGCCAGAAGTGCGCAACGTCACCGATCCGCTCGACGCTGTTGGCAACACCACCAAGGCGGTGACCAAGGGCTACGCGATCGGCTCCGCCGGTCTCGCCGCGCTGGTGCTGTTCGCGGACTACACGCACGGCCTTGAAAGCAAGGGCATGGCGGTGTCGTTCGACCTGTCGAACCACATGGTGATCGTGGGCCTCTTCATCGGCGGCCTGATCCCCTACCTGTTCGGCGCGATGGCGATGGAAGCGGTTGGCCGTGCCGCCGGCTCGGTGGTGGAAGAAGTGCGCCGCCAGTTCCGCGAGATCAAGGGCATCATGGAAGGCAAGGCCAAGCCGGAGTACGGCAAGGCAGTTGACATGCTGACCACCGCTGCGATCAAGGAAATGATCATCCCGTCGCTGCTGCCGGTTGCAGTGCCAATCCTCGTTGGTCTGCTGCTCGGGCCGGAAGCGCTCGGCGGTCTGCTGATGGGCACCATCATCACCGGTCTGTTCGTCGCGATCTCGATGTGTACCGGCGGTGGCGCCTGGGACAACGCCAAGAAGTACATCGAAGACGGCAATCATGGCGGCAAAGGTTCCGACGCGCACAAGGCGGCGGTGACCGGCGACACCGTGGGTGACCCGTACAAGGACACCGCCGGCCCGGCCGTG
>Ga0208564_1003273_pt1 | contig 11932 bp, 12 predicted proteins | sample AD_UKC073_MetaG_FD_184439 | JGI IMG/M metagenome (GOLD analysis project Ga0208564, IMG submission 184439) | Active sludge microbial communities of municipal wastewater-treating anaerobic digesters from USA - AD_UKC073_MetaG (SPAdes) (version 2) | ecosystem: Engineered > Bioreactor > Anaerobic >... | reverse complement strand
TTGATCCGTAAGACGCCTGGTATATATAACGTGTTACAGGTACTACCTACTAGCCAAAACCTACATCGACCACAGAGTCATCAAATCTATATCGTGCAGCACCTTACCTGATTTGTCGTAAGCGACGACTCTGCTTTTTGCGTAATCTTTTTCCCAATCGTACGGTCCTGCCCACCAAAACCCATTTTTCATCCTGGCTGTTACCGTCTCCCCTTCAGGATTTACAACTTCAATCTTGGATACCTCAGGATCTCTCACCCAGCCAGCGCTGTATTTACACCCGGCTTGGAAGCAGAACTCATCCTCTGAAAACACAGCGCACAATGCTCCTTCTTCACATCCGCAGGCGTAACCGCCTCCTGCACATAAATCACCTGTCCATACTTCATTTCCTTCTACATCAACAGACTTTTTAACCAAACCGAACACTAGAAACTCGTCGCAATATTCAGTATCATTATGTACCAAATCTGCCTCTGCATGAGCGATGACAAAATATCCGTCATCTTCAGGTTCAAACACATAATACTCGAGCTTATTAATTTTAAATACATCAGGATCAGCACATTGTTTTACTAGTTCTTGAACTCCCAGGGGTATATGATCCTCGCTCAAAGGAACATGTATTGGAGTGGTGCACCCTGATACGCACATCACCAGGCTGCATAAAACAAAAACTGACATGACATTGCGAAGTACTTTAGTTGACATGAAGCTCCTCCTTTATTTAGTTTTCTGTCAAAGTTCGAGGGAAATCATATTCCTCCTAATTTAATTATACCTTAAGTATAAGGAAAGCCAATTTTCAGCATTGACATATATGTGATATAGATCACTTTTCTATATTGCTTTTACGTTCCGATCCCAACCATACCATACCTCAGCTGATGAAAACCCCTTTTCCACCAAATAACTGCAAAATACGCATACCATGGATGCGGGCTTTATCCCATCTTGAGGCCCAAAACAAACGCTGGAAAACTAGGGCTTTTGGCTCAATGGCCGTAATTATAGGTGCGTGACAGGTCCACCCCGAATTACTAATTAAATATCAAATGTGTTAAGAATTGTCAAGAGAGGCGATATTCTCCGAAGGCAAGAGCCACCCCGCCATTAAATTCAAACATACTCAAAATCGAAACAGGATTCTCACACCGTCATAGTGAAGTGTTAAGGATGATCTAACAATCAATACTTTAAGGAGGAGTTATTGATGCTCAAGACAGATGTTTTCACACCTTCTCGCTTTGTTGGAAAAGGAAGTATAACCTTGCGCGGGGTTGAGATCCCCTATCACACGGTTAGCGAAGACAACGTATTTTACGACGATGAAGGAAAACCTATTGCTTCGATATTTTCCTATTCTTATTTCCGTTCTGATGTGGAAGATGTAAAATCCCGCCCAGTTATATTCGGCTTCAATGGTGGCCCTGGGACTTCTTCTATGATGGTACATGTGGGTTTTCTAGGACCTAAGCGGGTTAAATATGGTGAAGTTGACGACGACGGTCTGCCACTTCCTCCCTACGAATCATGCGACAACGAACACTGCTTACTTGATATCGCCGATCTGGTTCTGGTAGACCCAGTAGGCACAGGGTTTGGCCGCTTGCTAGACGAATCCAAGAAGGATATGTTCTATGGTATAGAACCGGATGCCGAAGCGTTCCTCACTTTTGTTCAATCTTGGCTAGCCCGCTATAACCGCTGGGAAAGTCCTAAATACCTGATAGGAGAAAGCTACGGTTGCACCAGAGCTAGCACCGTCGCTGGCATGGGCTCTCTATCAGGTTCTGATCGGGCATACAGCGTTACTTTCGACGGCTTGGTCATGATCGGAAACACGGTCACCGTCGGCAAACACTTTGGGGACAAGCCCCCTGTCTATTCTGCTGTTTTGGCCTTTCCGACTCTTGCAGCTGTCAATTGGTACCATAATCATCCTTCTAACCAAACGGTAGAAGAATTCGTAGCAGAGGCCAAAGAATTTGCTGATACCGAATATCTGTTGGCTCTTTATCAAGGAAATTCCCTAGAAGGAGAAGCCCGGGAACATATAATTGAACGGGTTATGTATTATACTGGGGTTTCCCGAGAATACCTAGAGAAACGTGGATTGGTTGTGGAGGATACAGAGTACCGCGGCGAAGTTATACGCCAAAAAGGTCGTTACGTGTCCCGGTTGGATGGCCGGATTACCCGTCCGTTGCATACCCCGTTGCTGGATGAACAAAGGTGGGGAGCATGGGACGATCCAGCAGAAGGAAAATATAACCCGTTCTTCCAGTCAGTACTATGTGGCGAAGTGTTCCCTATATTAGGCATCAAAACCGACCGAAACTTTGTCAATTCTCACTCTCTATGGGCTAGTTGGAACAACGATATCAAGCGCCTAAATACCGCTCAAAGCCTGAGCGCCGCCATGCGTCGAACGCCTACTATGCGAACGTTCTTTATAAACGGCTGGTATGACATTTGCACTCAGATCGGTATTTTGTATTACACTCTCAACCATTCTGATCTGCCCAAGGACCGGGTTTTCGTAAAAGGCTATGAGTCCGGCCATATGGCATACCTGGGTGAGGAAAACATTAAAGCAGTGTCTGATGACGTGTATGCCTTTATTAAGGGCGAAGATCCTACGAAATAGATGAGTTAGAAGTTAGAACTGGATGGATGTGACGTAACAGGGCAGGTCGCTTTTTTGGGCCTGCCCTGGATTTCACTTGATATAATTAGCTATGTAGGAGTCAGTATGGCAATGATGAACATTTTACTCATACGGGGCATAATAATATCGTAATACAGCCGGGAATCTGATACACTCAAGTTGCGTACTTTGCAGCAAGATCCAGCCCAAAGAAGTAATGGAGTCATACAGGCACAACATCCTCGCACCAGACCAAGTTTCAGGAGGGTTAAGAATGATTCTTCAACAGTATTCTGTCAATCAGTATCCAGTGCAAACAATCATCACCTGGATTTTATCGGAAGAAATTGCCATACCTGAAATCCAAAGGCCTTTCGTCTGGAACGCTACCAAAGTAAGAGATTTCATTGATTCGCTGTATCGCGGATACCCAGTAGGATATCTCATCACTTGGCGCAACCCCGATGTCAGACTGAAAGATGGCACTACGGCGGCAGGTAAACGGATTCTCATAGATGGCCAGCAGAGGGTAACCGCTATCCTAGCTAGCATCTTGGGAAAAGAAATAGTCGACGATGACTACAGAAAGAAAAGGATCGTCATCGCTTTTCATCCTCAGGAACGAAGGTTTGAAGTTTCAAACCCCGCTATTCAGAAGAACAAAAGTTGGATCCAAGATATTTCTATGGTATTTTCTCCTTCGTATAACATTTTGGATCACCTAGAGGAGTACTGCTCGCAAAATCCCCATGTTGACAAAAACGAAGTATACAAAAACGTAGACTATCTCAAAGGAATCGTTAATAATTCCATCGGACTAATCGAACTAAACTCGGACCTCGACATTGAAACGGTTACAGAAATATTCATCAGGATAAACTCCCAGGGGGTAGTTCTAAGCCAGGCAGATTTTGCAATGTCCAAAATCGCCGTCAATCAGAATTTCGGCGGCAACATGTTGCGAAGAGCCATAGACTATTTTTGCCATTTAGCCAGAACTCCTGAGTTCTATGACCAATTGATAGAAATCGACAGTGAGTTCGTTCAGACGGAGTATTTCAAAAAAATGGCTTGGTTGAGAAATGAAACCGATGATTTATATGACCCATCTTACACAGACATGCTGCGGGTTGCCTTTACCTCGAAATTTCAGAGGGGAAGACTGCAGGATTTAGTGGCTCTCATTTCCGGAAGAAACTTTGAAACAAGGGAATACGAAGAGTCTATTGCAGAAGAGTCTTTTGCGAGCTTGAGCGAAGGTATCATGGACTACATAAATGAGAATAATTTCAAGAACCTGCTGATGATCCTAAGATCTGCAGGATTTGTAGATTCTTCGATGATCCGCTCTCAAAACGCGATTAACTTCGCCTACATATTGTACTTGACTCTACGCTCCCAAAGAATGAATCCAGCGAGAATTGAATCGTTGGTCAGAAAGTGGTTTGTCCTGTCCGTGCTAACCGGTCGATATTCTGGTGCCCCAGAGTCGCAGTTTGACTACGATATTAGGAGAATACACGAGCAAGGAACAGAGGACTTTATTACCATGACCATAGATGCTGAACTCTCCGACGCGTTCTGGAATATCGGGTTGCCCCAACAAATGAACTCTTCGGTAGCTAGTAGTCCGTATTTTAACGTGTATCTAGCATCTCAAGTGAAAATGCATGATAAGGGCTTTCTGTCCAAGGACATATTAGTCCATGACCTCATAACGCAAAAAGGAGATGTCCATCACGTTTTTCCTAAGGAATACTTGAAGATCAATGGGTATGACAATAGAACGATGTATAATCAGATCGCCAATTATGTGATCATGCAAAGCGAGATCAACATTGCCATAGGAAAGAGATCCCCTAGGGAATATTTGGCAGAGATAAAATCCCAATGTGATTCCGGTGTATTGCGCTATGGCGGTATAACCACAGAAGAGGAACTTCTTGAAAACCTAGAGAGCCATTGCATCCCATTGGAATTGATGAACATGGAAGCGGCAGACTATCCCGACTTTCTAGCAAAGCGCCGAAAACTTATGGCGAAGAAAATTAAGAGATACTTTGAAATGCTGTAAAAGTCAGTGAAACTCGAGCTGAATTTGCTTCTCGACGCTCAGTTTCCTATAAGTCAATTGGTACGAAACTGCGTCTTTGATTCGTCCCATAACCGCAAAGCGACGCAAAGCAAGAAGACCTTTACAGAATGGAACACATTTTCCAAAAGAAAATGATGTGTTATGTAATGTCTTATTTTCTTGATGTTCCAAATTCAATATGACATATGCCCGAAATTGAAGTACAATAGTAATTGATAGTGACATATGTCGGAAACAATAACTTACATGGAGGTATATGCTATGCCAAGATGGGATGGAACTGGCCCAATGGGCGAAGGACCAATGACTGGAAGAGGATGGGGTCCATGCGCACGTCCTGCCGGCTGGTATGGCGCTGGATATGGACCCGGCTGGAGAGGCGGTTATGGTCGCGGTTATGGACGGGGACCTGGCTGGAGGGGCGGCTACGGTCGCGGTTATGGACGTGGACATGGCTGGAGGGGTGGCTATGGCCCCGGTTATGGGAGAAGTACTCCCCCACCTGAAGTACAAAAAGAACTGCTCCAAGCACAAAGAAACGCTCTTAAGACTCAACTGGAGGTTATCGATAAACAACTAGAGAATCTGTGAGAACGATACAAATAACCAGGGAATTCCCTGGTTATTTGTATCATCAAGTTAGGTGAGGAATGTATGCCAAGACCGAAAAAATGGAGAAAAGTGTGCCGCCTTCCCGACACCAATCGTTTCGGGCCTCTCGACTCCCATGCAGATGCAGGGGATATAGTCAATATGACTGTTGACGAATATGAGACAATAAGGCTGATCGATCTGGAAGGCCTCACGCAAGAAGAGTGTGCAGGCCAAATGAATATTTCCCGCACAACGGTTCAAGGAATTTATAATGAAGCGAGAAGAAAACTGGCCGAATCTTTGGTCAACGGAAAAGAGCTCCAGATAGAAGGGGGCAGGTATCTGCTCTGCGACGGCGGAAGAGAGTGTTGGAATAAGAAGCACTGCCATAGGCGTAGACAAGGCAACGGATTTTAAGGTGGGTCCAGAACCGAAAAAGAAGTCAATGTGATTAGAATGGAGGGTTCCAATGAAAGTAGCAATACCTGTAGATGAAAGACACCTGGAGTCAAGCGTGTGCTTGTCTTTTGGGCGCGCTCCATATTTCCTTTTTTATGATACTACCACAAAAGAAACCTACTACCTTGATAACAGCGCAATAGAGAATCCGAGTGGAGCGGGCATAAAAGCAGCACAGATCATTGTGGATCACGGTGCCAAGGCGCTATTGACTCCACGTTGCGGCGAGAACGCTCAAGAAGTGTTACGCAAATCAGAAGTCTTGGTGTATCAATCCATACCAGGGACAGTCAAGGAGAACATAGACGCATTCGAAGCCGGGAAACTTACGCTTCTCAGCGATTTTCACTCTGGAGCCGGCCGTCATGGGAGATAAGAGTGCAAGGATAGCCGTGCTCAGCGGCAAGGGCGGCGCAGGCAAAACTTTGGTATCTGTGAATCTAGCTTTTTTGAGCGGAGAATCTGTCTACATCGATTGTGATGTGGAAGACCCTAACGGACATCTCTTTTTTAAACCTGATGAGGTCTCTAAAGAAGCAGTTACAGTAAAGATACCAGTTGTGGATGAGAGCCTATGCAACGGCTGCCGCACGTGCGTCGATTTCTGCAAATTCGACGCCCTTGCCTTCATAAAAAACAGACCGTATGTTTTTGAGAACATATGTCATTCCTGCGGTGGATGTGCCCTTCTCTGCCCAGAAAAAGCGATTTGGGAAAAGGATAAGGTGATTGGAGAGGTTCAGTCAGGGGTTTCTCATGATGTAATCGTCTCTACCGGGATAATGAATATAGGTGAAGCATCGGGCGTACCGATCGTAAAACACCTTCTAAACAAAGACGTTCCAAAAGACCTGCCAGTTTTCATTGACTGTCCTCCCGGAAGTTCTTGTATCGTCATGGAGAGTATAAGGGACGTTGGTTTTTGCATACTAGTTGCTGAGCCGACAATCTTCGGTGTCCATAACCTCAGCATGGTATATGATTTGGTCAAGCTGTTCGCCAAACCACACGGAGTTGTAATAAACAAATGTCTTTTCGGGAAAAACCCGGCAGAAGAATTTTGTATTGAGAAGAACATTCCCATACTAGGGCGTATACCATTTGATCCTGAACTTGGAGCGCTCAATTCCGATGCCAAAATAGCCGCTAGGGAAAGCGAGAGATTTAGAGAATTGTTTGGCTCACTGCTTGAAACCGTGATGAAGGAGGTACGGCATGAAACAACTGTTGATTCTTAGCGGCAAGGGCGGCACTGGAAAGACGACAATAGCAAGTGCCTTTATCGCTCTTTCAGATGCCAAAGCCTATGCAGACTGTGATGTAGACGCGCCTAACCTTCATCTCATCATGGCGCAAGACTTAGAGCCAGAACGAACAGATTATTACGGTATGCCAAAAGCTGAAATAGATACGGATAAGTGCACTGAATGCGGCCTGTGTAAAGAAACCTGCAGATTCGATGCAATTTCCAAAGACGAAAACTTTACAGTTGACTTTTTTGCCTGCGAAGGCTGCGGAGTTTGCGAAGCTATCTGTCCTGCAAATGCTATTTCATTGAAACCTACTGTGTCTGGAGAACTGATGCTTTACGTAGATAGCGATAGAGTCTTTTCCACGGCACAACTAAGAATGGGAAGCGGCAATTCAGGATTGCTCGTAACTGAAGTCAAAAAGCGCATGAAAACTGCAGCAAGGCCTGACGCTGATCTGGCCATAATCGATGGCTCTCCCGGCATAGGCTGCCCTGTGATCGCTTCTATAAGCGGCGTGGATATGGTTTTAGTTGTTGCTGAGCCATCTGTATCCGGAATCAGCGACATGGAACGCATTATAAAGACTGCAGAAACGTTTGATACAAAGATCTGCGTTTGCATCAATAAACACGACATCAACCCTGCTAACACTGGGAGAATTGAAGAGTTCTGCCGCGAAAGAGGTTTGCCACTTGCAGGCAAAATACCTTTCGACCCGGAAGCAGTAACAGCAGTCAATAACGGGCAAACAATAGTGGATATTGATTGCCCTTCTGGTTCAGCCGTAAAAGAGGTGTTCAGAAATACCATGGAGTTGCTTTTTGCATGAAATTACTCTTTGGAATGAGCGACCATGATAACTAACAAAACACCATTTTAAGAACGTAAGAGCGCTTCTTCAAGAAAACGCAGAAAGGCTAGGGATCAATTTCCCGCAGTTACCATAACTCGGGCGACGTAGATGGGCATTGCAACCACATGATTGGCTGAAAGTTGTTACAGATGAGAATATCAGCTATATAATCGCTGAAGATCGGTTAATGATCATAAACCACACAATAGATCATATAAGTGTAAGGAGTCAGAAACCATGAATGGAAATGGGAATCAGAGCTACAGCTGGGAAAAAGGACGCGGGAATGGAGAAGAATCAAAGAACGATTTCAGAGAAAATCCCCATGAGCTAAGCAACATCAAAAAGGTTATCGCTGTTATGAGCGGGAAGGGCGGAGTCGGAAAATCTGCAGTAACCTCCATGCTTGCCGTTACAATGAAAAGGCTTGGGTATAACGTTGCCATCCTCGACGCAGACGTTACCGGGCCCTCTATTCCAAAAGCGTTTGGTATAAAGGAAAAGGCTACAGGCAGTGAATTCGGCATTTTCCCTCAGAAAAGCAAGACAGGCATTAGAATCATGTCTATCAACCTTCTCCTGGAAAACGATACCGATCCAGTTATTTGGAGAGGACCACTTCTAGGTAATACTGTGAAGCAATTTTGGACGGATGTTATATGGGGCGATGTTGATTTCATGTTTATCGACATGCCTCCAGGAACCGGTGATGTTGCTCTTACCGTTTTCCAATCCCTACCCATTGACGGAATTATTATCGTAACCTCGCCGCAGCAACTTGTTTCCATGATAGTGTCAAAAGCGGTCAAGATGGCAGAGATGATGAACATTCCGGTACTAGGTTTGGTCGAGAATATGTCTTATTTTAAATGCCCTGATAACGATAAGGAATATAAAGTATTCGGGGAGAGTCATATCGATGAGATTGCAGAAAAGCACGGGCTGAAAGTGCTGGCCAACATTCCCATTGATCCGAAAATCTCAGCTGCTTGTGACGCCGGGATGATCGAACTGTTTGACGGAAATTGGTTTGATAGCTTTGCAGAAGGACTTGCATCACAAATATGTGAATTGGAGGAAAAACAATGAAAATCGCAGTTGCCACTGAGGGCCAAAACGTTACAGAGCATTTTGGACACTGTGAAAGTTTTATGATTTATGAAGTAGAAAACGGTGAGATTGTAAAAGAAGAAATAGTGCAAAATCCAGGCCATAAACCCGGGTTCCTTCCCAACTTCCTGGCTGATAGAGGCGTAGAAGTCATTATCTCCGGCGGTATGGGCGGACGGGCAATCGATCTTTTCAACGAAAGAAATATCGAGGTTATAGTAGGCGCTTCGGGCGATGCGAGAACTGCCGTCGTGAGCTATCTCAAGGGTGAACTTGAGACGACTGGTTCCGTCTGCCATGAGCACAAGTATCATGGCGAGTGCGGAGAGTAAAAAGCAAAAGGAAACGAAGCAAAGGGGACGGGGGTTTCTGCTTCGGATTGAAGCAGAAACCCCCGTCCCCTTTGCTTCTCAGTCACTCCAATTGGACAGCACCTGTTTGCGAAACTGTAAGTTCCATAACTTTGCATAGTATTCCGTGCTTCTCACACGCTCTTTGCATCGCCAATCCTATTTGAGGGCAACTTCTGTCACAAAGAGCTATGACTGTGGGCCCAGAACCGCTGAGTGCCACCCCCAGTGCCCCGGCTTCTTTAGCTGCAGCAAAAACTTGCTGCATACCAGGCACCAAACCCATCCTATATGGTTGATGCAACTTGTCGTCCATGGCTCTGCCCATAGTCTCTAAGTCTCCCGATGCGATGGCCGCAACTAAGAGCGCTGTTCTACTCAGGTTGAAAACTGCGTCTTTTAGAGAAACTGTTTCAGGTAACACGTTCCTGGCGGCTTCAGTGAGCAAAGTAAAGTCAGGCACTGCTACCTGGAAGTGCAGGGACTTGGGAGGGTCAAGCCGTTTGTAACATATCGTTTCTTCGCATCTTGCAGCCACAATAAAGCCTCCTACCATAGCGGCTACTACGTTATCTGGATGACCCTCTAACCTAACAGCCATGGATATGAGCTCTTCCAGGTTAAGAGGATTTCCCAAAAGGGCGTTTGCCCCTACTAAGCCTCCTGCTATGGCAGCAGCGCTTGAACCAAGGCCACGAGCCACAGGGATATTGTTTTCTAGAATAATCCGAAAACCGGAAGGTTCCAGTCCTACCCGTAAATACACTGCTCGCGCCGCCCGATACACAATGTTATCTTCCCCACAAGAAATCTGATCCTTCCCTTCTCCGCGCACCTTTATATCCAACCCCGGCATTTCTTCCATGTAAACGTAGTTGTAAAGATCAAGGGCGACACCTAAAACATCAAACCCCGGACCTAGATTCGCTGATGTAGCAGGAACCTGTATTCGCACCACAGTTATTGCCTCCTCAATGTCTCGAGCCTCTCGAGAAATCGCTAATGCCTTATCATAAAAATGCGTTTAGTATGGCTTCCTCATCTGCCGGCAGAGAAAGAGGCTCTTTTACCTGTTTGAGAGCGATATCTGGATCTTTAAGCCCGTGCCCGGTAAGTACGCACACCACAGTGTCTCTTGGACTAAACAGACCCTTTTTTGCATACTTGAGCACACCTGCCAAAGACGCAGCCGAAGCAGGCTCGGCGAAAATTCCTTCTTCTTGAGCCAAGAGTCTCTGAGCGGAAAGGATCTCTGCATCGGTAACGCTATCTATGAAGCCTCCGGAATCTCGCGCGGCTTCTACAGCCATCTTCCAGCTAGCTGGATTCCCAATCCTTATGGCCGTAGCCACTGTTTCAGGGTTTTCCACTATGTGTCCTTTCACGATGGGAGCAGCACCTTCAGCTTGAAAACCTATCATTTTGGGAGGTTTGTGGATTTTCCCTATTTGTGCGTATTCTCTAAATCCTCGCCAGTATGCCGTTATGTTCCCCGCATTTCCTACAGGGATAGAAAGATAATCAGGTGGGCAACCTAATGCATCGCAAACTTCAAAAGCGGCAGTCTTCTGTCCCTCTATCCGATAAGGGTTAAGTGAATTGACTAAAGTAATTGGATGCTCGGCTGTAATCTTTCGCACAAGTCCCAGGGCAACATCGAAGTTCCCTTGTACTGCGATTACGTTAGCTCCGTAAAAAAGTGCCTGCGCTAGTTTGCCTAGGGCAATCTTCCCTTCTGGAATCAATACCAAACATCTCAATCCGCACCTAGCAGCGTAGGCGGCAGCTGAAGCAGACGTGTTTCCAGTAGATGCACACATAATTGCCTCGGAACCGCTTTCTATGGCTTTTGCAACAGCCATGACCATACCCCTGTCTTTGAAGGACCCTGTAGGGTTAAGCCCTTCATACTTGAAGTAAACGTTTGCGCCTATCCTATTGGATATGGAAGATGAAGGGATGAGCGGTGTGTTTCCTTCAAAAAGAGTAACCAAAGGAGTCTTGTCAGTAACGGGCAAGAACTCTTGGTATGCAGATATTACGCCACGCCAGTTCATCTTGTTGCCTCCTTTTGGGTACCACCTGGGTACTCTTTCGTTGCTTCGCTCAAACTTATTGAAACCCAACAGCCTTAAGCTGCGGCTAATCTCCTGATTCACTACTCGTTTTAGCCATCCGTTGTGCTCGAACCGTACGCTATATTACCACGCAAATACCTGCGTACAAGGTTCTACAGGACGGTTCGCTATCGAAAGGTTTATTCTTCATTTCTCAGCAATTAGCCTTCAATATAGAAAAAGGTTTGGTGGTTCAACAGCAATGGCCTAACAGATAGGCCACTTTCTTGGGAATTTCACAGGTAGGTACGAATAGATATAGGAAAGTGGCCCACAGGGTGGGCCACTTCTAGTAAACCAAAATGGATTCGCTTCCAAAGTGGCTCACTGGATGTGCCACTTTGATAGAGGAACTTAGTAGGAATTAATAAAGTGGCTCAGCTGGCGAGCCACTTTGTATGTAGGGAGACTCGTTACAAGATAAAGTGGTCCACGGTATGTGCCACTTTCC
>Ga0208564_1003270_pt1 | contig 11943 bp, 10 predicted proteins | sample AD_UKC073_MetaG_FD_184439 | JGI IMG/M metagenome (GOLD analysis project Ga0208564, IMG submission 184439) | Active sludge microbial communities of municipal wastewater-treating anaerobic digesters from USA - AD_UKC073_MetaG (SPAdes) (version 2) | ecosystem: Engineered > Bioreactor > Anaerobic >... | reverse complement strand
TGATATTGGGTCACCGCTACTCCTCCTTGACTGGTGATCTGTTCAATCAACCAGTCTACCAGAGGGGCCGGTGGCCCGAACCGTTTATTAGTCAAGACCCGTTTTTACAGAAGCTTAAGGACACTACTGAGGGCTATGCCAAGGGATGCGCAGACAAACTGAAATTGGCCTGACCTGTAGATCTTCCCGTTATCGGCGTAAACTTTTTTGGGTATACCTCTCCTGCATAAGGCTTCTTTGAACACTACTTTGAGAGAGTCGAAGGTCTGGTCCAGGGTGAACTGGGCGAATGAGCCGTATCATCATCAGTCTAGTTCCACGGAATGCGGGGCGCAGCGAAAGCCCCAGTCTTGGAGTGACCCCGGCAAAGACAGGCCGGGTGGTTATAGTGTCCGTCGATCTTGCTCCCGAGGTTGTGACACTAAGGAACGAACATACCGTGCCTATTGACCTTTCAGGTTGGACGCTCCTTAGCACGGTGGGCAGCCAGAAATACTCTTTTCCTACGGATACCGTTCTGAACCTTGGCGAAACAATATAGATAGTAAGCGGTCCAAAGGCGTCCGGCGGACAGGGGAAACTCGTCTCGACAACGCAGTATATCTGGAACAACACCGGGGATCATGCGGCGCTGTACGACTCGGCTGGTCGCGTAGTATCGGAGAAGTGAACGGCAGGTTTTGTAGCTTAAGTTTGTTGCGTCGATGAAGGCTGGTGCCGCTTTATTGAGTGGTGCTTGTTTCGGGCAGATATGCAGGCAGTTTCCAGCTAACAGTCAAGTGTATTGGGAATTGACTAAATTCTCCCTGCGTTTAGCAGGTACGATATTAGTCCAGGCCCGGAAACCGGCTGGAAATTGCACTGGGCTGCCAAGATACGTGCTGTGCTGCATTCGCGCGTTTGGGGACCTCTGTGCGCAAAATAGAAGCGGTTTTCTCATGTACACTACATAACTCCACCAGAATCTTCTCTTTGACAAACTGAAGTGGGAAGTTCCCACACAGGAGCTGCATCTCATGAGCAACTTTGAGGTTGCTGCCAGAATAAACGGGAAACGCCGTCTTCGTCCTGAAAGATGAGGCTTTCAAGGAGGATAAGGCAGGGGAGACGACGGAGATTCGTCAATTGATAAAGTTCAGATACATGTGAGAGAAGAGTATCTCACATGTATCTGAACTAGAGCACCCCATGGTGCATTCTCAAGCGCTGCGTTTGTTCCTTTATGGCTGACCTGGAACGGAAAAATGCTTTCGGAGGGAACAAAATGGTGCGAAAGAGGTACGCACCTGCCGCATTCCCAGTTAAATACAGTCTTCACATCAACCCCTAAAGTCCACGTAAAGTTCTTATTCTGCTATAAGAGGCCAAGGACACACTCATTTGGCACAAATAACACATATTGACATATCAGAGTGGCGGGCCTATAATGTTGCTTGAAATCCGGACAAGGCCCCCGAAGGTGCAGGTGTTAAAGTATGCAGATCCCGCCCTACATAAAGGTAGTCACTTTTTCAGATTATGTTGTTCTACACAACCTTAAATCTGGCGGATGGGTGAAGATTACAAGGGAATACTACGAACAACTTGCCTCTTATCTAAGCACCAATGAGCTGTCAGAATTCAAGTCCCAGCTCGATGATTTCGACGAGTTCGTCGAATACCTGATTCGCAACGAGTATCTTTACAATGAAGAAACCGTTTGTTGTGGAGATGAGCCGGGGCCAGGCATCCGGCACGGTGACATCAAGTTGGTCTACCTCCATCTATGCGACGCCTGCAACCTTCGATGTCGGACATGTTACTTCTCTCCCAGCGATTCTCCAACGTATCTCTCGACAGAGGTTGCAAAGAGGACGGTACGCCTTCTCGCGATGGGCGGTACGAAGGCGGTCGTTCTAAGCGGAGGGGAACCGCTGTTGCATCCCGATGTGGAGCAGGTAGCGAGATCAGCAAAAGAGGCGGGGATGAATGTAGGGATTATCACGAACGGGACTTTGCTTGACAGGGACATCGCAGCACGATTGATGGGCTACGTGGACTACATTCAGATTTCGATTGATGGCCTACAGGATCAGCATGACCGAATACGTGGGCCCGGGTCTTACAGGGCTGCGTTGACAGGAGCGAGACGTGCACGGGAAGCCGGGATGCAAAATGTGATCCTTACCACAACTGTCACTAGACTCAACGTTGACAGCTGGAGGGACATTAGGGAGAACACACATAATATGGGTTTCAGCCAGTCTTTCAGCCTCTTCATGCCGACGGGAGTCGGCAAGATCAATGCCCATGAACTCATGCCTTCACCTGAACAGCTTCTGCCGTTCGTTCTGGGATTACTCACCTGTGATGATGGTAAGGAGTTACCAGAGCCTATAAGTCTGATCTCTCGTTGTTCGTGTGGAGCAGGCGTTCATCTCATATCTATAGATCCTGATGGAAGTATCTACCCATGCCATTTGATCAGAGCCCCAGAACTGAAGATGGGGTCGGTTGTGACCACTGAGCACTCACTACTTGAGGACATAAGCAAATCCAGGGTCTTCAAAAGATTGCGCAGTTGCAATGTCGATTCAAACCGCAAATGCTCCCTGTGCCAAGTCAGATACTTCTGTGCAGGTGGGTGTAGCGCCAATGGCATTCTTAACGGTCTGGACGTGGATCCTCATTGTACATGGTACAAGCCACTCTATTCTGCTGCAATTGAGTGCATGGACAAGTCCAGGAAGGGAGCCGAAATTCTGGCGCTCATGAAGGAGTATCTTAAATCGGAGAGGTGGAAGCGGGATGAGCGTTCTCGTGATGTCGCATGTCTCCAAGAGGTTCAGAACCCGAGATGCTGAAGTTGCGGCGCTGGATGACCTTTCCCTCGACATCGGACAGGGTCAAGTACTGGGGCTCCTGGGACCGAACGGCGCGGGTAAGACAACCACGGTTAGAATAGCGTGCGGCCTCCTCATACCTGATTCCGGGCAAGTATTAGTTTTGGGTAAAGAACTCGCGAAGCATCGTTCTCACATCCTTGGTGATGTAGGAGTGATGCTTGAGCCCGGCAAGGGAATCTACAAAAACATGACCGTGTTTGAAAACATACTATATTGGGGTCTTGTCAAGGGTCTTCAGGACAGGCGAGAACTCAAACAAAGAGCAAACGCACTTATTCAGTTTTTCGACCTTGAAGCCAAAAAGGCCAGCCTGGCCAGCACGTTATCAACGGGGATGACCCAGAAACTGAATCTGTGCTGTACCCTGGTGACTCGCCCAAAGCTACTTCTCTTGGATGAACCCAATGCAGGCATGGATCTTGAATCCAGTTCTGACCTGGTTAAACGGCTTAAGCAGCTAGCAAAGGACGAACAATGCGCGGTGCTCGTCACTTCTCACCAGATGGACTTCATGGAGGATCTCTGCGACGAGGTTGCCTTCATTTCGAGTGGGAGGATAATCCTCCGGGGAACCATAAATGAAGTCCGATGGCTGTTTCGGCAGAAGTACTATAAGCTTGTGTTCAGACGCAAAGATGGTAGTAGCAGTATTGACCTATCTCAATGCCCGCTCCCGGGTGTTGTGTCTATCCGGGATGATTTACCTGACGGCATGGTTGAGCTCATTGTAGACAGCACGTCCACAGAGGTACAGACCATACTGAGATTTGCGTTAGAAGAATCCCTGGATGTGGTTACGCTGGAACTGGTTCGGCCATCTTTGAAGGAATGCTATCAGATGCTGTTCTCGAGGGGAGGCGCGACTAATGAGGCAAGTCAAGACGTTCATCCTGTTGGCTTGTGAGGAGTTTCGCCTGAGCCTCGCGTTCAGGAGACGCTATTTCTTCAGCACCATAATCACCTTCGTTTCCAACTTGATCGTCATGGGCGGGCTCATACTCGTTTCCATACCGAGCGTCAGTTATGGTAGCGATATTCAGGCAGTCTTGCAGGATAGCAATGCAAACCGTCTGCTTGGGTTCCTTTACTTCTTTTTGGGAATGTCGAGCCTCGGGCTTCCTGAGGGAGTAGTCAGCGACTCGAGGCAGCTGGGCACCATAGATAGGATCGCATTGAGTCCCTTGGGTCTTGCGGGAGTCATAGGCGCCAAGTTTCTACCGAGCTATGTGAGTTGTCTGGTAGATATTTTGATCTCCATTATTCTTCTGTCTCTGATCTTTGGGCTGCGCGTCATGTGGAGCTTCGGCCCAATTATTCTCAACTCGGTGATTGCTGCGTTGGGCATGCTTGGGCTGGGCTATATCCTTGGAGGACTTACGATTCGCTTCAAACAACTTGGTCTAGTAAAGAATCTTCTCTTTGTTCTGCTATTCGCCCTGGGCATAATGCCGATGGGGTATGATGGTGCCGAAGGACTCTCCTGGTTTGCGAAGTTCTTCCCATTTACTCAAGGGCTCCTACGAACTCGGCACGCAGTGCTTCCTGGATCAGCCGGTACAACCAGCGTCCCGCTGTGGTTGTTCGTAGGCTGCTCAACTGTGCTACTGTTCCTCGGTATACTCGTCTTCAGCAGATTCGAACGCCAAAGCATCAAGCGGGGGACGCTTGGCAGCTATTGACCGGGGAAGGAGGTGACAAGATAAAAGGCATCATAGCAGAAGGGAAACCAGTAACGCCCGATTTGTGTATCAAGGTCGGAGTGGTTGGTCCACTTGGAGAGGCTTGCGTTGTTCTAGGGACTCCCAACCAGAATTAGTGGCATCGTTTTCTAAGCACTAAGAACCGCTGGCAGGGACGGAACAGTGGCACAAGCGATTCCTGGCTGAGGGTACCCCGGCCAGGAAGCGATGAGTTTTTGGCGCGAGGAGCCCGGGCATGCCGTGGTTCCGTGATTGTCAGGTCTTCTGGCTGCCTCGCTTTGTATAACCTGCTGTCATTTTGCAAATTAACCCCGCGTGTATTTTTCAGATTCCTCTAGGCTGAAATCCCGTTCCAATATAACAATTGTCAGATTCCAAGGTTCTGATTCTTCTCCCGTTTGCACAATCCCTTTACCCTCGATTTTCACTAATTGGAGCGGATTCTCCGGAAGACGCCGATACGACCACCTTCATCTGGTCGGAGCCAGTTAGCAAGGTGGGCTACAACTTCATGGTTGTGGTAGGTCCGTACCGGAGGGTGAGCCTCGGTCTGCCGGGAGAATTCGGCCTTTGGCTGGTTGACGACGATAAGGACCTGGAAGACGATTTGGCCGCAGCTATAGCAGATGTGGTGAGGCGCGCCAACGAAGTAATGGCCGGCGTCATGGGAATGCCTAAACTGGAGAAACTGGAGATCGTGAAAGCCAGCGTTCCGGGGAAAGGCAAAGGTGGCAAGGGCCCTCTCGGGCTAGTGTTGGTGGAATGGGGGCGCGACAACCCGTTCAACAAGGATTCATTCTTGTGGACCATGACGCACGAGGTCTGCCACCAGTGGTTTCCTGGCCCCATTAACCTCGATCCGGTCACGGGTCTGTGGCTGTCTGAAGGCATGGCCACATATTTTCATGCGCGGCACGTGCAAGGTGGCTGGCCCCTTGACGAGTATCTCTCTGGCCAGAAGGGCTATCAACCGTCTTCTTACAGCATTAACAGCGCCTCTGCCAAACTCGGCACGGTGCCGAACAGGGACAAACAGCAGGTCATCTACTTAAAAGGCGCCTGGGTGGCTCACATGCTGCGCAAGACCATCGGTGACGAGGCATTCCGCAGGACCCTTCAGAGGTTCTACACTCAGGACACCGGTGACCCGAAAGGGACTACAGAGTTCCAGGAGCTCGCCGAGGAAGAATCCGGCCTCGACCTGGACCGCTTCTTCCAGCAATGGCTCGGGACGACCATCATGCCAGAGATCAGCATGGAGAACGTGACGGTTCGAAGGGCGAACAGCGCTTGGCAGGTACGGGGTACGATCACGAACCTGTATCCCATGCCGCTGCCGCCCATCACCGTAAGCGTGGTGAAAGGTGAGAAACAGGTTCAATCGGTGGCGGTCACGCTCTCAGACATCCCTGAACAGAGCATTCAGCAAGCCACCTTCGAGATCACTGCCCCCTCGCTGTTCGCATCGGTTGTGCTCGATCCGGACTCCGACATCCTTAACATTGAGGACTCAGGCAGAAAGGTGTCGCTCCTTCTCGTTTGGGCGCGGCAGCCCTCAGTCATCTTGGCTGGCACTGTGGTTGTAGCGGCGGCCTGCGCACTCATCGTTACCGTCTACAAGAGGCACCGCCGTCCGAGGCCACCGGTGCAGGCTCCTGCTGGCCAGGCAGCAGAGGGACCAGAGTAATGCCCCACCTCTCCTTCCACGTTACCTTCTCTCACAACACACATTGGCAGCGTCCGGAGAGTGTAACGTTCTCACGACTTGTTATAAGCTTGCATGGGGGAATCTATTGGCGGAAATCCGCAGCAGAGCAGCGGCAAAACTGAGTGAGTTTACCGGGGTATTGGAAACTATGTACACCCCCGTCCCGTTTGGCCAGCATGAACCTGAAGGTGCCGCGGTTACCGGCAGGAGTTTTCGAGGACAGATAGTATCAGAAGATTAGTATCGTCGGGAAGGCAGTATCTATCGTAGGAGAAGTATGATTTTGATCGGAGGAGCAACAGTGAAAGGGGTAATCGCTGTCCTTGAGATTGGCGCCAACTATGTGTTTCATCTCGCCGCTGTCGCAAGAGCCGGTTTCGAGAGCGACTATGCTTCGACTTACGAGCACACCGTGAACCCTGCTGACCGCGCCATTCTTGTTACTCACCGTGACCGTATAAACTTTGCCGTCGGCAGCGGACAAGGCGGAGACCTGGCCGGCCTACTGATCTTCCAGCCCGGTTATCTCAACCTTGATTCCAAAGAGACCTACCGTGAATACTTCGATCTCCTTGACCAGGGATTCAGCACCGGTGATTACTCGGGGTTTTTAAAGCGTTTCCCAAATCCCGAGAACTGGATGCTCGAGTTTGATGAACTGTATCTCTCCCGGTTTGCAGCCTCAAGAGATACCATCAGAGAACTTGGCGGAGTCTACATCCGGAGCCTCGATAGCTACCTGGAGTCTGTCTGGCCCATTGAATCAAGTAAGATGGAACCCGTTCTGTTTGACCTCAACCGGCATTTCGCCTCCTTTGATGTGATCGGCAGGTGGGAGAAAGTTACAGGGATTACATTCAAGTACGACACGTACCTCATGGTTCTTTGCAGCGCGCTCAAGAACGGCCCGACCGCCAATTCGCTTGGGTACGAGAAGAACACATTCTATTACGGCCACGACCTCGAATGGATGAAGGATTTCATAAGTCACGAAGTAGGCACTCACATCCTGATTGATATCATGAAGGAAGTACACTCATTGAGTGCCCGGTCCGGTAAAAAGGCTGGTTCCGAACACGAGATCGCCGGTACAGAACCGTATCTCCTGTACCGGGCCTATGAAAACCTGGCACGGTTTTACAACTCCATAGTTCTGGAAAAAGATGAGCTATACGAGATTGGCAGAAACTATCATTGCAACCAGTTCTACGAGGCCTACTCCAAAATCCACTCGGAGAACCCTTCGATGCCGCCGCGAGAACTGTTCCGCAGGGGTGTAGCCTACTTCGTCGAGAAGTATCCGGACCTGAAGTAATCTCTCAGGTAAACGGTCAGGTGAACGCTTAGAGCGTCACAAGGTTAAGAGGAGGGCGTCACTTGATGGGCGGTCTTATGATAGGCGATTTTATGACGGACGATCCTATGACGCACGATCCTATGACGGACAATCCTATGAGGAGCGATCTTATGACGCTCGATCCCAAACTTGTCTGGAAAGAGTTTGTAGGGCTTCTGAAATCCCGAAGAATGCCTCCGGACAAGATTTGGCCGTTACATCCTGAGTTGAAAGACCCCCTCTACCGGGTGATAATGCAGTTCCCTGAAGTACCTGATACAGCCTGGCCCGATAATCCCAAGGCCATGGTCAGGGGTAATCACATCAACTTCCTTGTGCGTTTTGAAGGCATCGAACACCCTGCAGATTTCGTCTTCATGTTTGAGGTCGACGGGGGCACTTGGTTCTTCCGTCATTTGGAGAACATACGCATACCGATAGACTCGGTTCCAGAGTTGCCGGCGTCAACCTTCCCTGATGTGCCGGAAGCGACTAAAGCGTGGATGAGAGCGGAGATTCAGACAACAAAAGATGTGAGACTTTTCAATCACCTCAAGCAGGAGAAAGGCCGCGACTTCGCCCTCGATTGGTTCAGGGACGGGAACGGCTATTTCGTTGCAGCCCGCTCCTGGATTCCTCTCCTCCCCGAAAGCGATGCATTCGTCCTTTACCTGTGCTGGGAGCAGTCCGTGCTGCAAGGCAACAGAGTCATCCTCGAACGGCTAAGCCCGGAAGCCGCAACTATCCGCATACGCCCTTTGTATTTTCAGCTTTTCGAGCAGACCGGACACTTGCGCCATCAGATCTGCTATGAGGACTATGTGGCCTTGTTCGACACCATATGGAAAGACAGGGCCTCGGCAGCCGGGTGGAACCTGGAGATCACATACATGCTGCCAGACTGCGTATTTAACTTCACCAGGCAGGTTAAGTAGCTTTAGGCTTGTCTACGACTTGTCGTTCCTCCTCGACGCCTGGGCTACGTCTCCAGGCTCACACCCAAGAGCAGAGCGAGGACGACATACCGGAAGAGTCCGTGAGCCCGCAGCAACAACGGTGGATGGATGCGAACGCCGAATCAAAACACCAGACCCACGGCGGTCGTGCATCGGGCTGTTCAACAACAGTAGGCACGAATAACCTCGTCATCCAGCCGCGGAAGCCCCTTGGCCGATGCTGCTGCATCATAGGCGCTGAAGAAGGAACCTATGTCCACAAGGCTCTTCACCAGGCATTCCCTGCCAAGCGCTTCCTCTATGGCACCAGCCATGGTCGCCCCGACATAGTAGCATGCCCCCACGCTCATCACCCATCTCTGCAGGGTGTCCTCGGGCACGCGTTCGCGGCTTGCTGCGAGGACTTGCGGGAACTCAGCCAGATACTCCTCGAACCTGCCGGTGTGTTTCTGCCAGTTGGTAAAGTAGTAGCTGTCGTCCTCTGTGAAGGTCAAGTCCTTTCTTTTCTGTAAAAACCCCTCCGGTGACTGGTATGTAACACCTATCTAGCCTCCTGCGACCTCGAGTTCGCAAGCGCTTGTTGGCGGCACCTCCTGTGCCCGTTTCCACTCAAGATAGTCCCTCATGTCGAAGTACGGCCGGTCGGTAGACCAGGCTTCGTCCTTCTCCATCAGTAGAGCCCCGAGCAGGCGTACTGCCGACTCGACGTTGGGGAATATCCGGATTACCCTCTCGCGCCGCCGCACTTCTTCGATGAGTCTTTCGACCCCGTTGGTCGTCCGTAGTCTCTTCCTGTACCGTTCAGGCAGGTTCAGAACCGCTACAGCGTCGTCGAACCCCTCTTCCAAAATGGTCATCGCCCTGGGCGCACGGCTCCCGAAGTTATCTATGACTCTCCTGAGAATCTCTCTGGCCGTCATCACATCCGGAGCTGTCCAGATAACCCTAAGTTGTGAGAGAAGTTCCTCCTGCAGCTGCTTCGGACAGGCATCCAGGATGTTGCGAGTGAAATGAGTCTGACATCTCTGCCACATGGCCCCTTGGAAATGTGTCTCCACAGCCTTCACAAGCCCGCTGTGCTGGTCGGAGACCACCACGTCCACGCCCCGAAGGCCTCTTCTCTTGAGCCATGAGAAAAAGTCGCTCCAACTAGCGTAAGTCTCGCTGTCACCAATCCAGAACCCCAACACCTCACGGTATCCCCTCATGTTCACACCGATGGCGATGAGGGCGCTCTGAGGCCTAACCTGTCCGCCCTTTCTCACCCTGAGGACCATCGCGTCTACCATCACAAAGGGATACACCTCTGCAAGGGGTCTCTCGTTCCACTCTTTCACCATGGGGTCCAACCTCTTGCACAGTTCCGATACCGTGGACTTAGAAAACTCAGTCCCGCACAGCTCCTCTGTGATCTTGGCCACTTTCCTCGTAGAGACCCCGCTCATCACCATCTCCATGAGCGCCAGGATGAGAGCCTGTTCGCTCCTTTGGAACCTGGAGAAAAGCTCGGGCGAGAACTTCCCATCCCGCACTTGGGGCACTGACAGTGTCAGACGCCCTACCCGAGTAGTCATGGACCGGGGCTTGTACCCGTTCCTGTAGCCACGACGCTCCTCAGTTCTTTCGTAGGGCTTTGCCCCTAAGGCCTCGGTTACTTCCGCTTCAAGTACCTGGTTCAGGACTTCTTCCAGGAGTTTGGCCATGGCTCCGTCCTCTTTGAACGTCAGTGTAACTTTACTGTAGGAGTTTTTGGAGGTTAAGGGTCAGGAGATAACGAAAGAGACCCCACCGTCCTTGCTGGGACGAGTGTTACCACTCGAGAGGTGAGGTCTCATGCAAATTGTACATCAGTTGTGGACTAGGTTTAACAGGATAGTTGAAAGCGTTTTGGACGCGATGGAAAAGGGACTGGACTACGTAAGTTTCGAGGAAAACCTCCGGGAGCAGTTGAACGAGCTGGGGCGGGAAGCGTGCAAATCGGTGTTGGAAGCCGCAGATCGGCGTCTTGTTGAGCATCGCGAGGAAAGGCCCGGGTGGAGGATCCAGAGACGTGACGATGTGAAGAGGATTTTGACGCCGTTTGGAAAGGTGGAGTACAGGCGGACGTACTTCAAGCACACCAAGACGAAGGAATGCGCGTATCTGGTTGACAGGCTAGCAGGGTACGGGCCGCATGCGAAGATAGACCTGGCGTTGGCGGCGGAAGTAGTTGAAGCGGCAAGCGAGTTGTCCTACCGGAAGAGCGGTGAGAAGCCCAGCAGAGCGGCTCCGGAAGCACGGGTAAGTGGTCAGACGGTCATGAGGGCGATCCGGGGATTCGATGTGGAAGAACACGATACGGAGGGGCAACACGAGAAGAGACGGTGTGAGACTCTGTACGTGGAAGCCGACGAAGACCACGTGGCCGGGCAAGATGGGAAGACTTACATGCCGGTCTTGGTGTACGTGCATGAGGGCAAAGATGAAAGCCAACGACGGAGACTTAAGATGCCACGCTACTTCTCGGGGCTTTACAAGGACACTGAGGAACTGTGGCTGTGGGTTCTGAACTACATAGAAGAGCACTACGACATGAGGTTTCTAAAGAGGATCTTTGTCTGTGGTGATGGCGCCGGGTGGGTGAAGACCGGGCTCAAGGTTCTGCCCAAGAGCGTGTTTGTCCTGGACATGTTCCACCTAAGCAAGCGCCTGGCAGAGGTTTTTGGGAGAGACAGTGAGGAGTACAGGGACGCGTGGAAAGCCATTAGAGCCGGGGACAGGGTGACGGTGGATCGCCTCTTGAAGGAAAAGGTGGTGTTTGGCGAGACTCCGAACCAGGTCAAGATGGCTCAGGACTGCAGGCGATACATACGGCTCAACTGGGATGGAATCATGGCTCACTGGTTGTACCCTGAGGCAGATCTAGGGGTAAGCGCTGAGGGACACGTGAGCCACATTCTCTCAGCCCGATTATCAAGTCGTCCGATGGGATGGAGCGAGAAAGGCGTAGACCAGATGTCGAGGATGCGGGCGCTCAAGGCCAACCGGGTAGAGATCAGGGTCAAGTACATCGAACAGCACCGGAGTGGGCTAGGCCCGCTGAGAGCGCTACCGGAAGTAGTGTCACGCGAGCGAGAGGCGTTGGAACGAGTAGCTTGCGAGGTTAGCGACAACCTGCCGTTGTTGGCCGGGAAGGTAACACCCTTGCGCCAATGGCTCAGATCTATCAGTCATGCACGTATTTGGTGATGTCGTGGGCGAACCCTGGGACGGTGCCTTGTTCCTACAGTAGGTTGACGCGATCTCTTTGAACAAAGCGTGCACGATTTCGTCTGTAAGTGTAATCTGATATTGGGTCACCGCTACTCCTCCTTGACTA
>Ga0208564_1003269_pt1 | contig 11944 bp, 7 predicted proteins | sample AD_UKC073_MetaG_FD_184439 | JGI IMG/M metagenome (GOLD analysis project Ga0208564, IMG submission 184439) | Active sludge microbial communities of municipal wastewater-treating anaerobic digesters from USA - AD_UKC073_MetaG (SPAdes) (version 2) | ecosystem: Engineered > Bioreactor > Anaerobic >... | reverse complement strand
TACTTTCATGTTTTCTCCTTGATTGATTTTTTAAATAGAAAGGCCTTGCGCGCAAGGCCTTTCCTTAATAGAGAAGAGAGAGAAAGAAGCTAAGCGTTACATTTAAGCATATATTCGAACGTGTCACTTTTATTAACGCGGGCTTTGGAAGCCCCAAATCGCAAACGGAAAGGCCTTGCAGGCAAGGCCTTTCCTTAAACAGAGAAGAGAGAGAGAGTCTATGTGATAACTTCAAAAATCTTTAACTCGGAAAACTCGCGCGGCATTCTTTCCGCGAGACCCGGCATGTCAAGTTTTTCAAGCAACCCGTCGATATCTTCTTTTTTGACGCGTTTGTTTTGTAAATCCGCGGCGATCTTGATGTTCTCAAAAACGCTGAAGGTCTCAATCAAATTGTATTCCTGAAAAACAAAACCGACAAAAGCGTTGCGATAAGCGTCGTAATCGCCGGCGGTAAAGCTCTCGGCGCTTTTCCCGTTGATGATAATCTTGCCGGCGTCGCTACCGTCAAGCCCGCCGATGAGATTGAGCAGCGTCGACTTCCCTGAGCCGGACTTCCCGATGATGAAGACTAATCCCCGCTCGGGAAACGCCAGGTTCACGTCTTTCAAGGCTTCCGCTTTTACATTTTTACCCGTTTTATATGTTTTTGAAACCTTAATTAATTCGAGCATAAATCCCCCTTATATAAAGATCTATTCAAATAAATACCGCCGACAAAGACGTAGCTCATTCACCACTCCTTTTTTCTTGCCTACATAACTAATTACTTATTAATTAAAGATGCGGCTATGTCACCCATTAACCCTAAATTAGGATTCTCTGGTTTGCCGATAATCGCAACGCGATCGAGCAACACATTGGCAAATTCACATGATGTTTCCGGTAACAACACGCAGTCATGACAAGCTGCATAATTAAGCGAATGATAACCTTGATCTGTCAAATTACAACAAACCGGATCGGCGCTACACCATAATGCTTTATTAAGCATATTAACTAATATTGTATTCAAACGTTCCGTATCGTTTGCGATGCTGATTAATCCTCCCAAGCTTCCCTCAGAATCAGAGGTAGACAGATAAATCAAAACTCCATGCATTGGGTATGGATTTGATGAATTTACAAAAGTGCTGTAGATTTTTTCCTTCAAAGTTGCGATATTATAACCACATTCAATTGAAAGTTGCCTGATAAGTAAATGAGCAAAAGTATGTAAAGCGACATATTGAGCAGAGAATCTATCATTATTAAAAAAAGATTTATCCAGTTCATTTCGCATCTTTAAATAACGATTGCCTATTCTACTTACCCAATTTGTAATGGCGTCATTATTAAATTGAAAAAATATCCCTTCTCCCAATAATTTAACTGCCGGTAGCCATTCCTTTTCAGTTTTTGATAATGGAGCCAATTGCACATTATTTTTTAACACCCTATTCCATGAATTTATACGAGTGAATCCCACCAATACATTAATAACAGTTAATTTGTCAACAACTGTTATTGAATCAATTATCTGTTTATACTGCTCTGGCACTTGCACTGAAGATGCTACGTAATCATCATCGTCCATTTCGCCTTTGCATAGCACATCGTATTCGGAAGCATATATTTCTGCCTCGGTCATTTTTTTCTTTGCTTTTAGTTTTTTTACCAGTTTGTAAGCTTCTAGAAGATCAGTCAAAGTGAGGCCTTGCGCCTTAGGATAAATTCTATTTTCAATATGCTTTTTAACCGCATTCTCACCATATTCCTCAAAATCTATCAATGTTTCATATGAAGTTTCTATTAATTGAACCGCTTTCCTACTCCAGGGAGGAATTGTTAAAGCTGAGAGTATAGCGGGGAAATACACGTTTGACGATGAGCGTAGACGCACACGCATTAACTCATCACACGCAGAGTTATAGTTTTTCCCTAAATGTGGATGCTTGCCATTACAAGGATATTTTAAATTTGAAAAAGCATACATCAGTTTTTCCTTTTTATGACATGTTTCACACTCAATTACCAAACTATCGATATCGCTTCTGTTATCAATATTATACATTTTCATGCGCGGGTTTTCACACATTTCCTTACCATGCACCCACCATTCATAGGGAAAATCTTCGATGTGACCGTTGGGGCAAACCAAAACGAATCGCGATGGAACTAACCGGCTATTGCATTTCTTTCCGTTTCTTATCACAATACAACGCAGATTTTTCTTATTCCCTAGTTCATTGACATCTAAAATATGTTTACATACAGGACAATACAGTTTTCGCGGAAAAATATATGCTTCTACATCTGGACTTTTCTTTTGGTAGGGGTAATGTGGGAGATATTTGTTGTCAGCTGTTTTGGGTTCTAGAAAATATTTTTTCCCGGTAATATCTTGGAGGTTATTATTAAATAGCATGCGCTTTTCCTTATCAGAATCCGAATCCCAATTATCTGTCCCGCTAATAATGACTGTATGATTTACAAAATCAACGATTGAACCGACTCCAAAAGTCGAAACTATTTGGCTTTGGCGAATCTCTCCGACATGTTCTGGTGATTGTCTGTTTATAAATCTTCTATTCATAATTATCATCTCCTAATAAACACATTGATTTCTGGTTCTACATTTCTTAATGAATTGAGAGTTTTAGGAAGCTCAGAGTCGATATTTTCTTCCGCTGAAATAAGAATGCTAGGTTCTCCATTATAATCTTTATAATATACATTTCTATGTTCTTCGATAAATTTTTCCCATTGTTTTGCAAAATTACTAAGGACTTTCTCCGCAAAATTTTTGTGTTCCGGAATTATATTTTTAACGCGTCGTAATAAATAATCAATTATTTCTTTTACTTTCGGTAAATCGGTTTTAAAGTTCCTCGCTGATTCGTTTTCTGACAATTCCGGAATTGCATGTCGAACCAAGGCAATAAAAACACAATGAAGAGCTTTTTCGATAGCCCGCATCGAAAATGGTGTGACGCTTGTTGCTTCAACATAACTGTAAAAAATCCTATGATAATATTTGAACTGTTCAAAATGAGATTTATCTCTGGAACGCATATTATTAAACAAGACTAGTACTATTCCTGGGTTGCGACGCCCAACGCGACTAGTTGCCTGGATATACTCGGCATTGCTTTTCGGCTGGTTATAGACTGTCATTACGCCAAGACGATCAATATCAATACCAACAGAAAGCATGTTTGAACTAAGTACATATGTTAGAGAGCCTGCTTCATTATAAGAAATCGCAAGCCTATCAAGAGTCTCTTTTATTTTCTGCGAACTCATTCTGCTTGTCAACTCTGCTTGCTGATAATAAGCTTTAATATCATTAATTGCAACACCATAGTTATTTGATTCATTTTTAAACGTCCGAACAACAAGATTTTTAATATGGGAAAAAACCCTGTCTTGAATTATTGTCGAGGAAGTTCCAAGATCTTTTAAAGCATTAAAATATCCAACGGTAGTATAGTATTGATCAATAACATCCGGGTCTTTTCCTTGCTTGATAAATAAGGTTTTTATATAGAACAATATTGCATAAACTCGGATTAACAGGTCTGATAGGCTTCCGCCCATTTCGCAAAGCCCGATATACGTACGCAACGGACGGTCATCCTTACTTGCTTTCACTCCAAAAAACGAATCATCATAATTGATCCCGGGCGCCGGGAATTGAAACGTTTCCCTGTTATACAAATTGCGGACTTGTTGTTTTGAATTTTTTATTGTGGCGGTTGAAGCGATAATTTTCGGAGATTTCCCGAATTTTTCACATAAATACTCCAAAGCTGTCTCATAAATTCCGGTTAGTGAACCCAACGGTCCGGATATCAAATGCAATTCATCTTGAATAATTAATTCCGGCGATCGGCCGTTAAAGCTAAATAAATTGCGCACATTTTTTTCCCAAGTAATACGGGCAAACTTGTCTATTGTGCTCAATAAAAACGTGGGGCGCGCACGGTAAATATCCTCATCAACAACATATATGGGAAGATGATTATGAAAAGCGCACTTTGAATTGTCCGCACAGCGAATGACCAAAGCTTGATCCTTGATTTCATAGCTATTTAAATCAAGTTTTGTATTGCACCATGGGCATTTTGTAATCTGAACAGGGTTACCTTTTTTTATATCCTCATTATTTCTTAATCTATGTAAAACATCCTTTGCCTGTGTTATTCTATTAGGTGTCATATCGCTGCCTATCCATAAACCGATATTAATCTCACCGCCGGGAATACGATGCTTTATTCGGAGATGTTCGCAAGCGCAAATCAACGCACATGCGCGTTCAAACTGTTGGATAGTCAATAACCTTAAAGTATAACGCATTATAACGGTAACGCCATCTATTTCTTCTGAATTCTCACTAATGCATGATAAACGCCTGTAAAAAATAGTAAAAGCAGCTACTCCCAGATAAGCTTCTGTTTTTCCGCCACCGGTAGGAAACCATAACAAGTCAACGTGTTTACGGAAAGGGCTGTATTCATCCACAATGTCGGGTATTGTTTGCAAAATGAAAGCCAGCTGGAACGGATACCAATTAACCGTTGCCTTGTCTACACCTTTGGATTTTATCCGCTGTAGCAGCATTGCTTCGTTCATTATGACAAATGCCCTCCAGGCAATATCATTATGAAGTAATACATCAACCCCTTTGCGTAACCGAACAAGACATTCAGCAATATTTTTTAAGACTACCTTGCACGCATCAAAAAAGTCACTTTTACTTAACTTATCTGCAATAACTTTTTGTTTTTCATACCAGTTTTCATATTCTTCTATAAATAATAGAAGTTTTTCGCATGCGGATTTTGGCGAAGCATTTTCCCAATAACCGAGGTTCAAAATATCTTTATTTATAATTTCTCCAGGCATAATCTGTTCCACTTGCTCCATCGGCATGAAGTCGCTTTTAACCTGGTAAACACCATTATCAATTTCTTCATATGAAACAGAGCAGCCATGCCCATGCGCGTAGTTTTTCAAATTGCGGTATTGCAATTGCGTAATTTTTTCTTCAATATCGCTAATAAAATCGCAATGGTGATATATCGGTAATAATGGCTCTTTCGATATTATCGTCAGTTCGCATTGGAATAAAGCATTGGCGCTTTGTTCAGATTTACTTTTCTTTGCTTGTTTGATATTTTGAACGGCAACGGTAATAAGTTTGTTTCCATCATCTATAATGCTACGCACTGTGAGCGTAATATTTATACCTATATTATCATCACTAATTATTAATTTTGTTCCGGTTATGTTTGGAATAACAGCTTTAGAAGTTAAAAGAAAAGGAGTTCTTATGTATCGTATTTTCTTATATTCTTTTCTATTGTCTTCTACTGCTTTAGATTCCCCCTCTTTGCTGATTTCATTGAATAGATTCACTTGATTCTTTACATTTTCATCCTCATTATCCGAAACAACATATTCTTCTTCGTATTTATATTTGGCCCCCTTGAATTCTATATGTACTTCCGTTGCAGATTTCGGTAACAAAAGCGATATTCCCATTGAAGTGGGTTTATATATATTAGCATTGTTAATTGATTCATCTAATAACTTTACCCAATCTTCTAATTCTTCCACATCTTCATGGTCCTCGATGATTTCCATTTCGTCATCTTGCTCATAAGTTACCTTTTTTGGCCATAATATGCCGCAAACATAAGTATTGAGAGGCGGAATATTTTCAAGCGTTTCATTTTCATCTACCGGACCAATAAGGTCACGCTTTAAGCAATTATATATTTCATTAATTGCATCGTAATATTTACTGTATCTACTCATCATCATTCTCCTTCTTACTCCAATATATTATAGGAAATCCAGTTAGTTCAACGCCAAGCCAAAACTTTGATTCACGGAAATAAACTGGAACATTATCATGAAACTGAAAAGGTGTAATTGTAATAATATTAGCAACATAAAGAGGTGATAAGCGCGCCGGCATTTTTCTTCTTCCTCTAACAGTTTTCTTTAATTCTTGAAATATATTATCAGCCAAATAACCAATATTCCTGTTTTTATGAATTATTTGGTATTTGTTATTGGCCAATTCGAGCATCACTTTGTCACCAGCATTAACAGATTTTGAAATATATTCCTGTTTTTTCAAAGCAGATTCTAAATCTCCCGCAACAAATCCTGCTTCCGAAAAATCAAAAGGTAAACCTAATACTACCCGTTCACAACCATGGCCAAAAACTTTTTGTTTATAATCGCTAATTTTTGTCCAACGCATATTGTTAAAATGAGACCGCGCAAATCTCCAAGAAGATTTTGATTGCTTTATTTTGTATAAGTTTTGCTTCGCTCTTGTACAGCCAACATACCAAACCCGCGCTTCCTCGGTATCATTTTTCTGTGGATTAAATTTCCTATCTAACAGAAAAACCGTTTCAAATTCTCTACCTTTTGCCTTATGTATTGTGGATACTGTTAAAGAGGAGGAATTTTCATTAATTAAAACAGAAGGAAGATTTACTTTCGAACGGCACAACCTCTGTGTTAATTTATCTAACTCGATAGATTCTCGGCTTCGGTTATAAACAGCCTCCGAAAGAGCATCAAACATCTTTGATGCTAATTCCTTGTTGAATGCGACTCTTGCGCAGTATCTATTTACAAACGTCTCCCGTGTAATCTCGGGGCTAGCCTTGTAATCCCATAAACAATCAGCAATGTGACGGCTGAGCGTAGGTGGTTGATTGACTCCTCGCAATAATAAATGAGGAATATGCTTTCTATATAATAAATGACTTACATATTCCGCTTCACCATTGCTCCGACAAAGAATAGCCGCTTTTTCATGTATTGAGCTGAAATCAAATTTATCGATTGCTTCCAATGTCTCGATATTTTCCAATTCTACACTTATAACTTTATTGGCTTCTGTCGGTCTTGAACTAAGTAGCGCATTTCTCATTCGTGTCGAAACCTTTTGCAATTCGCTAGATTGTCGATAATTTACTTTCATTTCGTATTTTAACACGTTATCTGAAAGTATTTTATTAAGTTCTTGGTAAAATCCTTCAGAATTCAATCTGGTATCGCCTTGCGATTCATAATCATAAATTGCCTGGCATCTATCTCCCAAAAGTAAGCAACCACATTGAATAGCACACAAAATATTAAGAGCCATTTTCGCTCTTTCATTTACAAGGTCCTGAAGCTCGTCAATTATTACATATGCGAAATGAGAAAAATCACTTTTGTTTATCCTTTTATTAAATAGCCTAATTCTTTCGTCATAGTTTAATTCGTAGAATTCTTCTTGAATTTCAACAAGATAATTGGTGGCAAGGGAATCAAACGTGCATAAATCAACATTTTGAGCAGTAAAAGGTAATTCGCCGTTACTAATACCCGCATTTAATCGATCCAATATTTCATTTTTTGCTGCATTTGTGTAAACCAGAACTAAAATTTCTGAATAGTTTTCAACCTTTTGATTTTTGATAATGTATTCCAAACGCTTAATGGCGGTATATGTTTTGCCGGAGCCGGGAGCGGCATTTACTAAGATTTTGCTGTTTATATCAGCCGTAATAATCAAATTGGGATCGCTAATTTCGACATACTCCTTCTGCCGGTCCGCACATTTTTCATCATTTGATTCTTCACTTTTTTCTTTTGAAACCTTTTCTTCTAAAACCTTTTCTCCTGTTTTTGAAGTCGAATGTTCTTTTTCAGAATAGTCTAACCATTTATAAGTTAATCCCGAAATAGAATCAAGCGTGTCTTCATCATCAGTAAATTCTTTCTTCCGAACATAGGTTGCTTTGGACTTGCATGTAGAAAAATGAAAACAATTAGAATATTCACATCTACCTTCCCAGGCATTAATGCCGTCTTTCTTTACCATGCCGTGAGTGATCTCATTGTTCTTAGCATAAGCGCAAGCAACGCCTATCTTGTAGACTTCTTCTTGCCATGGCGACAGTCGTACCGAAGAAGAAGGAAGGCAGTATTTGCTCTTAATTTGCTTTATTAATTCTCTTCCCCGTACTTGGGATACATAGTCTTGATCTCTAGAAATATTATCGCTCGATCGGTTGTAAATGTTGCTGCGAATACTGATATTTGATTTCATCGCAAAACCTTTCTAAATTAATAATCTTACATTATAATGAACTTGTATTATAATGAAATGTTAATTTATTGATCTCTACTTTTGTCGGTGGTCTATTTCCCATGTGTCGATTCTTTATTTCGATTCTTGCTATTTGGTCCTCACCAATCTCGGCGTTTAGCTGAATTCTTTCATCCAGAAAACCTTTAGTCTCAACAAAAGCTTTTTCATAAGTTATCGTTCCATCACCGTTAGTAAAAATAAAATAGGCAGTTTGGGAATCCTCAACAAGAGAAAAATACCAGGTGGGGCTTTTGGATCCCACTCCATCTTTCTTGGCACTTAATATCGGAAATATGGAATCGTCGCTCAACAGAACTCCCAATGAATCATTAAGTCGGAAATTGCCACCTATGATTTGCATCAAGGCCGCTCCTTCTGCCGTTGACCATTGCGGTTTGCTAGGGATAATTATTTTATCTTTACCGAAAAGGTTAGTAATAATGTTTTTGTAGGGATTTAAATTGCTGCTCCCGCCAACTACGATTATTGCGTCGATTTCGGCCCTTGTCAAACTTGCTCTTTCTAAAGCTCTATCAATGGCTTTAAGTATTCTTTTTTTTACTATCGATTCTACAATGTCATTAAAAAAATCAACAGTGATTTTTACGCTTTTTGTCCCGTATCTATCATAATCAACAACGGTCAATTGAAAATCCTCATTTGTTTCCGTTATTTCAATTTTAGCTTGTTCACATTTCGATAACAATTGATCACGGCAAGCGGGAGGCATCTCATCAAAAGGAATATTGTTTGATAAATTTGTTTGTTTTATTATGTTAGCATGAACGCGGTTTGCTAAATTCTTATCAATATCATCACCACCGATGTTTTCGCCATAAACGCTTAATTCGGAAACACTATCTTTGCTTATATCAAGAATACTGATATCAAAAGATCCTCCGCCCCAATCTAGAACCATTATCCGGGAATACCCATAACCTTCTTTCCTGTTTGCAAAATAAGCAGCAGTCGATTCCGACACAAAACTTTTCACTTTTATCCCTGCTTGTTCAGCAGCTTTACAAAGTTCGCTCCTGGCTTCAGGAGTAAAGTCAACAGGAAAAGAAAAACCGGCTTCTTTAATCTCGACTTTATGAACTTCATGTATGTAATTTTTTATTGCTTCTAAGAATTTCGCGGTGAGCACTTGTGCAGAATATTTATTTGAGCCAACGATAAACTCTTTGTCGGTTCCCAAATATGATTTTATCGACGTAATAATCTCATGTTTAGCGCTGAGATTTTCACGTTGTTTTCGCACTTCCTGCCCAAACATAATCTCTTCACCTTGTTTCGGTATTGCAATGATAGATGAAAACGGGATAATGCCAACATCCCCTAAGGGTAATATTCGCTCACCAAATTCGTCTCTTATTATTCGAACTACGGCCGTATTAGTTGTTCCGAAGTTGATTCCGAAATAACTTCTCTGTTGCATCTCCATTATCTCCCTATTGATAAGTTATTCCAAATCTCTTTAAAGTCTGATAAATTCTAATCAGCATCGAGCGGTAGGCTTCAAATAAATCTTGGTTAAATGGCCTATCTTGAATTTTGATAAAGTCCAAATAATCTAGTTTTAATGCTTCAGATATTTTGATTTTAAGCGCTTCTAATTCTTGATTTTTTTCTACACTGTCCGCGTGAAACAAATTTTTCAGCCTATCGGTTAAATCAACTATTTTCACTTCCTTTTCAGTTAATTGTTTGTTTGCCGCGGATAATTGAAAGTTTAAATCCATTATTTCTGTTTCTTTTTCTTTAATCTTGGAATGCAATAATAAAATCTCTTCTTCCTGGTATTTTAAAACTTTTGCTAATGCATATTCAGTTTTCTTATCTAAACTTTCAAGAAACGCAAGGATCTTTTTTTGTAAGTTTTCTATTCTATTTGTAAATGATTCAATATTTGCGGTATCTCCCGCCGGCTTGTCTAGCTTAGCTGATTCACCGTCTACAACTTGAAGAAACCCCTTTAATCTCCTTTCCTCACTTTTTTCACATATAATTTTCTTTTCCGCAATTTCTTCAAAAATCTTTTTCACGCTAGGTAGTGCTTTTTTCTCAACGATAAGCTTTATAAAACTGTTTACCGATCCAGGGGTAAATTTTCCGTCTTTTTCAGAATATGCAAGGATTTCATTTAAAACTAAAAATGCCGCCTGGTATTTACCGCCCTTGGCAAGCGCCAAAACCGAAGCAAACCCTTTGGAAAATCTAATTTTGTTTAATTTATCATTTTTAAACTGCTCGCTATTAATAAAAACTTCCGTTATTTTCAAGACATCATCATCCGTGGTTGAAAGCGATATCTTCTCAAAAAACAATTGGCAAACGGAATAGTGAAATTTGATTAAGTAATCGACAATTTGGCTTAAATCCGCTTTTCTTTCAAACAGTATACAAAGGTAATCCGCCGCTTTTTTGCTGTTTGCTTTACTTATGCTTGAGGTTGATTTCAATAAAATGCGCTCAAGCTCGTTAATAATTTCCATAATTTCTTCTCCTTATTCTATAATTTTTATATCATTATAACCAAAACCGCAATACCATAGCATGGCTAAGCAATAATTTTTGATAACAGAATTTGAACATCCAATATCTACATACATCCCATTTGAAAGTCTTTTGGGCATTACGTTGATACGACTCTTATCAAAGTTGATTACAGTACTTGCTCTGGATGCATATATAGCAATCTTGTAAGGCTCTTTTAATATCAATTGCTCTCCTACAATAAGTATTATGTCTTTCCAACCGTTCACTTCATAAACTTGACCGAATAATTTTATCTTTTTGGGTTCCCTCTCTTCCTCTACGACAATTTCTTCTGGTTCGTTTTCAGTCAAACCAGAAATGGTTCTTTGATTTTGTTCTAAAAGGCTTTCATGCCAAATAGTAAACAAATCAATATTGCTTTCATTCCATTGATTACAAAATAATAACTCATTATCACCAAATTCAAAAACTTCAAACCAGTAACAATAATGTTCGTTATTATCTGTTATCTGCTTATCAAGAGGTAGTGCTTGATCATAGATACGTATTAAGGGATATTTAATATCTAAATTATCACGGCACCATTTTACATCAAGAAAGGAATTTATTTGTTCATTGCTAAATTGCAATCCTTCTACGCATAAATCGCGAAGTTTATTCCTTACTTCTTTCCTAATACCGCTTTCTTCCCATTCTACAAAAACATTATTTATTTTATTTTCTAACACTTTTAAATTTTTTACTAATTCTCTAATTTGAAAAACTTTAGTATGTATGTCTGTAATGTTTGCTGAAGCAACTGTTGCATCTTCAAAGCCGATCATATTCTGTTTCTTTTCTTCTTCAAGTTTTTGTAACGCGTTAAGCAAATCATTCAAATGTGATCTGACTTTATCATTTAGAGATATTTCCGTTTCTCCCTCTTGTTTTTTATCATCGGATTCTTGCTCAGTTCTCTTTTTATAAAGGAAAAAAGCATAATAGCCACATGCAAGTCCGAGGACAAAGGCAAATAAAATAAAAAGGATTTGCAGAAATGGCTTGGAAATAAACGCAATTATCATAAAAGTATCACTCCTACGCTTTTTTTAAAATTTTACTTTTATTTAGTAAATTTTAACATAATTCTTCATTTTTTTCAATTTTTTGCGCAAATAAAGTTTTTTTTGCGAATATATTATGATAATTTCATATAGAGTTATATAATGATAATTTCACTAAATACAAAGGTTAATTGTATTAGCGTAGGCAACCCTTAATTTTGTAATTTAAGCCCTTCTTTGATATCATATGGAT
>Ga0208564_1003267_pt1 | contig 11947 bp, 11 predicted proteins | sample AD_UKC073_MetaG_FD_184439 | JGI IMG/M metagenome (GOLD analysis project Ga0208564, IMG submission 184439) | Active sludge microbial communities of municipal wastewater-treating anaerobic digesters from USA - AD_UKC073_MetaG (SPAdes) (version 2) | ecosystem: Engineered > Bioreactor > Anaerobic >... | reverse complement strand
GGTCGTGGCGGGCGCGGGCTCGGACGTTGGCGAACAGGTCCGAGGGGAAGATGAAGAAGCCCTTCTCGTTGACGACCTCGTCCATCGCGTCGCGGGCGTCGGCGTCTTGAAGGTGGGCGTAGTCGAAGTCCGCGTGGCCTGCCCGGTGCTCGAAGTCGTTGAGGTAAGCCGTCAGGTTTTCGGAGATGAACCGGTAGAACAGCATGCCGAGCACGTAGGTCTTGAAGTCCCAGCCGTCCACGCTGCCGCGCAAGTCATTCGCGATGCGCCAGATGGTCTTGTGCAGTTCGGCGCGCTGGGCTTCCTTAGTCGTGTCCGCCATGGGGTGAGTCTGTCAGGTCGTGGCGGTCAGTCTGGCGGGCGGCAACGACGAGCCGGAGGGATAGCTCACGCAGTGGTCCCTTGAGACGCGGCACGCCCCGCTCGCCACGCCTCCGCCAATTCGGGCGGCAGGGACCAGAGCCACTCGTTTCCGCACTTCTCGTACTCTATGGGCGAGTTAGATCGCCCGAAGCCCCGGGCCTTCATCCCAAGCGCACCCACAGCGGTGTACGCGGATCGGACGCCAGCCGCGTCCAGTTGACGGTTGGACCAGCCCTGTCCTGGATGGGCCGCGAGGACGTCGAGCACGGCCGTCATCAATTCGCCCGCTTCGTTGGCCAGCCTCTGCATATCAGCTGCCGTCCAGGGCACCTCGTCGAGGGAGCCCTTCCTCACTGACTGCGCCGAGCGAAGGGCCTCCAGGGCTGCCTGCTGCGCCTCAATGTCGGGCCCGGGCCATACCGCGCACAGTACCTGGGTGAGGCTTCTTGAGCGGTCAGCGATGTCTTCTTCCGTCCAGGCGCCGGCATGCTGGAGGATCTGCTTGTTGATGGCCAGCAGGCTGAACTGGGTCAGCAAGGAGTGCTTGCCCTGTCCGTTGAAGCCGCCGTCCTTGAGGCCAGTCGCATCATGATCGGTCCACGGTCGGTTCGATAGGGACGCGTTAAGCGATCTCGTCGTCAGCGTTAGGTTGCCTAGGGTGTTGACGGCGATGTCGCGCCTTGAGGCCTGCTGCTGGTCGAGGGGTGGCTCGGCGTCCCAATGAGAACGCCAGCCCTGCGGCATGATGTGCTCCACCTCCAGACCAGCGGGTAGGGACACCGCCTCATAGAAGGCGCTCTGGCTGCGCAGATAGCTCTCGACCTCGGCGAATACGGCGCGTATGCGGCTCTGGCGGATCTGACCGTAAATGCGCTGCTGAGGGAGCCAGTCAGACATGTGTTGGTCCGATGGCCAGAACCGAGCGTCTGAGGCCTGCTGCGACAGGTGTTCGCGCAACCTTTCCCCGACGGCGGCGGACTTGGCGGAGTCCAGCACCTTGAGGAGCGCGACCATGAACTTGTTCAGGTCCTTGGTCGTCAGCCGAAGAAGGGACCGCCGGATCACCCAGCTTTCGAGGGCAGCGAGGCCAAGCGCACGTTGATCGTCGGGCACGCTGTGGTTTGACGAGAGCAGCCACAGGAAGACGGGAGTGGTGACGGCCAGTTCCATGGTCTCGATTACGAGGCGGTAATAGTGCCCAGCGGGTGTGGAGGCGTCCAGTTGTGCGAATCCCTTGTAAGTATCGGCGTCTTGGCGCAGCGCGGCCAGGAGCCGTTCGGACGCAGCAGCGTCCGTCATCTGTGGTTCCGCATGCTCGACGAACACTCGGAAAAGTTGCTCGGCTTTGATCTCCTCGGTAAGACGCATCGTGAGCCAGTACTGCAAGAAGATGTCCACACGCGAACGCGTGAGACGGCCCTGCGTGATCTCTGCGCGCCACCACGGGCTGTCGAAGTCGGCCCAGTAGGTGGACGCCCACTGCTCGGTGTCGGCGCCGACCTGCTCGGCGCGCCGGAAGACCCAGTTCTTGACCAGATCAGCCTTGAGCAGCGGCGTCCCGCGGTCGTTGAGCGTCTCGAAGATCAGCTGGCTGTCGTCGTGGCCGGTGAGGTCTATCGCGACGAGCAGGAGGCGGTCCTGCAGGGTGGACGCCAGTGCCTCGACTCTCACGTCGACGCTGCCAGCCGGGATCACGCCGTCTTCGTCGGGCTCCCCAGCGACCCAGCGCCGAACCTCGCCGAGGAAAAAGGAGTGGGCATTGCGAAGCGGGTGGTCCTCTGCGCCCGTGCTGCCATCCATGACGGCGATGAATGCGGCGCGGTCGGTCTGTGAGGGCCACAGCTTGAACCGCTCTCGCTTTCCCCTGAAGGCGTTTTGTCGGTTGCGCGTCAGTTCGTCGAGTGTGTCGGCCAGATCGGAGAACCCTTGCTCTTCCAGCACGTCGTGAGTGGCGTCGATGAGCACTTGCAGGGTTGTCATACGTTGCTGGCCATCGATCACCTCGTGGCGCGCCACATCTCCGGTGACGAGAGGCTTCGACTCATACACGACGGCGCCCAGAAAGTGGTGCGGAACTTTGGGATCAGTGCCCCCCAGCTTCGCCGTGACGTAGCTGTCAGCCACCCGGACGACGTCGTCCCATAGGGGTGCCCACTGGTCTTCTTCGTTCCAGACGTAAGGTCGCTGAAACGCTGGAATCTCGAAGTGGTCCCGGCCTTCGAAGATATCCCGCGGGCTGCGGGCATGGGCTTCCATGGGCTCTCCTCAGGGTTGTCCGATTGACGAGACGCGCAGGAGCGTGCAAGAGCGATCGTAGTGCTCGGCCGGGAGGGCGGTGCCAGGAATAGCCCCTAGTCGCGAGAACAAGCAGCGCTGGTGGGCCCACTGGGGATCGAACCCAGAACCCACGGATTAAAAGTCCGTTGCTCTGCCGGTTGAGCTATAGGCCCCGGCCGGACACTCTATCGAAACCCGCTCACCCCACGACCACGGCGACGGTATGCAACCCGGACGCTCCATCGGGGAACGGCGTCGCCATCGTTTCGTCCTGCGCCACCCCGTTCAGATCGACCACCCGCACCTGCAGCCGATGGTCACCGGCCGCCGCGTCCCACGAGTACAGCCACTGCCGCCAGAACTGGACGCCGGCGTCCGGACCAAGCGTCGCGTCGACCCACGGCCCGCCGTCCACCCGCACCTGCACGCGCCCAACCCCGACCTCCGGCGCCCACGCCGCACCGCCGACCTTCACGACTCCCACCGGCACGCGCGAGGACGCCCGAGGCACCTCGATCCGCGATCCGGCCTTCATGGGCGCCTGGGCCGCCCACCCGCGTTGGGTCCAGTACGCCTGCGCGGACGCGTACGTCGTCACCTCGAGTCCGATGAGCCACTTCGTCGCCCCCACGAACCCGTACAGCCCCGGCGTCAGCAACCGCGCCGGATACCCGTGCTCCGCCGTCAGCGCCTCGCCGTTCATCCCATACGCCACCAGCGCGCCCCGCCCGTCCAGCAACGCCGCCAACGGCGCCGACACCGTGAACCCGTCCACGGACCGCCCCAGCACCATGTCCGCCCCCGCCTGGACGCCTGCCCGCGCAAGCAACTCCGACGTTCGCACGCCGAGCCACCGCGCCGACCCGATCAGCGGACCCCCCACGTCGTTGCTCACGCACGCCAACGTCACGTTCTTCTCGATGGCGTCCATGGCCAGCAGCTCGTCCCACCCGAGAGTGAACGGCCGATCGACCAGCCCCGACACCGACAGCTTCCAGGTCGCGGCGTCCACCTGCGGCACGGCGAGCGCGGTGTCGATCCGGAAGAACTCGGACGCCGGCGTCACGAACGCCGACAAGCCCGGCACCTCCGCCTCCAGTCCGACGGGCAGCGGCGCCGACGACCGCGGCGGCAGGGTGACGCGCGGGCGTCCGACCCCGGGAACCGCCGCCGCGACCGACCGCACGCCCTCTCCCAGCACCCAGCCCGCGACCCCGAGCGCCCCCAGGCCTACGCCCATCCGAAAGAACCGTCGCCTGGACGCCGCGTCCACGACCTCAGTGGACGCCGACAGTCGCGTCAGTCCCCAGGCCGCCACGCCGAAGGCGACCAGCGCGGGCAGCCACCACAAGAGCCGGCGTCCCGGATCAAGCGCGGCCGCCGCGAGCGCCACCAGCGCCAACAGCCCACCGGCCACCACCCCGAGCCGGACCGAGCGCTGCCAGACCACCCCCACCACGGCCCCGAGCCCCAGCGTCACGACGAGAGCCACGCCGATCAGGACGGCCTTGTCGGCGGTCCCGAAAACAGAAACGGCCCACTCCTTCAGCGGACCCGGAACCACATCAACGGCCCGAGACCCTACCGCCACCAGCGGCGACGAGCTCGGACCGACGACGCCGGCCACCAGGTGCGAAACCCCTAGTCCGGACGCGACCGCCAGCACCCCGGACGCCGCGGCCCGCGTTCGCGGTCGAGTGCTGGATGCGCCGTCAAGGTCTGCCCGGGTCGTAGCCATGGCTCACCGTGCACGCTGCTCGCGGCAAAGTCGAGCCCCCGGCGTCCTTAGTTCTCGCGAGACAGCAGCGCCAGCCGCATCGCGCTCGCCTGCCGGATCGCCTCGGACGCCGTCTCCTTGGAGTTCTGCCGGAGCCGGCCGTCCGTCGCGGACGCCAGCGAGCAGTTGAACGCCACGAACGCCGCCAGGAACCCGGCGACCCGCAGGTGCGCCTCGGTGAGCACGTCCGTGTGCGTCGGCCCGACGTACTTCACCAAGACCCCGGGCGCCGTCGGCGTCCACGCCCCGGCCAGCGCTTCGCGGAACTCGGACGCCGACGCGAACGTCGTCAGCGACTCCAGTGCACCACGATCTGGATCACCCCGACCCCGATCACGTACAGCAGCTTCTCGGTCGCGAGGTCGAGGCTCGGTTCGTCGTTCGTGAACGGCGCCGCCGCTAGCGTCAGGACCGGCGCCAGCACGAACGCCGCCGCCTCGAGCCAGCCGATCGCCTTCACCGGCCACAAGGGCCGCCGGCGACGGATCATGGTGGAGGCCACCCACGTCCCCACCACGACCGCAGCGCCGAGCAGCAGCGCCTGCCCCAGTCCGAGCGCCGTCGTCAGCGTCGTCGACACCATCATGAGCAGGAACTAGGCGACGAGGGCCGGCGTGGCCCGTTCCGACGGGGACGTCGCCAGCGGCGTCCCCGACAAGAGCGGGGTCAGTCCGCGGCGACGAAACCAGCCGTCGACCGTCTCGGTGACCGCCGCCATCGCGCCTCCCATCGTCCGCGGACCATCCGTCCGCGCACGAGCTACTGGCTGGCGCGGCGCGCGGCCGGTTGGTCGGGGCCGAGTTCGTCCATCGTGTGGCCACCTGACTCCCAGGACGCCGCGTCGACGAGATCGTCGACGACGCGCCGCGGGCGCAGTTCGGACGCCGACGCGTCGGCCTCGTCCGTCGGAGCGTCCCCGGCGTGGCCCGCGGAGACCAGCGCACCCTCGGCGTCCGATCGCTTCGCGGCCTCCTCGGCGAGGGCCGCGGCAGCGGACTTGTTCGAGAGCTTGATGTTCGGCATGAACAGCAGGATCACGAAGCCGATCGCACACACCGCAGCGCCGAGCAGGAAGACCTGGTCCATGGACTGGCTGAAGCCGACCTTGAACGGGTGCGCCAGCACGGGGTCCAGCTTGCCGATGATCGACGAGTCGCTCGCCACGCCCGACAGAGCCGACGTGTCACCCTTCATCAGCGCCTGAGCGAAGCCCTTGTTGACCGCGTCCCCGGACTTGAGCGCGTTCGCGATTGCCGACTTGAACTCGGTGGTGCCGGACGCGTCCTTGAAGGCGTTGGCGATGTTGTCACCCAGCGAGTTGAACAACACGGAGATGAACACCGCGACGCCGGCGGTGCCGCCGATCTGGCGGAAGAACGTCGCGGACGACGTCGCCATGCCCATCTCGCGCGGGTGCACGGACGCCTGCACGGCCAGCGTGAGCGGCTGCATGGTGTTGCCCAGCCCGAAGCCGAAAAAGAACATCGCCGTCATGAACTGCCACAGGGGCGTGTCGGCGGTGACCTGGGAGAACGCCAGCAGCGTCGCCACCATGAGGCCGATGCCGATGAGCGGGAAGATCCGGACGCGTCCGGTGCGCGACATCAACTGGCCCGACAGCACCGAGGCGATCATCATGCCCAGCACCATCGGCAGCATCATGAAGCCCGAGCCCATCGGGGTCGCCGAGTGCACGATCTGCAGGTACTGCGGGATCGTGATCATGCCGCCGAACATGCCCGCGCCGATCGCGAAGCCGCCGGTCAGGCCGATCAGGATGGTGCGGTTGCGGAAGATCCGCAGCGGGATCAGCGCGTTGTCGCCCTGGCGCCACTCGACCGCGATGAAGGCCAGCACTCCGACCACGGCGATGGCGTAGCAGATCAGCGACTCGCGGGAGGTCCAGCCCCACGTGCGGCCCTGCTCGGCCACCAGCAGCGCCGGAACGAGCCCGACGATGAGGAAGAACGCGCCCGCCCAGTCGATCGAGGCCTGCTTGCGCACGTGGTGCAGCTTCAGCGTCGCGGTGACCGTGAGGAACGCGATGATGCCGACCGGCACGTTGACCAGGAACACCCAGCGCCAGCCCGTGATGCCGAGGATGGCCGGTGCCTCGGCGAAGAAGCCGCCCACGATGGGTCCGAGCACGGAGGACGTGCCGAAGACCGCCAGGAAGTAGCCCTGGTACTTCGCGCGCTCCCGCGGCGGCACGATGTCGCCGATGATCGCCAGGGCGAGCGACATCAGGCCGCCCGCGCCAAGCCCCTGCACTGCGCGGAACGCGGCCAGCATGTACATCGAGGTCGAGAACGTGCACAGCAACGAGCCGACGACGAAGATCGTGATGGCACCCAGATAGAAGGGCTTGCGTCCGTAGAGATCGGAGAGCTTGCCGTAGATCGGCGTCGCGATCGTCGAGGTGATGAGGTAGGCCGTGGTCACCCACGCCTGCTGGTCGAGCCCGGAGAGGTCGTCTGCGATCGTCTTGATCGCCGTGCCGACCACGTTTTGGTCGAGGGCCGAGAGGAACATCCCGGTCATCAGCCCGATCAGGATCGTCGTGATCTGGGCGTGGGTGAGTTCGCCGGCAGGGCGCGGCGCCGCGTTCGAGGTCAAGTGCGTGTCTTCCTGGGTGAGGGTCTTAGTGGGACGCCGTCGGCGCCAGTTCGCGCTCGGCGACCTCACGCTCGAGGTCGGCGGAGAAGCGCAGCAGGTCGGCGCGGAAGCGCTCGAGCTGCTCGGGCGTCCAGTCGCGCAGGATGCTGGCAAACGTCGTCTCGCGCTGGCGTCCGAGTGCTGCGACGGCGTCGCGTCCAGCGTCGGTGAGGGCGACCACCTGAACCCGGCGATCGGCCGGGTCGGTGGTCTTCTCGACGAGCCCGGCGGCGGCCAGGGCGCTCGCGTACCGGCTGATCGTGGAGACGTCCGCGCGCAGCGCGGTGGCGAGGTCTGACACGCGAGCGGTCTCGCAGCGGGCCAGGTGATGGAGCAGGGGATGCGCCGCCGGCTCCAGCCCGGGGGTGAGCCGCGGCGCCCGGTCGCGGAGGCTGTAGAGCAGCTTCAGCGTGCGGATGAGGTCGTGCGACAGCTCGGCCGCGCCGGACGCGAGTCCGGGCGTGGTCGTGACGGAGTCAGGCAGAACAGTCATTTGCTTGCAGCATACAACTACTTCCACGAGATCGCGACACGGTGTCGCGCGGAGCGGTCGCAGGCAGGTCCCGGCGTCGCAGGTGGCTGCGGTCAGCGATCAGGGACGACGGTGGCGTCTCCCGACCGGGACCACGACCCAGCCAGGGCTGCGGCTTTTCGACGGCCCGGAGACCGCACCGTCGCCCTGGGCTCCGTCGCGACTCGCCGCGACCTGCCACCATGGCCTCATGACCGCACGCCTCGACCTCGAAAACGCCAACGTCACCAGCTGGGTGTCCTGCGCGACCGCCGAGAACGGACGCCTCCGCCTGGACGCGTCCGCGTTCTTCCCGGGCGGCGGGGGACAGCCCGCCGACACCGGACGCGTCCGCTTCTCCAACGGCAATGAGGCCGAGGTCACGGGCGTCCACGTCGTTGACGGCGAGATCGAGATCGAGGTGGACGCCGACGTTCCCGACGGCGTCCACGTTCTCGAATGCGCCCTGGACGCCCCTCGGCGCCGGTCGCTCATGCGCACGCACACGGCGTTCCACATCCTGTCGGCGGTGCTCGGCGAGCACGGCGCCGAGGTCACCGGCTGCCAGCTCGAGCCCGGACGCGCCCGCGGCGACTTCTCCGGCATCGATGCGGCGACGGCCAAGGCGGCCGTCGAGCGGGCTGACGCGCTGGCGTCCGAAGGTCACGAGGTGACGATCGAGCTGCTGCCGCGGGCGCAGTTCGCGGCGGACCCGAGCCTGGTCCGGCTCGCGACCGACCTCGTGCCGGACGTCGACCCGGTGCGCATCGTCAACATCGCCGGCATCGACCGCCAAGCCGACGGCGGCACGCACGTCACGAACACCGCCCAGATCGGACGCATCGTCTTCGACAAGTTCGAGAACAAGGGCGCCCGCAACAAGCGGATCACCTTCTCGATCGCGGACGCCTGACTAGCCCTGGGCGTCCTTGAGCGCCCACGGCAGCGCCAAGGCCCCGTACGCGGCGAACACCGCGGCGGCCACGTAGGGCAGGTAGCCGGGCCAGTCCGGCAGCTTGTCCAAGACGCTGGACGTGGCCGGCTTGCGGCTCACGAACAGGTAGTTGCTGCCCAGCCGCCGGTTCACGAGGTACGCCCCGGCGCCGTGGACGACCGTGCCCGCCAGCGCCTTCAGCAGCGAGCCGCGACTAGGGCGGAAGCCCTCCACGAACGTCATCCACAACGGCGCGCCCAGGACCAGCCCGTGGCTGACGAAGAACTGGAAGAACCGGTAGTGCGGGAAGCCGAATCGGCCGATGTCGGGGGTCAGCAGGGCGATCGTGGCGCCGAAGGTGGCGACGTAATACAGGTGGTCGTAGAGGGTCTGGTTCCGCAGCGCGAGCATGGCTGCGCCGAACCACACCGCGACCGAGCACAGGTGCAGCGGCACCATGTCTCGGGCCATCCAGGTGCCGGTGGCCAGGCGCCACGCGTGGTAGCTGACTTCCTGGGTGACCAGTCCGGCCGCAAGCCCGACCCGGACCCGTCCCCGGGCCGCCGGCGAGGCGTCCTTCATGGTCTTGGCCAGCAGCACCTGTGCCAGCACGACCAGCGTCAGCGCGATCAGGTGGGGCTCTCCGAAGAGCTCGAACTCTCCGCCCTCGAAGGACGACGCGTCCGCGACGAACTGCACGCTGCCTCCTGGGTTGGTGCGAACGACCCTATGCGGCGTCCCGATTGCCGGGGAGGGTAGGCCTCCCCGTCCCCGGTCGCCGAAGGCGCCGACCAGGGCGTCCGGCTAGCATCGGGCGCGTGACCAGCCCCGATCAGCCCGACTTCGCCAAGTCCGGCGGCCTCATCACGGCCGTCACGGTGGACGCCGCCACGTCCGAGGTGCTGATGGTCGCCTTCATGAACGCGGACGCCTACGCGCGCACGCTCTCGACGGGGCTCGTCCACTACTGGTCGCGGTCGCGCGGCAAGCTCTGGTGCAAGGGTGAGACGTCCGGGAACGTCCAGCGGCTGGTCGAGCTGCGCGTCGACTGCGACGCCGACGCCGTCGTCGTCCGCGTCGACCAGACCGGACCCTCCTGCCACGAGGGCTTCCGCAGCTGCTTCTACCGGACGGTCACGCCCGAGGGTCGCTTCGAGGTGGACGCCGAGCGGCTGGCGTCCCCGGAGGAGATCTACGGCACGGCGTCCGCGCCGGACGCCGGCGCGTAATCTGCCGGGCCTGGAGTACAGACGCCTCGGACGCCTCGAGCACCGGTCCTCGGTCCTGATCTACGGTGCGGCCTCGCTGGCCGCGGTCAGCCAAGAGATCGCGGACGCCTCCGTCGAGCGCGCTCTCGCCGCCGGCATCAACCACCTCGACACGGCGGCCACCTAGGCGACTCGGACGAGCGGCTCGGCGCCATGGACTGCTGGCGCGGGAAGGCTTCCTCGCCACCAAGGTGGAGGAGCGCACCGCGGCCTGGCGACCGCCGGCGAGACCCGGCTGCTGGACCGCATCATCGACGCCGAGCAAGCTCGGGCGTCCCTGACCGTCGACGAGGCCACCCGCACCCTCGAAGCGCTGTCGGACGAGCAGTACCCCACCGTCTTCGCCGGCGTGTGACAGCCGCTGCACAGCGGAAAGCGGCGCAGGCGTCCGGTTGGCGGGTCTAGACTCACCCCGATAGCAGAACGTGCTCCGGGGTCGGTGTAACTCCGAACCGGCGGTGATAGTCCGCGACCCGGAGGCTCGCAAGAGCCGAAGGTGGAGCCGGTGGAACTCCGGCACCGACGGTTAAAGTCCGGATGAGAGGCAGCACGGGTCGCCGTGAGGCGTCCGCCCGCGCGCGATCACGCGTGGAGCGGACGCGGCTTGCGGCGTCCGCCGGCCCCGGAACACCCGACCGGGAGAGCCAGATGCCAGCCCAGGCGCCAGACAAGCGGCACCTCGTCGCGCCCTGGGTGCTGCTCGCGATCATCGTGGCCCTGTGGCAGGCCGGCGTCACCGTCGGTGGCATGCCGGCCTTCCTGCTGCCGTCGCCGTCCGGAGTCCTGTCGCGCCTCGTCGTGATGCTGTCGGACGCCGCCACCTGGCCCTACGTCGGCTCGACGATGCTCGAGGCCCTGGGCGGCTGCGTCCTGGGCACGGCGGTGGCGCTGCCGCTCGCGGTTCTCATTCACCGCAGCCGGTGGGTGAACGCCGCGGTGTCGCCCTTCCTGGGTGCCACGCAGGCGATCCCCGCCATCGCGATCGCGCCGCTGCTGGCCATCTGGGCGGGCTACGGGCTGCGGCCGATCATCTTGCTCTGCGCGTTGCTGGTCTTCTTCCCGATTCTCGTCGCGGCGGTCGTCGGCCTGCGGCACGTCGACCACTCGATCATCGACGCCGCCCGCATAGACGGCGCCGGGCACGCCGCCTTGCTCACCCAGATCGAACTGCCGCTGGCGCTGCCGAGCATCCTCGGTGGCATCCGCAACGGCTTCACCCTGAGCGTCACGGGCGCCGTCGTCGGCGAGATGGTGATCGGTGGCGAGGGGCTGGGTCAGCTGCTCACCATCCAGCGGCAGGTCAACGACACGGCCGGCATGTTCGCCACCATCGTCATCCTCTGCGCGCTCGCGTCCGTCGCCTACGGCGCCATCTACCTGGTCGAGCGCCGCTCGGCCGTCATCCAATCCCTCGCGGGCAACCGCACCTAGGAGAACCCTCATGTCCCTGTCCCGTCGCGGTTTCATCGGACTCGCGGTCACCGGACTCGCCGGCAGCCTCGCTGCGTGCGGGACGGCGTCCACGATCGACGTGCCCTCCTCGGCAGGTGGCGGCTCGTCCAGTGCCGCGCCGGTGCGGGCGACGATCGGTCTGACGTACGTGCCGAACATCCAGTTCTCGCCGTTCTACGTGGCTGAGGCGTCCGGCCTCTACAAGACGACCGGCGCGACCGTGACCCTGCGGCACCACGGGGCGTCCGAGGGGCTGTTCACCGCGCTGGCCGGCGGGAGCGAGGACTTCGTCGTCGCCGGCGCCGACGAGATGCTGCAGGCTCGCGCGCAGGGCCTCGACCTGGTCGCGATCGCGCAGTTCTACCGGAGCTACCCGGTCGTGGGCATCGTCAAGGAGGCCTCGCCGATCAAGTCCGCCGCCGACCTCAAGGGCCGCAGCATCGGCGTCCCCGGGAAGTTCGGGGAGTCCTGGTTCGGGCTGAAGGTGCTGCTCGCCTCCGGCGGGCTCACCGAGGCCGACGTCAAGATCATCGACACCCAGTACACGCAGGTGGCGGCCCTGCGCGGCGACAAGGTCGACGCGATCATGGGCTTCTCGAACAACGACGCGGTGGTCCTGGCCCTCGACGGCGTCGCGGTCCGGACGCTGCCGCTCACGTCCGGCAGCCTGCCGCTCGTGGGGATCTCGCTGATCACCACCCAGAAGTACC